>Ga0156229_1262_pt1 | contig 13686 bp, 10 predicted proteins | sample RifCSPlowO2_12_FD_116156 | JGI IMG/M metagenome (GOLD analysis project Ga0156229, IMG submission 116156) | Betaproteobacteria bacterium RIFCSPLOWO2_12_FULL_66_14 | reverse complement strand
CGTTATTGGCGTCCAATTGACTGAAGTCCATTTGCGCCGAGCTCGATCCGGAGCTCGCTGGACGGTCCTGAACCGAACCCGCGCGGCTCTTGGACGTATCGCCTTCTGCGAACGAGGCAAACGGCAGCACCGAGCTGGCCGCGATCGCGATGATCACTGAGAACTTCGATCTCATGGCGGACACTCCTCAGAAGAATTGGAAAAGCGCGCTGTATAGCGCGTGGGACCTTCAGCAATCGATATGCCACCCAAGCAAAACCAATGTCTTAGGAGCGAGTCCGGAGCCCCGCCGAGCGCGCTTACCAATCAGATGCCTTCACTGTGTCGCCGCCGAAGGACAAACCCTTTGTGGCGTATCTATCGATGCTCGCGCATCGCTGGAAAACCCTTGTCGTTATGCGACGACAGATGATTAGCTACTTTCTGTCACAGCCAATGCACTGATTCGACGGCAGAGAAAGTCGCCTTGGCGGATAAACTACGAGGAATGCTCGCCGCCAGCACTTTAGAGTGTCGTATTTGAACGACATTGCAAAAGATTTAATGCGATCGCGAGGCATTTGGCCCTTCCGGAACTATCGACCCCGTCGCTGTCACAATGGTAAGTCCCCAATGAGAGCACCAGCGCTGCACCAGTACAGAATCGCATGCAGCCTCGCACTTCCCAGGTTCCGGGCGTGAAAAAGCCGCCGTTTCCCGCAGCGACCGATGACTGGACCGACGAGGCAATGACGCAGAAGCATGGCGATTCCACGCCGCGAGTGATCCGGCCATCGAAATCCCGGATGGTCGTGGTATCAAACCGGTTGCCGTTCGTTTTCACGCGCCAGGCCGATGGCGGCTGGCAGGAGAACCCCGGATCGGGCGGCTTGGTCAGCGCCTTGCTGCCTGTGCTGCGCAACCGCGGCGGCACCTGGATAGGCTGGCCGGGAACGTCCGAGGCGACGGCGGATCTGGACGATGCGCTGCAGCGTGCCAGCGGCGCGGCCGGTTACACCCTTAAACCGATCCATCTTACCGAGGACGAGGAGCGCAAGTTCTATCGGGGCTTCGCCAACGAAGTGATCTGGCCGCTGTTCCATGACATGGTGGCGGCCTGCCATTTCGACCCGGATTACTGGCAGGTGTACTGCGAAGTCAACAAGAAGTTCGCTCGCGGAGTATTGAACGCGAGCGGCCCCGAGGATTTCATCTGGGTGCACGATTACCACCTGATGAACGTCGCCATGGAGCTGCGAGCGCTGGGGTGCCGCTCGAGAATCGGCTTTTTCCTTCATATCCCGTTTCCGCCGCCCGATCTCTATCTGAAGCTGCCGTGGCGGCGTGCATTGATCGAGGCGCTCCTGCAGTTCGACATGGTCGGGTTCCAGACCCTGCGGGACCGGCGCAACTTCGTCGACTGCCTGCGTGCCCTGCTGGGCGAGGTGCGCATCCAGGGCAAGGGGCATATTTTCGCGGTATCCGCAAAGGGCCGCGAGGTTCGCCTGGGCGCATTTCCCATCAGCATCGATTTCAACGCCTACATGGGCCAGGCCGCGACGCCGGAAGTGGCGGCGAAAGCGAAGGAGTTGCACACCCTGCTCCCCAACAGGAAGCTGGTCCTGGGCATCGATCGGCTCGACTTCACCAAGGGAATCCCGCATAAGCTCGAGGCGTTCCACAACCTGCTGATGCGCTATCCCTGGCTGCAGGAGAGAATTTCGCTCATCCAGGTGGTCGTTCCGAGCCGGGCGGGGATACCCGAGTACGACGAGCTCAGGACCACCATCGAGCAGCTGGTCGGGCGCATCAACGGCCAGTTCGTGCGCCCCGGCGGTTGGGTTCCCATCTGGTATGTGTACAGCAGCCTTTCTACGGTGGACCTGCTCGCCTATTACCGGGCCGCAGACATTGCGCTGATCACGCCCCTGCGTGACGGCATGAACCTGGTCGCAAAGGAATATTGCGCCTGCAGCATCGAGGAGGATTGTGTCCTCGTCCTGAGCGAATTCGCGGGCGCCGCGTCCCAGCTTCGCCGCGGCGCCCTGCTGGTCAACCCGCACGATATCGAAGGCGTGGCCGATGCCATCAAGCGCGCCTATGAGATGAGCATCGAAGAGCGCGAGACGCGCATGCGTCGCCTGCGGCGCTCCATCCGCACCGCGGACATCTTCTGGTGGGTGGAGTCCTTCCTCGCAGGCACCTTAGCCCGGCAGCTCGGCGATTTTTCCGCGCCGGGGGAGCAGCTTTCGGTTCACGCCGAGGAGCGCCCGCCTGTCTAGGATCCGGGCTGTCGCTCAAGGGCGACACTCTGTGGCTGAATCGGAGTGCTTGCACAGTCAAGGCAATGAATCTGTTGGCTTTCTCTGTCGGGCATAACGCTTGCTAAAGGGTATTCGTGCGGCGCAGCGCCGCACAAGCCGACCGCGGCGAGTTTGAATCCGAAGGGAATGCGCTTGCCGGGAAGATCAACGAGGACTCTTCAGATTCATTCGGAGCACATCCACCATGCTAGAGAGCTTCCGCAAGCGCGAAGTGACCAAGACTCAGATCGAACCGAGCCCCTACAGCAAGATGCAGGAGGCGCTGAGCCCGGCTCGGGGCAGCGAGGCACCGAAGGCCGACACGACCAAGATCGACGTGCCGAAAACTTAGCCCGAGGACACTCGCCCGTCCCTGGTGTCTTCCATAGTGCCCGCCGTTGAGGAGTCCGTGAGCCGTCTCATCGTAGGCCCGGATATCAAGCTCAAGGGCGTCGAGATCACCGACTGCGACACGCTCGTGGTGGAAGGGCGGGTTGAGGCTTCCATGGACAGCCGCGTGATCCAGATCGCCGAAAACGGCGTCTTCATCGGAAAGGTGGGCATCGATATCGCGGAGATCCGCGGCCGGTTCGAAGGCGAGCTGGATGCGCGCAAGCAGCTGGTGATCCGTTCCACCGGGCGCGTGTCGGGGAAGATCCGCTATGGCAAGATCACGATCGAGGAAGGGGGCGAGATCTCCGGCGACGTCGCCGGTCTGAACGCAAAGAACATCCAGTCAAAGAACGACAGCGTGTTGGTTTCGCAGCCGGCACCCAAGGCCGTCGGGCAGCGCTGACATCCCGGCGGCCAAAAAGAATCGGGCGACCGTTTGCGCGGTCGCCAGATTTTTTCAGCAGCTGGTGAGCGTCAGCTCGCCCGGCCGCGCGTCCGGCTCGCAGACAAAGCACCCCGGGTTTTCTTCCTCACCGCCTTGGCGGCCGGTCGCTTTATACCGGCCGCCGCTTCTATCCACTGGCGGATGCGGTTGGCATCCGCGAGCCGCGAATACTTGCCCCAGGAACGCAGCAGCACGATGATGACTTCGCGGCCGGCGAGCCTCGCCTGCATCACCAGGTTGCGGCCTGCTTCCTTGATGAAGCCGGTCTTGGACAGCCCGATTTCCCACTGAGGGCTCGCGACCAGCCTGTTGGTGTTGCGAAACGCCATGCTGCGTCCGCCCACCGGGACATCGTGCCCCCGCAGCGTCGAGTACTCGCGGATCTTCGGGTAGCTGAGGGCAGTCTCGGCGATCACCGCCAGGTCCTCGGCCGTGGACACGTTGGCGCTCGACAGGCCCGTTGACTCGGCGTAATAGGTGCCGCGCAGCCCGAGCGCCCCGGACTTGTCGTTCATCGCCCGGGCGAACTCGACGCGGCCTCCCGGGTGCGCACGCGCCAAGGCCGACGCCGCCCGGTTTTCTGAAGCCATCAAGGTGAGGCGCAGCGCGTCGTCCCGAGTGAGCACGGTCCCGACGCGCAGGCGCGATTGCGAGCCGCGCAGCCAGTCCACATCGTCATCGGTGACGGTGATCAGCTCCTCGGGATCCAGCTGTGAATCGAGCACCACCATCGCGGTCATCAGCTTCGTGAGAGAAGCGATGGGCACGACCGCCTGGGGATTCTTGCCGTACAGCACCTGGCCCGACGCCTGATCCAGCACCAGCACCGAGGCCGATTCCAGCGACAGCCCCGGGCTCCTGGCCTTCGCAGACTGCGCGAGCACCGTTCCCGGCAACGAGATGGACAGCGCGAGCGCGCTCAGCGCAGCGGCTGCGAGACTCTTGTTTACAGTCGGAAACACCCCGCCCTCCCGTATGACGCTGTTCTTTCGATTGAGGGATGCAGCGTCCTGATGGTCCCCCGCACCGGCAACGTTTCCTGTGGCGCGCCAACAGTCCTTTCGGACCAGGGCAGAGTGTAGCGGCGCAACAGCCGATGCGCAACAAAATGAGGGGGATAGCCCGACTATTTCACATCCTGGGCGAACTTCACATCCGGGTACGACGCGGGCCCTGCAGGGTTCATCCCGGGGGATCGATCAAACCGGCACCCGCGCCGCCGCGAGCTGCTCCTGCTGTTGCAGCGCCCACATCTGCGCGTACGCCCCGCCTCGTTCCAGGAGCTCACGGTGGGTGCCGCGCTCCGCGATGCGGCCCTCGTCGAGGACCAGGATCTGGTCAGCATCCATGATGGTGGACAGGCGGTGCGCGATCACCAGGGTCGTTCGGCCGCGCGCGATGCGGTCGAGCTCCGCCTGGATGCCTTTCTCGGTTTCCGAGTCGAGCGCCGAGGTGGCTTCATCGAAGATCAGCACCGAGGGATTTTTCAGGATGGCGCGGGCAATGGCGACGCGCTGTTTTTCGCCGCCGGAAAGCTTCAGGCCGCGCTCGCCGACGCGCGCCCGGTACTTCTCCGGCAGGCTTTCGATGAAGTCGTGGATGTGCGCGGCCTTGGCCGCCTCGATCACCTCTTCGCCGGAGGCTTCAGGCCGGCCGTACTGGATGTTGTAGAGAATGGTGTCGTTGAACAGGACCGTGTCCTGGGGCACGATGCCGATGGCCCCCCGCAGCGACGACTGGCGCAGATCACGCAGATCGAGGCCGTTGATGCGAACCGCGCCCGCTGAAACATCATAGAACCGGTACAGAAGGCGCGCGAGCGTGGACTTCCCGGAGCCCGAATGTCCGACCACGGCGACCTTCTTGCCCGCCGGTATCTGGAACGTGACATCGTGCAGGATCTGGCGTTTGGGGTCGTAGAAGAAATCCACGCGCTCAAACGCTATCTCGGGCGGCCCCGAAGGCGCCGCCACGGCGCCGGGACGATCGGCGACCTCGCGATTCTCGTGCAGCAGCCGGAACATCCGGTCCATGTCGATCAGCGACTGCTTGATTTCGCGGTACACCATGCCGAGGTGGTTCAGCGGGATGTACAGCTGGATGAGCAGCGCGTTCACCAGCACGAGATCGCCCAGGGTGAGCGCACGGTCGACCACCCCCTGGGCGGCGAGCCACATGAGAACGGTCACCGCGCCGGCGATGATCAGGCTCTGGCCGATATTGAGCAGTCCGAGCGACGCCTCGGTCTGCACCGCGGCGGTCTCGTAATGGCGCAGGTTCTCGTCGTAGCGCGCGGCCTCGTACTCCTCGTTGTTGAAGTACTTGACCGTTTCATAGTTGAGCAGGCTGTCGATGGCTCGGGAGTTGGCTTTTGAATCCAGCTCGTTCGCCCGCCTGCGTATTTCCGTTCGCCACTCCGTCACCCAGACGGTGAAGGCGATATACGCCGCCACGGCTCCGAAGGTCACCGCGGGAAAGCGCCAATCGAAGCGCCCTATGAGCACCGCGGCCACGAGCGCGAACTCGAGCAGCACCGGCAGTATGGAAAACAGCATGTACGACAGCAGCGTCGACACGCCCTTGGTCCCGCGCTCGATATCGCGCGACACGCCCCCCGTCTGGCGCTCCAGGTGAAACCGCAGCGACAGGCTGTGGAGGTGGCGAAACACGGCGAGCGCGATGCGCCGGATGGCGCGTTGCGTGACTCGCACGAAAATGATGTCGCGCAGCTCGGCGAACAGCGTCGTAGAAAAGCGCAGCAGCCCGTAGGCGGCGAGCAGCGCGATCGGCATGGCGAGCACCGCCGTCTGCGGATCGAGCGCGTCCACCACGTTCTTGAGCACGAGGGGCACGCCCACGTTCGCGATCTTTGCGACGACGAGGAAGCCCAGGGCCACCAGGACGCGCACCCGGTATTCCCACAGATAGGGCAAGAGCAGCCGCACGACGCGCCATTCGTTGCGCCGCCGTTCGGCGCGCGCCGCGCGCGGCACGGGTCGAGGTATGGCGATGGAGCGGTGGTCGTTGGACATTCGCCAAGTTTACCGGATCGCGCCGGGCGGACCGGCTCGCTATATAAGTGGTACGCTGCCCGAGTGAACAGCTTCTTGAACGTCACCGCACTGCGCCGCGCATTGATAAGCAACCGGTTGCTCGCGCTTTACCGCCGGCTGCTTCCCCCCATGTCGCAGACCGAGCGCGAAGCGATCCACGCCGGCACGGTGTGGTGGGATGGAGAGCTCTTTTCGGGCAGTCCCGACTGGTCGCGGCTGCTCGCCTATCCTGCGCCGCGGCTCAGGCCGGAGGAGCAATCGTTTCTCGACCATGAGTGCGAGCAGTTGTGCGCGATGGTGGACGACTGGGACACCACGCAGGTGTGGCAGGACCTTGCGCCTGAAGCCTGGAAGTTCATCAAGGACCGGGGCTTTCTCGGGATGATCATTCCCAGTGAGCACGGCGGCAAGGGCTTCAGCGCGTACATGCATTCGCAGGTGATACAGAAACTGTCCACCCGCTCCAGCGCGGCGGCGGTGTCGGTGATGGTGCCCAATTCGCTTGGTCCGGCCGAGCTGCTGCTGCATTACGGCACCGATGACCAGAAGCGGCATTACCTGCCGCGGCTCGCGAGAGGCGAGGAAATTCCCTGCTTCGCGCTGACCAACCCGCATGCCGGATCGGACGCTGCCTCGATCCCCGACGTGGGCATCGTATGCAAGGGAACGCGGGAAGGCCGCGAAGTGCTCGGCATGCGGGTCACCTGGGAAAAGCGTTACATCACCCTCGGCCCGATTGCCACGCTGCTCGGGCTCGCCATCCGGCTGCGCGATCCGGACCGTCTTCTCGGCGGCGAGGAGGACGTGGGCATCACTTGCGTACTGGTGCCAACCCGGACAACCGGGGTCAACATCGGGCAACGGCACCTGCCGCTGAACGCCGTGTTCCAGAATGGACCGACCTGGGGCACGGACGTGTTCATGCCGCTCGACTGGATCATCGGCGGACCCGCCATGGCGGGCCAGGGCTGGCGCATGTTGATGGAGTCTCTCGCCGCCGGCCGCTCGATCTCGCTTCCTTCGTTGTCCGTCGGCTATGCGAAGCTTGCCGCGCGCGCCACCGGCGGCTATGCGCGCATCCGCAGCCAGTTCAACGTTCCGATCGGGCGCTTCGAAGGCGTCGAGGAGGCGCTTGCCCGCATCGGCGGCCACCTCTACATGATGGACGCCGCGCGCCGAATGACCGCGGCCGCCGTCGATCAGGGCGAGAAGCCTTCGGTCGTTTCGGCCATTGTGAAATATCACCTGACCGAGCGCGGTCGCACGGTGGTGAACGACGCCATGGACATCCTCGGAGGCAAGGGTATCTGCCTGGGTCCGTCCAACTTCATCGGCCGCGCCTACCAGCAGCTGCCCATCGCCATCACCGTGGAAGGGGCCAATATCCTGACACGAAGCCTCATCATCTTCGGCCAGGGAGCGATCCGCTCCCATCCCCATGTCCTCGACGAGATGCGCGCGGCGCAGGACGCAGATCCCGCCCTGGCCTCGCGGGACTTCGACCGCGCGCTGTGGGCACACGTGCGCCTGGCGCTCGCCAACAACGTGCGCGCCTTGCTGATGGGGCTCACGGGGTCGATTTTCGTGCGCGCCCCTTCCGCCGCAGCCCCGGAAACCCGACGCTACTACCGCCATCTCACCCGCTTGTCCTCGGCCTTCGGTTTCGTGGCCGATGTTTCCATGCTGACCTTGGGCGGCTCGCTCAAGCGCCGCGAGCGCCTGTCCGCTCGATTGGGGGATGTTCTTTCGCTGCTTTACCTGGCTTCGGCCACGTTGAAACGCTACGAAGACGACGGCCGCCCGGCCGAAGACCTGCCGCTCGTCCACTGGTCGGTGCAGGAGGCCCTGGCCCGCATCCAGGGCGCCTTCGAGGGCGTGTTCGCCAACTATCCCAACCGCCTTGTCGGCTGGGCGCTGAGGCGCGTGGTCTTTCCCTTGGGACCCAGGTTCGCCGGACCGTCCGATGCACTGGGGCATGCCGTGGCGCAAATCCTCATTTCGCCCGGTCCGGCACGCGAACGGCTCACCGATGGCATGTTCGTTCCCCGTGAGGAATCGAACGTGATTGGAGCGATTGAGTCGGCGCTCGCAGCGGCGCCGGAGGTGGAGCGCATCGAAGCGCGGCTCCGCGCCGCACAGAAGGGTGGCGCACTCCGGGGCGAAAGCCCCGAGGCGCTCGCGGACAGCGCGCTCCGCGCGGGCGTGATTTCGGCCGAAGAGCGCGCCCAGCTGGCAACATTCGCCGCTTTGCGCGAGCAGATCATCCGGGTCGACGACTTCGCCCCCGATTTCGGACGGTCGGAGCTCGGCAAGCCGGGTGAACAGCGCGCGGCAGCTTGATACGAAGCGAGAGCATGCAAAAGACCATTTACATTGTCGACGGGGCGCGCACCCCGTTTCTCAAATCGCGAAACCGGCCCGGGCCTTTTTCCGCAAGCGACCTCGCCACCGGCGCCGGCAAGGTGCTCCTCGCGCGCCAGCCGTTCGAGCCGGGCGAATTGGATGAAGTGATCCTGGGTTGCGCCGCGCCCTCGGTGGATGAAGTGAACATCGGCCGCGTGGCGGCGCTGCGCATGGGTTGCGGGTTGAAAGTGCCCGGTTGGACGGTCATGAGGAATTGCGCCTCGGGCATGCAGTCCATCGACTCCGCCACGGCGAACATCGAGTCGGGCCGCGCCCACCTCGTGCTCGCAGGCGGCGCGGACGCGCTCTCCCGGGTGCCGTTGCTGTTTTCGGAAAGCCTGGTGACCTGGCTCGCGAACTGGTCGGCTGCCAGGTCGCTTGGACAGCGCGCTGCGCTGATCTCGCGCTTCCGGCCGGCGTTTCTCGCGCCGGTCATAGGCATCATGCGCGGGCTGACCGATCCGGTCTGCGGTCTGCTCATGGGCCAGACGGCGGAAAACCTCGCGCACCGTTTCAACATCACGCGCGAACGCATGGACGCGTATGCCGCGCGCAGCCATGAGCGCGTCCTCGCAGCACAGAAGAACGGCTGGCTCGACACTCCCCATGACGGACTGCCCGCAGAGATGGTCCCGGTTTTCGACAGCGGCGGAAAGCTCTACGGGGAGGACGACGGCGCGCGCAGCGACTCGACGCCCGAGAATCTCGCCAAGCTGCGGCCCTTTTTCGACCGTACCTACGGTAGCGTCACTGCCGGCAACTCCTCCCAGATCACCGACGGCGCGGTTTGGCTGGTGGTGGCAGACGAGGAAGGCGTGAAGCGGCATGCGCTGCAGCCGATCGGCCGCATCGTGGACACGCAGTGGTCGGGCCTCGACCCGACCCAGATGGGCCTGGGCCCGGTGCACGCCGCAACGCCGCTGCTGCAACGTCACGGGCTCGGCTTGAACGACCTGGACCTGTGGGAAATCAACGAAGCCTTTGCCGCGCAGGTGCTGGGATGCCTGGAGGCGTGGAAAAGCGAAGCCTACTGCCGCGACGTTCTCGGGCTGGACCGCGCCATGGGCGAGCTCGACATGGAAAAGCTCAATGTCGACGGCGGCGCCATTGCTCTGGGTCACCCCGTGGGCGCTTCGGGAACCCGCATCGTGCTGCACCTGATCCACGCGTTGAAACGCACCGGCGGCAAGCGCGGCATGGCGGCCATCTGTATCGGCGGCGGCCTCGGCGGGGCGATGCTGGTCGAGACCCTTTGAACGGCCCGGAGGGCGATAGCCATGACTACGGCGTTCCAGCATTTCCGGCTCGAGCGCGACCGCGACGGTCTCGCCTGGCTGACTCTCGACAAGGCCGGCGCCTCGACCAACACGCTTTCGACGGCCGTGCTCGAGGAGCTCGATCGCGTTCTGGACGAAGCGAAGGCGATGAGCCCGCGCGGCATGGTGATCCGCTCGGCAAAGCCCTCGGGATTCATCGCGGGCGCCGACGTCGCGGAGATCCGCGAGATCAAAAGCCCCGAAGACGCCAAGCGCATGGTGCGGCGCGGCTGGGAGGCGTTCAACAAGCTCGACCGGCTGCCATTTCCCACTGTTGCCCTGATCGAGGGCTTCTGCATGGGCGGCGGCCTGGAGCTGGCGCTGGCCTGCCGCTATCGCATCGCCGTGGATGATCCGCGTACGCGTCTCGCGCTGCCTGAAGTGATGCTCGGCCTCTGGCCGCTGTGGGGTGGCGTCATGCGATTGCCGCGCATCGTGTCGCCCCCGCAGGCGCTGGACATGATGCTCACCGGCCGCGCGGTCGACGCAAGACGGGCGCGGCGCATGGGTCTGGCGGATGCCGCCGTCCCGGTACGCGTGGCAGAGAATGCCGCCCGCATGACGGCGCTGCGGACTCCCAGGCGCAGGACGCTTCCCATGCACGCAAGCCTCATGAATACTCCACTCGCGCGCCGTTTCATCGCCAAGGCGGCGCGCAAGCAGGTGGCAAAGCGCGCGCGTCCCGAGCACTATCCGGCGCCCTACGCCCTCATCGATGCCTGGGAAAAATACGACGGTGATCCCTTCCGCATCCCGGACAACGACTCGGCCTCAGTGGTCTCGCTGCTCAAGACCGAGGCGGCCGCCAACCTGATAAGGGTTTTCTTTCTCCGGGAGCGGCTGAGGACCCTCGGCAAGGAAACGGTTTTCCAGGGAAAACACGTGCATGTCGTGGGAGCAGGCGTCATGGGCGGGGACATCGCGGCGGTATGCGCGCTGAGCGGCCTGAGGGTCACGCTTCAGGACCAGTCCGCGCAACGCCTGGCGCCTGCCATCAAGCGGGCGCAGGCGCTGTTCGCGCGAAGATTGCGCGACAAGATTCGCGTGCGCGACGCCATGGACCGGCTGATTCCCGACATCGCGGGCGAGGCGGCACGTCATGCGGACGTTGTCATCGAGGCGATCTACGAAAACCTCGAAGCCAAGCGCGCCTTGTTCGCCAGAATCGAAAGCCTGGCAAACCCGCAAGCGCTGCTGGCCAGCAACACCTCGAGTCTCAAGCTCTCGGACATCGGCGCGTCCATGAAGGACCCCGCGCGCCTGGTCGGCATTCATTTCTTCAATCCCGTCCCGCAGATGCAGCTCGTGGAAGTGGTCTGCGGGCCGGGCACCCGCGAGGACGCGGCGCGCGAGGCGGCTGCTTTCGTGCACGCCATCGACAAACTGCCGCTGCCGGTGCGCGACTCGCCCGGCTTCCTGGTGAACCGTGTCCTCGGTCCTTACATGCAGGAGGCGTTCCGGATGATCGATGAAGGCACCTCGCCCGAAACGCTGGACGAGGCCATGGAACGCTTCGGCATGCCCATGGGGCCCATTGAGCTCGCCGATATCGTGGGGCTCGATATCTGCATGGCGGTCGGCAAAGAGCTGAGCGGGGGAACCGAGCCGCCTCTGAAGCTCAGTCGCCTCGTGGAGGGCGGTCACCTCGGAAAGAAAACCGGCCGCGGTTTCTACCGGTGGACGGACGACAAGCCGCAAAAGGGCCAAGCCGGGCCGGTCACCGAGGCGCTCACCGAACGATTGACAGAACCCTATCTCAGCGAAGCCCGGCAGGCCGTAGCCGAAGGCATCGTGGCCGATGCCGACCTCGCCGATGCCGGACTGATCTTCGCCACCGGGTTCGCTCCGTTCAGGGGCGGACCGCTGCACTACGCAAGACGCCACAGGGAACGAACATGACTCGATTGCCCGAAGGGAAGACGCCGGCGTTACGCGTCGTGCCCATGCCCGCGGACGCCAATCAGCACGGCGACATTTTCGGCGGCTGGATCATGGCCCAGGTCGACATCGCCGGCGGCGTCACCGCAGCGGCCCGGGCGCGCGGGCGCGTCGCCACCATCGCGGTCAATGCCTTTCAGTTCAAACAGCCGGTATTCATCGGCGACGTGCTGTCTTTCTATGCCGAGATCGTGCGCATCGGGAACACCTCCATCACGGTGAACGTCGAGGTGTATGCGCAGCGCAACCCGGCCGACATCGAAACGGTGAAAGTGACCGAGGCGACGTTGACCTACGTTGCCACGGGTGCGGACCGCCTCACGCGGCCGGTGCCGGGCGATTAGATCAGCAGGCCGCCCGGAAGGCAAGGACCTCTACGCCCAGGTGGATGTCCCGTTCGGCCTGGTGCGCACAGACAGCCGGGTGTCCGACAGAAGCGCACTCACTTGGTCCCCGTACGGGGCCTGCTCGGACACGATACGCGTCCGGAAGCGCGCGGCAAGGGTCGACTCCACAGCGGCGTAAATCTCGCCGATGTCGGTCGATCCCTTCACGAACAAGTGGTCGGCGCCGCTGCGCGTCGCCTCTTGTCGGTACTCGGGCAGATCGTGGTGGGTGAGGATGCTGATCACGGCATCGTTTCCCGCTGCGCGCAGCCGCCGGGTGAGCTCCAGCCCGTTGCCGTCCGGGAGATTGACATCGACAAAGATCATATCCGGACGCATGGCATCGATCTTTGCGAGCGCCGACTGAATGGACGCAGACCTCGGCAGCAGCGGAAAAATGAAGCGCGTCTGCAAGGCCTCGTGCAAGGCATCGCGGAAGAACCGGTTGTGCTCGACGATCAGAATGGTGAACGCGCGCGGCTCGTCTGGCATGGGCAAGGGCCTTGTGACGTTGAATCAACAGGCCGAGACGCGTCTCGGCCTATCCCGGCGCCCCTACCCGCGCCATCGTGCGTAACGCTACACTCCCGCTGGCACGTACCAAAGGAACTTCTTCACGATGTCATGCGGTTGTCATAGCGGCCGCCTCACCCCTGCTGCGGCGTCACCCCCAGAACAATGTCGAACTGCGCCGTGTATTCCATCGTTCCGCTCGGCGCCTTGATAGGCAGGAAATTCGCCAGCAGCGCGCTTCGAGCTTTGGCGTCGCCAACGCTCCGCAGCAGGCCGTCGCGCTCGTTCTGCGGATGGCCGGCGATGTACATCTGGGTGACGAACGGCTGGAATCCGCGGCCCACGAGCCTGAAATGGATGTGCGGGGTCCGCCCCGGGTAGGGCACCGGCCTGATGGTGCGGAATGCATAGCTGCCGCTTTCGCCGGTCGTCGTGCTGCCGTATCCCTGGAAGTTGGGATCGAGCGGACGGTCGCTCGAATCCCGGGGATGGTGATAGCGGCCGTAGGCATTGCATTGCCAGACTTCTACGAGCACGTCCTTGATCGGGCGGCCGTTTCTGTCCAGGACGCGGCCCGACAGATGCGTGATCTCGCCCTTGGCGATGCCCGTCTGACCGGACACCGTCACCAGATCGGCATCCTTTTCGAGCGGCGTCTCGGGGTAAAACGGACCGAGCGACTGCGCAGGCGTGCGGAACAGATTCTGCGCAAAGGCGGCGAAAGAAGCCCCGCCGCACAGCGTCCCGGCGGCGAGCGCCAGCAACTGGCGGCGACGTTTAAGCAACTGTTCCATGTCAGCGCGAGGCCTGTTCCCGGAAATGGAGCGAGCGGTCGATGGACTGCACCTTCACGTCCTTGAGCTCCACGCCCTGCAAAACCTTGAGTGGAATTTGAGCGCCCGCCGCACCCACGGACCACACCTTGCGATAGAGCTCCTGGTGGTTCCGCACAGGATC
>Ga0156229_1331_pt1 | contig 14605 bp, 14 predicted proteins | sample RifCSPlowO2_12_FD_116156 | JGI IMG/M metagenome (GOLD analysis project Ga0156229, IMG submission 116156) | Betaproteobacteria bacterium RIFCSPLOWO2_12_FULL_66_14 | reverse complement strand
GTCGCTGCAGGCCGAGGTCGAAGTTGACGCGGCGGGGGAGAGATACGCCGCGCTTGCCGCGCTGGGAGAAGACCTGCGCTTCGCATTCATCACTTCGCAGGCCGTGGTGCGCAAGGTCGCCTCGGAGGCCGAGGCGAAAGTGCTCGCCGCGCCCAGCCCGCACGTGAAATGCGAGCGCTGCTGGCATTACCGCGCGGACGTCGGCGCGAACCCCGAACACCCGGCCCTGTGTGCTCGCTGCGAGGACAATCTCCATGGCCGGGGCGAATCGCGGAGATATGCGTGAACAGTGTTATGCGACGCGCATCGTGCGCTGCGCGCAGGGCCGGCTGAGGCGATGAATACGACCCGCGCCCAAGGTTTGGCGGTGTGGGTTTTCCTCGCGCTCTTGATCGCCCTGGCCGACCAGGGCACCAAGCAGTTCATCGGCTCATGGCTCGCGCCCGGTGAAACCCGCGGCGTCACCGGTTTCTTCAACCTGGTGCTCGTTCTCAACCGCGGCGCGGCGTTCGGTTTTCTCTCCGACGCCGCGGGCTGGCAGCGCGAATTCTTCAGTGGCGTGGCGCTGATTGCCTCGGCCCTAATCTTCGCATTGCTATGGCGAAGGCCCGGCGACAGACTGTTTTGCGCGGGCCTTGCGCTCATCCTCGGCGGGGCGCTCGGGAACCTCTGGGACCGCGTTGCGCTCGGACACGTGGTGGACTTCCTCGATGTTCACGCCTTCGGCTACCACTGGCCGGCGTTCAACCTCGCCGACAGTGCGATCACGGTCGGCGCGGCACTGCTCATCCTCGACGGCTTTCGCACGCGCACGCCGCCGGCAGGCTGAGGCCGCCCTGCAATAGAATGCGCATATGAACCCGGACGAAAACGACACGGAAGTGCTGCTCGCCAATCCGCGCGGCTTCTGCGCGGGCGTGGAGCGGGCCATCGGCATCGTCGAGCGCGCGCTTGCGATCCACGGCGCGCCGATCTACGTGCGCCACGAGGTGGTGCACAACAAGTTCGTGGTCGATGATCTGCGCCGCAAGGGCGCCATCTTTGTCGAGGATCTCTCCGCGGTGCCGGCGGGAGCGACGCTCATTTTCAGCGCCCACGGCGTGGCGAAGGCGGTGCGTGCGGATGCCGAGGCCCGCGGCCTGCGGGTTTTCGATGCCACCTGCCCGCTGGTCACCAAGGTGCACGTCGAGGTGGCGAAAATGCGCGAGGACGGGCGCGAGATCATCATGATCGGCCACCGCGGCCACCCCGAGGTGCAGGGCACGATGGGCCAGTCCCCCGACGGCATGTACCTCGTGGAAACGCTACAGGATGTCGCCCACCTGGAGGTCCGGAATCCCGACCGGCTCGCCTATGTGACGCAGACCACCCTGTCGGTGGACGATGCGGCGACCGTGGTGGATGCGCTGCGGGCGCGCTTTCCCACCATCGCGGGCCCCAAGAAGGATGACATCTGCTACGCGACCCAGAACCGGCAGGACGCCGTGAAGTTCATGGCGCAACGATGCGACCTGGTGATCGTGGTCGGCTCGCCGAACAGCTCCAACTCCAACCGGCTGCGCGAGGTCGCGCAAAGCCGCGGCATCGAGGCCTACATGGTCGACAACGCGGCGCAGTTGCGGCCGGAATGGATCACGGGCAAGCGGCACATCGGCGTGACTGCAGGCGCCTCCGCCCCCGAGGTGCTGGTGCAGGCGGTCATTGCCAGGCTGGCGGAGCTGGGCGCAACCCGCGTCGCGCAGCTCGAAGGCATCGAAGAAAACGTGGTGTTTCCGCTGCCCAAAGGATTGGCCGCCAGCGCCTGAGGAGCGTGGTCGCGGGCGCCTGAATGGGCCTGGCCTGCGGGCGGTTTGGCGGGACTGGAGCCCGATGGGTCCTGTGGAGGGTGCAACATGGGCGGCGCATTTGAAGCACGCGTGATTTTTTCCACATGTCCCGGACCGATTCGACACCATCCCGACCGGTCATCGGCGCAGATGTCCCTTTCATCGTGTGCGCTGGCGTTGCAGGGCGTTGTTCACTAACATTTGACGAGCCAAAGAAGGAGAGTGACATGGGACTAGTCCTGGCGGCAGGTCGCGAACCCGCGGCATCCAGCCGTTCACTAGGGCAGGGGAGCGCCCCCCCAATGAGTCGGCGGGGATTTACCCTGATCGAATTGATGATCACCGTGGCGATCGTCGCCATTCTGGCGGCGGTCGCCTATCCGGCCTACACCTCGCACATCAGGAAGGGATACCGGGCGGCGGCGCAGAGCTATCTCATGGATCTGGCACAGAAACAGACCCAGTACCTGCTCGACAACCGCGCCTACGCGGGCAACGAGACCGCCCTTAACGCCACCGCGCCGACCGACGTGAGCAACAACTACACCATCAGTTTGGATCCGTTGACAGGCCCGCCGCCGACGTTCATCATCACCGCCCACCCGAAAGACCCAGGCACCATGGCGGGCGACGGGGATCTGACCATCAACCAGGCCGGCGCGAAGACGCCGTCCGGCAAGTGGTGAGAGATGGATTCGCAATGCGCGCGCGGCAAAGGCTTCACGCTCATCGAAGTGATGATGGCGGTGGCCATTGCTGCGATTCTGGTGTCGTTGGCAGCGCCGTCCTTCGTCCGCATGCTCGCCGACCAGCGTGTGAAGGCCGCCGCGACCGACCTGTACACCGCCATGAGCGTGACCCGCAGCGAGGCCATCAAGCACAACCGGAACGTGACGCTGCAGCCCAAGTCCGGCGGCTGGGCGAACGGCTGGGTCATCGCGAACCCGGAAGGCGGCGCCGACCTGCTCGATGCGAATGCCACCGGTGTGCCGGTCGCGGGCGGCCCCGCGTCGGTGATCTACAACGCCGGCGGGCGCCTTGCCGGCACCGCGGCGCCATCCTTCACCATCGGCGAGTCGGACATGCCCCAGCGCTGCCTGAGTGTGGACCTGAGCGGCCGCCCGCGTATAACGGCCTCGGCATGCTGACCGTGCGCGCCGCCCGGGGCCGCCAGGCCGGCATGACCATGCTGGAAGTGCTGGTCACGCTGGTCATCCTCGCCTTCGGCCTGCTCGGGCTGGCCGGACTGCACATCAAGATCCAGACCCTGGACATGGAAGCCTACCAGCGGGCGCAGGCGATACTGCTGCTGCGTGACATGGCGGAGCGCATCAAGGCCAACAGCGCCAACGCCGCGAGCTATGAGCGGGCGGCGGACGCCGTCCCGCCGCACTACGGCACCGACTGGGACAGGACCTTCCCAAACACGCACGAGTGCGCCGATCCCTCTACCACCACTTGGGCGGAGAAGGACATCTGCGCGTGGGACGACACGCTCAAGGGGGCCTCGGAGTCCTCCAGCGGCACCAAGGTCGGGGCGATGATCGGCGCGCGCGGCTGCATCCGGCAGATCACAGCCCCCGACCCGACCGCCGGCATCTGCCAACCGGGAATCTATCGGGTCAGCGTCGCCTGGCAGGGCCTGTTCGCGACGACGGCACCGGTGGCCGGGCTCAGCTGCGGCGCGACCAAGTACGGGGCCAACGAGGCCATTCGCCGCGTCATCTCCAACGACATCGCGGTTGGGCTGCCGTCATGCATGCCAGCAGCATTATGACCCGCCGCAGCCGTGCCGGCTCGGTCAGCGAGCGCGGATTCACGCTCGTCGAACTGATGATCGCGATGGGGCTGTCGCTCATGATCCTGGCCGGGCTGGTCACGGTATTCGTCAACAACAGCAACACCCGCAAGGAAATCGAGCGCACCACGCGCCAGATCGAGAACGGGCGCTACGCCAGCGAGCTGCTGTCGAACAACCTGATACTTGCGGGGTTCTATGCCGAGTTCGATCCCTCGACCCTGCCGGATCCTGGTTCGGTGCCGGAGGCCTGTTCGACGGACTTGACGGACGACAATAAGAGAGCGCAGGCGCTTGCGCTGCCGATCCAGGGCTACCGCAGTGCGACCACGGCCACGACGGGGTTGGACTGCCTCACCGACCTGAAGGACAACACCGACGTGGTCGTGGTGAGAAGGACCGGCACCTGCATCGCCGGGGCCACCGACTGCGGCGACCCGCTGACCAGCGGCGACTATTACTACTTCCAGGCCTCGCTGTGCACGCCGACCACAGGCAACGCGGAGCTCGCGGGAACCGTCACCGACGCGTACAGGCTGCTGACCACCACGGCCACGACCAGCCTGAACCGGCACAGACGCTGTACCGCATCGCCTTGCGTGTGCGCGAACGCGCCGTTTGCGGATATCCGCCGCTACCACACCCACATCTATTTCGTCGCCAATAACAGCGTCGGCGCGGACGGCGTGCCCACACTCAAGCGGGCGGAACTCACCGGCACCGGCAGCGGATGGACCATCGTGCCGCTGGTGGAAGGCATCGAGAATCTGAAACTGGAATACGGCATCGACAGCGCGCCGGCGATCGGCGACGGCATGCCGGACGAGTACACCCCGACACCCGACACGGTGGCCAACTGGCGCAACGTCACGTCCGTGAAGCTTTATCTGCTCGCACGGAACACCGAGCCCTCGCCGGGCTACACGAACAGCAAGACCTACACGCTGGGCAGCGACACCCCCCCCGATCAACCCTATACCGATGCCTACCGCCGTCACGTCTTCAGTACCACGGTGAAGCTGGCGAACGTCGCGGGGCGCAGGGGCATATGAGCATGATGTCCATCAAGAAGCGGCAGGCAGGCACCGTGCTGGTGATCGGCATGTTGATGCTGGTGATGATGACGCTGCTCGCGCTCACCAGCTTCAACCTGGGCCGTGGCGAGTACCAGATCATCAGCAACATGCAGTTCCAGAGCGAGGCCGCCTCCTCGGCGCAGATGGCGCTCGAGCAAGTAATCAGCAACCTGAGGTTTTCAGACAGCCCCGCGGACGTTTTCCCGGTCCCATGCGCTGGAAAGGGAGCGAACACCGTGTGCTACGACACCAACGGCGACGACATCGCCGACGTAGTGGTGAAGATCAAGTCGCGCAGCAATCCCGACAAGCCCGTCTGCATCATCGCCAAGACCGTCAAGAATGCCGACCTGGACCTGACCAATCCGATCGACCTCGGCTGCTCGTCCGGCGTCAGCCAGACCTTCGGCGTGCAGGGCGCCGCCAGCGGCAACTCGCTCTGCGCCGACAGTACCTGGGACGTGCAGGCCGAGGCCGTCGATTCCGTCACCCAGGCCAAGGCCACCATCACCACGGGCCTATCCGTGAGGGTGTCCACCGACAACATCGCCAACAGCTGTCCCGGTTGAGGACAGGAGAGGTCGCATGAAATCCTTCACGTCGAAAAATCCACGCACCGCGTTGTTCATGTGGGCGCTTTGCGCGTTGCTGGCGGTTCTCCCGGCGCGGGCGCCGGCCGAGGACATCGACCTCTTCAATACCGACACCAGCACGGAGAGCAACTTCGACAACCCGAATGTGCTGATCATCCTGGACAACACCTCCAACTGGGACAGGGCGAACCAGGCTTGGCCGGACGGCGGCAAGCAGGGGGAATCCGAACTGCGGGCCATCAAGACCGTCATCGGCCAGCTGACCGACAAGATCAACGTCGGGCTGATGATGTTCGTCGGCCCCGGCACCGGCCGGGAAGGCGGCTACATCCGCTTCCCTGTGGTGAAGATGACGTCGGATACCACGTCGCCCCCGAGGAAGGGTAACAAGACTGTTTTCGCGGAAGTCGTGGATAAAATCTTAGCTAAATTCAACACAGACGAGAAGACGGGTTCGAATTTCCAGTACAGCCCGGTCCTGTTCGATGCGTTCAAGTATTTCGGCGGCTATACGTCCCCGGCGAACGTGGCCACCGGCATCGCGGGCACGCCGCAGGACGCGACCCATTTCGGACCCCTGGTCTACAACGAGCGCATGGCCGGGGTGCTTGACCGCGCCGCCGTGCCCGGCGCGCTCGTCAGCCCCGATCCCGGTTCGACGGATCCGCGGTACTCGCTGTACCTCGGCGGTTATACCTCCGCGGCGGCCACCACCTACCGCTCGCCCATATCGGCCAGCAACTCCTGCGCCAGGAACTACATCATTTTCATCGGCAACGGCTTTCCGAATTCCGACGTGGCCGACCTGGGGCCCGCTCTGAGCGGCATCGGCGGGAACACGACGCAGCTCCCGGTGCCGGTGTTCAAGAAGGTCGGCAGCGACTATCTGTCGACCGGCAGCTATGCCGTGCCCTCGCCCGCTAACTTGCAGCGCATGGCCGACGAGTGGACGCGCTACATGTACCAGACCGACGTCAATGTGGTGCCCGGGACGATGCCCGGGACCGACGCCGACAATGGTGCGAAGCCCGGGCAGCAGAACATCTCCACCTACACTATCGACGTGTACAATGCCGACCAGAGCCCGGACCAGACCGCGCTGCTGATGAGCATGGCGCGCGTCGGGGGCGGCAAGTACTTTGCCGCGAAGAACGAGAACGCGATCGTCGACGCGCTGCTGCAGGTCATGACGGAGATCCAGGCGGTCAATACGGTGTTCGCCTCGGCGAGCCTGCCGGTGAACGCCACCAACCGCGCGCAGAACGAAAACCAGGTGTTCATCGGCATGTTCCGGCCGGCCAGTGCCCCGCGCTGGTACGGCAACCTCAAGCGCTACCAGCTGGCCGACTTCAACGGCGTGATCGACCTGGCGGACTCCACAGGGGACCCCACAGCGACGCCCGCAATCCTCCCTCAGCGCGCGGTCAACCTGCAGACGGGTTTCATAGCGGAGTGCGCCGTCAGCTATTGGACGAGCGATTCGGTCAACTACTGGGAACTCGTGCCGAGCAGCAAAGAGACCGCGTGCACCACGACCGGCACCCTTAAATGGTCCGACTCTCCGGACGGCCCGACGGTGGAAAGAGGCGCCGTGGCGGAAGTGATCCGCAAGGGCAACAATCCGCCCACTACGACTGCGACGCCGACGTATACATTCAACCGCACCGTGAAGACGCTGTCGGGCAGCCCGCTCGCGCTCGCGACCTTCAGCACAGGCAGCTCGAGCCTTTCTGCGGACTTGGTCAATTTCATCCTTGGCAAGGACGTGAACAACGAACTGGCCAATGCTAAACCTAGCGCCACCCCTGCCCTCGCTGACTGGACGTTGAGCACAAACACGACCCGCCCCTCGGTGCACGGCGATGTGGTGCATTCGCGCCCGCTGCCGGTGAACTACGCTACCAAGGACTTCCCGAACGAGGGCGTGACCGTGTATTACGGCGCCAACGACGGCACCCTGCGGGCGGTCGACGCAAGCACCGGCCGGGAGCGCTGGGCGCTCATCGCGCCGGAATTCTTCTCCGCGTCGACTAAATTCCAGCGCCAGAAGGATTCGGACACTACCGCGATCAGGATCAAGTACCCGAGTTGGGAAGCCTTGGCCACGGAGCGCAAGGACTACTTCTGGGACGGCTCCATCGGGATCTACCAGAACGCCGACAACACGGACATCAAGATCTTTCCGACCATGCGCCGCGGCGGGCGGATGATCTACGCCTTCAGCGTCACGGACAAGGCCACGCTGCCGGCCTCGTTGCCCACGTACCTCTGGAAGCTGGGATGCCCGAACCTGGACAACGACACCGGCTGCAAAGCGCCGCTCGACGCGGACGACACGAAGGTGACGGGTATCGGCCAGACCTGGAGCATGCCCAGCGTGGCGTTCATCAAGGGCTACGTGAATGCGAACCCGCTCATTCCCGAGCCGGTCATCGTGATGGGCGGCGGCTACGATGCGTGCGAGGACGATAATTCCGCATCGCCCCCCTGCTCCAGCCCGAATGGGAACGCGATCTACGTCATCCGGGCAAGCACCGGCGAAGTCATCAAGAAGTTCGACACCCTGCGGAGCGTCGCTTCGGACGTTGCCATGGTGGACGTGAACAATGACGGCTTCGTGGACTACGCCTATGTGGCCGACACCGGCGGCAATCTCTACCGGATCGATTTCGTCGATATAACGAACACAACGGATCCTTACTCGGCATTGCCCGCCGTCTGGACGCACTACCGCGTGGCGTATACGAACGGAGCGGGACGGAAATTCTTCTATCCGCCGGCGCTGCTTTCGGTGAAGAACGGCTACGTCTACGCGGCCCTGGGAAGCGGGGACCGGGAGCATCCGCTTGGGGGGGACTACCCGTTCGCCGGTGTGACCAACCGCTTCTACGTCTATATGGACCAGCTGTCGTTCCGGCCGACAACGCCCTCGGATGCCGATGCCGCCAAGCGCCCGGTGGACCTCGACGATACGGCGTCGATGAACAACAACACCGCGTCGACCGACTGCTCCTCGACCTCGGTGGTGGCCACTTCCAGCAAGAAGGGGTGGTTCATGAACCTGAACCAGTATGGAACCAAGGACACAACCATTGACCCGGATGGCCGGACCGGGGAGCAGACCGTCACCTCGGCGCTGATCCTGAGCGGCATGGTCACTTTCAGCACCAACCGGCCGATTCCGTCGGCCGAGGGGTCGTGTTCGACCACATTGGGCGAGGCGCGCGGCTACTGGGTCAACCTGCTCAATGGCTCGGGCGGCATCGGCGTCGGCGCGGCCAACGCCGCCTGCGGCGGCGACCGGTCCGGCACCTTCGTCGGCGGCGGCCTGCCGCCCTCGCCGGTGACCGGCACGGTGGACATCACCGTCGACGGCGTCACGGAGACGCGGACGGTGGTCATCGGCGCGGCGCAGCGCGACGGCTCGGTGAGCGCGCCGATCGGCGGCCAGAGGGTGGTGCCCGCGATCAAGCCGGTGCGCAAGCGCGTGTACTGGTTCAAGAACCTCGACTGATGAGATTTACGCTCCGCAGGCAGGCAGCGATGCGCCGTGCGGTGCGGGCCCTGCTGCTTGCGCTGGCGGTGGCGGTGTGCGCATCGCCCGCCGTCGCGGCTGACAAGAAGGCGAACGCGCCCCCGGACGTGGACGCTTTCATCAAGCGCATGGAGGAGTCCGGCGCGCTGGACGCGGCGATCGACCGGGGTATCGAGCGGCACATACGCCGGCAGGTGGAGGCGCGCCAGAAACAGGAGGACGACCAGAAGCGGCGCCAGGCGGAGGCCGTCAGGTACGCCCGGCCGGTGGACATCAACCGCGACCGCGTCTTCGGCAACCTGCAGGCCGAGGTGAGCGTGATCGTTTACAGCGACCTCGAGTGTCCCTTCTGCAAGCGCTTCGCCGGCACGCCGGAACAGGCCATCGCCAAGTTCGACGGCAAGGCCAATGTGGTGTTCCGCCACTATCCGCTGGACTTCCACGGGGAGAAAGCCAAACGCGGGGCGTACTACGCCGAATGCGTGGGGCGCCAGGCCGGATCGAAAGCGTTTTTTGCTTTTGCCAACGAGTGGTTAAGGCTGACCGCCTCCAACGGCAAGGGCCTGGGGCGGGGCGATGCGCAGATCAGGGAAATTGCGCTGTCGGCCGGCGCGAAGGATGTTGCGGCGCTGGATGCCTGCGCGAAGGATCCTGCCGTGGCCCAGCTTGTGCGGGATGACATGAGCGACGGAACGCGCGGCGGCATCACCGGCACCCCCGGCGTGATCGTGCGCAACAACAGGACCGGGTTTGGGCTTTCGATCACGGGGGCCGTTCCCGCGCAGGCGCTCGAGCAGGCCATCGAACAGGCGCTCAAGAGCTGAGCGGCCTGGAACGGGCAGTTCTTGACCGGTCGGCGGGATTCGGGGTACACGCAGCGCCGGCGTCCCCGGGGATCGGGCAGCAATTAGACACGGTCCAAAAGTTGGCCTAAGCTGCGGCTTATGGAACCCGTCTTGCAGAGCAGGGAAGAAATCGCAGGCATGCTGCGCGAGCACGGCATCACGCCGACGCATCAGCGCATGGAAATCGCGCTGGTTCTGTTCGAGCGCCGGGCACATCTGTCGGCCGACCAGATCCTCGCCATGGTCAACGCCCGGCATGCCGAGACTTCGAAGGCCACCGTCTACAACACGCTCAAGCTGTTGCTGGGGAAGAAGCTCATTCGCGAGCTGATCGTCGATCCGGCCCGGATCGTCTATGACCCCAACACGACACCGCATCACCATCTCTACGATATCGTTAGCGGGCAGCTCACGGACGTTCCGGCGGGCGACATCAGGGTGCTCGGGCTGCCGCCGCTGCCGCCGGGCGTGGAGGCCGAAGGCGTGGATATCATCGTACGCACGCGGCCGCGCGGTTGATGTCGCGCCGCCGCTGTCGCGTCGCTACGTCCCTGATATAATTCGCCCCCTCCTGCGGCACCGTCCGGCGCCGCACGCGTGCTGGAGTAGCTCAGTTGGTAGAGCGCTTGATTCGTAATCATGAGGTCGGAGGTTCGATTCCTCTCTCCAGCACCAATCCAATCAATAGGGCAGTCACATCAACTACAGCCCCCGGCAAGCTAACCCAGAGCGCCGGACCCTTGGATGTGACGCGGCCGGCTCACCGGTGCACGAGCACCGGAATCTTGGTGTGGGTGAGCACCTTGGTGGTTTCGCTGCCCAGCAGCAGGCCCGCGAGGCCGCGGCGACCGTGCGAGGCCATGAAGATAAGGTCGCACTTGTTGTCGTGTGCCCCCTTGACGATCGCTTTCCACGGCGTGTCGCTCAGAACCTGGACCGTCTTGCAGCGCACACCGGCTGCCTCGGCAGCCTTCTGAATCGCGCCGAGATGCTGCTCGGCAGTGCGCCTGGTCTGCTTGGCGAATTCCTGTGGCGTGATGAAGTCCGACGGCACGAAATCGCCGTAGACCTGGATGCTGTAATTCGGTGCCGCGTAAAAGCCGGTAATGCGCGCCCCGGTCGATTTTGCAAATGCGACCGCCTCCCGGATTGCCCTGGCCGACAGGTTTGAGCCGTCGGTCGGTACGAGAATGTGCTTGTACATGGCATCTCCTTTCGTCTATCCAGCGACAGCGCCGGTGCGGAACGCGCCAGACACCTGCCACTGCCATGATGCCATCACACCACGTGCCCGAAACACCCGTTTGACGTGGATCAAAGGGCCGGATGCGGGATGCGTCAGATTGTTCCCCGGTACGGTTGGACTGATGCCGTCGGAAACTGTGACCGGTGAAAACTGGTGGGTGCACCTGACGTGATCGGTTGGGGGGAGGCGTCATGAACATTGAGGAAATCTGCAGCCGCATCGTGGTGGTCGCGCTTCCCGCGACTTCGGTGCACGAAGGAGCGCGCCTGCTGCGCGAACATCATGTGGGCGCGCTGGTGGTCATCGACAGCCGCCAGAACAGCCGGCCGTTGGGTATCGTCACCGACCGGGACATGGTGGTCGAGGTGCTCGCGATGGGAATCGATCCGGCGAAGCGCGCCGTGGGAGACCTCATGACCGGGACCATCGTCACGGTGAATGCCTCCGATGGCGTGCTCGAGACGATCAGGCTGATGCAGAGCGAGGGCGTGCGCCGCGTCGTGGTGGTGGACAATGCGGGGGCGCTGGTCGGCATCGTTTCGTTCAACGACCTGGTGCCGTACGTCGCCGAAGCACTCACGGGGCTTGCCAATGCCATAGTCGGCGCGCAGGGCCGGGAGCGGGAGATGCGCAGCTGAGCCGGCATGGCCGGAACCAAACGGCCTGGCTTGCTTTGCCTTCCATCATCTCGCCATTTTGGGCAGTTGCGAAGTTGCAACTGCCCAAAATGGCGAGACCTATGAAACCCAAGATTCTTCCCCAATTCTGTCAACACTCGTTAACACTCATGGGGGGCAGGTTCCGCTTGAACCAGCGTTCAATCATCGGCCGGAGGGATAGCTTGCGAAAGCCCGCGTGGCGGTAAAATAGCCTTTGTGCACGGCGGCCAGGCGCCGTGCCGTGCGCCGAGCCGAGTGAGGCAGGGAGGCAGGGTGCTGAAGATTTTCGGGAGCAGCAAGCCGGATCATCCGATGGCCGACATCAAGGAGGCCCGGAAGATCATTGGGGAAGTCCCGGGCAACGATTCGCTCAAGGCGATCGACGAGCTGTTTCACTGGCTGGAATCGGTGCGCACGGTCGAGGGCTTCAAACCCGAATACCGCGCCGAGCTCATCCAACTGATCGATGATGCGGCGCAGGTGCACGCGAGAAAGCTTGCGCGCGATTACCTTTCGGCGCCGCGTCTGTCGAAATTCCAGGAAGGCCGCCTTTGGGGTGCGATTCACGAATTCTGGCGGCAATCGGCGCTCGCCTTCGCAAGCTGTATCGACCTGTACGCGACCGGCGCCAAGGGCGCCGACGCGCTCAGGGCTCTCATGCCGCTGCTGACGGTGCGCGTGCTGCGCGCGCTGGCGACGCAGATGAAGTGGCAGTACGTGCGCTACGGGCCGTTCGAAGAGTCCCTTTGGGGCGTTTTCGCGAAGATCTACGCGCTGGCCGAATCGAAAAAGTACGCGCAGACCAGGGTTTCGCCCTATCCGAATGTGCCCGGCGAATCCTCGCCGGAGCATGAGTTTCTCCGGGCGGTGATGCTGTCGGCTTCCTCGCCCGACAGCCTGCTGCCGCTGGAGTTGGAAATTGCGGAGCGGCTGATCGCGCATTTCTCGGCATCGTTCAAGCTGGTTCTTGAACAGCAACCCGGCATTGCATACTGGATCGACCTTGCGACCAGCCGGCCGCCGCTGCGCGTCGCGCGCCCCCCGCAGCACGCACCGACGCTACGCTTCTTCGCGGCCGGGCGGGCGGAGCAGGACCTGGAGCGCCTGATTCAGAGCGTCAAAGCGACCAACGCAGTGCCTTCGGACGTGAACCTCGGCGGCACCTACGACCCGCAGGTCGTGCTTGCCGTGCTGAATCACCTGGCGATGTACTGGTCACCCAAACCGCCCGCGCGCCGGTCGCCGCGCCACAATGTCAAGTCCCGGCTCAAGGTGACGCACGGATTCGACGGGGTGCTGGAGGCGCTGGTCCCGGAAAAATCGCTCGACTTCGATGACACGCTGATCGAGAGCTGGATCGTCGAGAACGTCAGCGCCGGTGGTTTTGGCGCGGCGATTCCCCAGATCAAGGGCGACTGGCTGCGGATCGGCGCGCTGGTCGGCCTGCAGCCAGAGGGTGGCGACAACTGGCTGATCGGCGTCATCCGGCGGCTCAGCCGGGAGTTGCCCCAGCAGGGCACGGTCGGGATCCAGACGCTTGCTCGCAACGGCCGGACGATTCAGTTGCGGCTGGAAGGCGGTTCCGCCGGCACGGGCCGCGATCCTGGTCCCGGCATCCTGCTCGATGCGCCTGCACCAGGCGGTAGCCCCGAGGTGCAACTGCTGCTGCACGCGGGGACACCGGCCGGCCAGAACCTGGAATACGAACAGGAGGGAAAGACGCTCCTGCTGCTTGCGGCGGCCGTGGAGGAGAGCGGGGACGACTACGATCGGGTTCGCTTCCGCCAGATGGTGCGCGACACGGGGGAATAGGAGGGAGTACAGCGGGCGCGTTTCCTTCTTAGAGGCAATTTCAAAATGAGGAAAACGGGTTTCTCAAAGATCGCCGCTTGCGTGCGGATGGGTTCATCATCCGCACGCAAGCGGCGGTCGGCACGGACGGATTTGCCGTCCGTGCAGGTCTTGGCAAAACCTGCGCGCTGCGCGCGCCAACCTCGTTTCTTGCACGGATACACACCATCCGTACAAGAAACGAGGTTCTTCAGAGTAACGCAGTATCTCGCCTGTCAATTGGCGCAAGCGTTAATTCTGAAATGGGCTAGGCCATTTGGTCCCGACTGTGCCGGCTTAGCGTTATTTCCGGGACGGATTCTGCGGCCCGCTCTGCATCACGCGCGTGCCGGCCGGATCGCCGATTTGGGCCGGAACGCCCGCACGACCGCCTCGTTGGTCTCGATGTAGGGTCCGCCGATCAGGTCGATGCAATAGGGCACCGCGGCGAAAATTCCGGGCACGACCTGCCTGCCTTCGGCATCCTTTACGCCTTCAAGCGTCTCGCGTATGGACTTGGGCTGTCCCGGCAGGTTAATGATCAGGCACTGCTTGCGGATCACCGCAATCTGTCTGGACAGGATAGCCGTCGGCACGAACTCCAGGCTGATGCGGCGCATCTGCTCGCCGAATCCCGGCATCACCTTGTCGGCGACCGCGAGCGTCGCCTCCGGCGTGACATCCCGCGGCGCCGGTCCCGTGCCGCCCGTCGTGAGCACCAGATGGCAGCCGGCCGAGTCGACCAGCTGTGCGAGTGTCGTCTCGATCAGCAGTTGTTCGTCGGGGATGAGCCTGGTTTCCATGCGCCAGGGCGTTGCCAGCGCGCGCGTGAACCATTCCCCGAGAGCGGGGATTCCCTCATCCTTGTAGGTGCCGGATGAAGCGCGGTCGCTGATCGAGACCAGCCCGATCAGCAGTTCGTTGTCGTGCGGCATGGCCAGCCCTTCATGTTCATTCGAGAATGTCACGCAGCAGCCGGAACAGCTCGCGATAACTCTTCGGCTGCCGCGCCGCTTCCCGCTCGGCGCGGGCATTGCGGACGAGGATGCGCAGCCGCTGCGAATCCGCGCCGGGCCGTTCGCGCAGGAGTTTTTCGATCGCCGTGTCGGCATCGAGCAGCCGCTCGCGCCAGCGTTCGATGGCGTGGAGCTTCGCAGCGTGTTCGCGCGACAGACCCTCCCAGGCGGCGATCTTCTC
>Ga0156229_1245_pt2 | contig 14650 bp, 9 predicted proteins | sample RifCSPlowO2_12_FD_116156 | JGI IMG/M metagenome (GOLD analysis project Ga0156229, IMG submission 116156) | Betaproteobacteria bacterium RIFCSPLOWO2_12_FULL_66_14 | reverse complement strand
GCTGAACGCCTTTCCCGGTCCGGCCAACTTTGAACTGGTCATCGCCGGGTTCCGCCCCGACAACGTGCCGACAAGCCGCCGCTTCATCTTCGCTGACCCGCTGCCCGCCGGGCTGCCGCGGCATGCGCTTGAACCCGGCAATAGCTCAGGCGAGCTGGAGATCTCCGGCCGGGTTTCGGGTTATCTCGCCAACTGGGAGCTCGCCGGCTACGTCTCGCGCACCCATTACCGAAGCCCAGCCTGGCGTGTGGCCGGCAGCGAGATCGTCGGTACCTACCCGCGCCTCAACACCGCCGGCGCCAGCCTCACCGGGCCGATTGGCAAGGGGGTAGTCAGCTTTGAGGCGGGGTATTACGGCTCGCCACAGGATCGGGATGGGCGCGACCCTTCCGTCGAAAACAGCCAGTTTAGGGGATTCGTTGGATACTCGCGGCAACTGTGGGAGGACGCCACACTCGGCTTGCAGCTCTACGGCGAATGGATGCGCGACTACGCAGCGTACCGGGAGACCCTGCCAGCGGGCTTTCCTCTGAAGGACCGGCTGCGCAAGGTGGCAACGGTCCGCTTCACGCAGTTTTTCGCGCACCAGACGGTTACCTTCAATCTCGTCGCCTTCGTCGGCCTGAGCGAGAAGGATCGCTACGTCATTCCTTCGCTGCGCTACGCCTTCAGCGACAATCTCTGGGCCGAGATCGGCGCAAATCTTTTCGCCGGCAAGCGTAACGGCATGTTTGGGTCGATGCAGGATAACAGCAACGTCTACCTCACCGTTCGATATGCCCTGTAGAAACGGTCGGGGCTGCACCTGCGTCAATGCAGCGATCTCATAGGTCGGGGGGCGAATCTTTGCCAGGCGCAGACGGGGGCGAACGGCTCGGTTACGCCGTTACGCAGCTCGCCGCGAAACGCAGACTGATCGCACGGTCAGATGGCTCGTGCATCGAAATAGCGGTCGGGGCCGAGGGTCTTCAGTGCCGCCAGCGTCAGAAGCTCCTCGTTTACATCGCCTTCGGCGGAGAACAGGTATTGAATCCGTCCGTTCCGGCTGCGCTTGCCTTGAAGCAGGCGCGGAGTGAGAACTTCGCACATCGTCGAAACCATGCAACTGTTTGGGGCGATGTTCAGGAACAGGTGCGCCCCGTGTTCCATCTCGTGGAGCGATTCCCCCAGGTAAGGCGCAAACTCGCCTACTGGCCGCAACGTCGGCAGGATTTCCCGCGCGCGTTTCAGGAGCTTCTTCATTTCCGGCGGTGCGGATAAGCGGGCGGCCCCGTACAACGGGGCCGCCAATACGTTGCGCAAGAGCGAGCACAGGTTCTGGATTTTCATTTGACTGCGGTCTTGTTCGGCCATCTGCGCATGACGCGGGTCGGCTGCTCCCGCTGTTTCCCGCTCCAAGCCCGCCCTTGCCTGGGCTTTGCGCTCACGGCAGTAATCGTATTCTTCCTCGAGCAAGTACTCCAGGTAACTCCAGATCGGATTCACCTCGAAACTGAAGCGGCCAAAGCCCAGGTTGGCAAGCAGGATCCGGTGAACATCTCTGGCCTGGCTGACTCTCATGTAGACTTCGCCCGAGGCACGGATTCTCAGCAGCTTTTCTCTGGGCAATCCGTTCGGCAGCCACTTGGCCGCGAATGCCGAGAGCGGTCCCGCAAGGTCGCGTCCATGCATGCGGTAAGCAAGGTACTTCAGGCCGAGACCTGGAAGGCCGGCGTCACCCAACCTTTCGACCAGCCATTGGACCACCCGGCCCGGGCCGCGGTAGTTCTCGAGAATGCGGTACAGCTTGTGCTTGAGCTCGCGGTGGTCGCGGACGAACTGCTCGTACTCCTGGGCATGCCTGCATACCGTGCCACCTGCGAAGGACAGGTCTTGCAGCACCGCGTGCAGTATGACGGCCTGATACAGCCGCACCTGGGTCCACTCCTTCAGCCCGATGCTGTAGCCCTGAGCTTCACTGGCCACCACGAATTGCATCAGCCCGCCGCAAGGCAGGTTGGACTGGTTTCCACCCCCGCGTGGAACGGGTGAGCCCAACGTCCGATGCGCAAGCAGCTTGTGCGTTTCCACGTAGCGTCCCTGGCGGCACGGTCCCGTCCCCTTGTTATTGAAGAACAGCAGCCGCGTTTTACCGGCTAGCAGGGGGTCGCCGGATCTCTTCCGGCGCTCGAAATCCTCGACGGCGAGCATGAGGTCGGCGTACACCCCGGCCAGCGGGGCGCACACCGCGTCGCCCGCCACGCTTCGACCCAGCTTGATGAGTTCCTCCAGGTCGTGTTCGTCGCTGTAGTTGTCGATGCACGTGAAGCCTGCACCTCGCAGCACCGAAGTGAGCATCCTGTTGTCGTCTAGCGTCGGCAGGTATAAGACGTCGGTGGTCAGGTCCAGCGCGTCTCTGCTCTCGAAGTTATCCAGTAGCTTCACTTCAAAGTGGCACTCGCCGTCCAGCGACAGCTTGGCGTGCAGGCCCAGGTCGAGCTGGCGCACGTAGGTGTTCACCCGGTTCTCGAGGTGTGCCAGCTCCTTGAGGATGGCATCGGACTGGATCAGCAGGAACGGGCGCCTCTTCATGATTTCGGCCACCAGGTGGGTAATCACGCTGTCCGGTCCACACGAGAAGGTGGAGACTTGCACCACCGGCAGCAATTCCCCGGCGGTGCCGGTTTCGATGCGCTCGAACAGAAGCTTCAGCCTTCGGTGGCGCACGTGCTGGTGCAGCGTCTTGCGCGCTACGCCATCGAGAATAGTGACCATCGCATGCGGGTTCCGCCAGTAGAGGTGCCTGTAGTCCTCGTGCAACTCCACGTCCAGAACGTAGGACGGAATGACGGCCATACGCTTGTCGCGCAGCAGGCGACGGACGTGGCTGTCGTAGATCCCTGGGTTGAGCACGTACTCCCTGCCCACCACGAGAGCGATGCGATGACCCTCGGCCAGGGCCTCTTCAATCAGATCGGCAGTGAAGTTGGCTGCATTCTCCTTCAGCAACAGGTGAGCGGCGAGCGCTGCTTCGATGGCCGATTGGACTTCCGTCCGCGTCGGCTCCAGCCCGTAGTACTGGAATACCGGAGCCAGCTTGTCGTAGATCTGGTCGCAGAGGGCCGCCGCGTCGAGCGAGCGCAGCGCCATGGAAAAGGCATGGAACCTTGCTCGCGGCTCTGCAATGGCGGCCAGGCTCTGGGCCACTATGACGCCACCCTGGTTGATGGTGCAGGTCCGGCCCAGACTCTTGCCGTCGGTCGGCAGCATCTCGATCTGGGGCACCAGGATCAAGCCATGGGGTTCGGCAGCCAGGCGCCGGTACTGGCCCACGGCGCCGAGAAGCGGCGCACAGCTGTCGACATTAAACAACGGCTGCGCCTGGGATATGTCCGAATCCTTGACGTTGTCCACATGCACTGGAATGCCAAATCCGGTGAACAGTTGCGACAGGAAGTAGGCCCATTCCGATACGCAAAAGCTGCGCGCTATGACCAGGCGCCGGGGGTCCGTGCTGCGCGGATGATGCCGGTCGATGAAGTCCCAGATTTCCTTGTAGGTGTCGCGCACCGTCTTGCTGCTGTCGGCTGTCTTGGTGCGCTTGCGCGCGAACATCTCGTTGATCGCGCTGCAGCCGCCGAGCGTGAAGCTGAAGCACCTGCCGTCGGCGCCGGTGCACTTGAGGCTGGCACGGTTGCAGACCGCGGACGCATCGCTGCACGCCGCACCCTTGCACTGAATGATTTGTTTCTCGAACCGGGCATCGATGAAGCGCGAGAGCTCCACCTCTTCCTCACCTTGCGGGGCTGTCCGGGACTGCGTGCGGATCAGGCCGAAGCAGGCACGATGCCCCGGGAAAGGAGGAACGAGCGCATAGGCAGCGCCACCGAGATAGGACTGCAATCGGTGGGTCACGGCAAGGGGCAGCGGATCAGAGAGCATTGTCTGCCCATGCAGCAGCACCACCGTATTGGCGGGCATTTCGACCTGGCTCCACAGCGAGCGCGCCATGTTCTCGACGATCGCCCAGTTGGCCGAGGCAAGAATCTCGTCCCGAGGCACGCCGAGTGCCTGGAGCTTTTGCGCGTTTTCCATGAGAAACACCGCGCAGGTCGCATTGACGGCGAAGCTGCGCTTGGCCTCGAAGGCGCGCCTGCTTGCTTCGCCCGCGTGTTCCAGGCCAAAGAGCGCCGAGAGCGTGTCCATCAGGCTGCCGGTCCCGGCCGAGCATTTCAGGTTCATTGCGTTGTTGAACAGCTCGCCCTGCTCGAGCGCGATGGTGGATATCTTGGTGTCCTCGCCGCCGATATCCACCAGGATGCAGAAATCCCTGTTCAAGTCCCGTATGCCGTGCGACACGAGCCGCCTGAGGTGCTCACGGGCGTAGTCGATGGAGCCGCTGGCGTGAGCGTAGTTCTCCACCAGCACCGACAGGCGCGGCGCCAAGCTTGGATAGATGTGGCTGAGCGCCTCCTTCACTTGAAAGCGCGCTGAGCCGGTGACGCCGATGGAGCGTATTTTCATTCGTTCACCGGCGCGGCCGCGCAGCTCGCGAAAGACATGCTTGATCGTCTCGATCGTGTCGCCCGAATTGCTGTAGGCGCTGATGAACAGGGCCTCGCCTGTCCGGTCGTCGGTCACCACCACCTTGGCCATGGTGGAGCCGGCGTCAAGCCCGATGTCGACCACGCGGCGAGACAAGTCCCCGGTGAGCTCCGGGCGCACTGCCTCGCCGGGCAAGCGCAAATAGCGCAGCGCATTTTCATGCTCGGTCTTGATCTGGGAAAATGCCGGGTACTGCGTCCGCGCCTGCTTTTCGCGCAGATGCGGCTCGGGCTGAACGATATTCCTCGCGCCGACACGGGTCACGAACTTCTGCAACGCTTGCAGCACCAGGGTGTTCTCGGTGTCGTACTCGACGTCGTGCACTCCGCACGACAGCAGGAAGTCCTCTGCGCACCGGCGCGCAAACTCCCAACAAAAAATGCGCCCTGTAAGGCAGGCCTTGTCGAAGCCGCGCGGCAGTTTCGACAGGGTTTTCAGAACCTCCGACTTCAGGGTGGTCGCCAACGCCACGGCAAGCGGAATTCCCTGGTTCTTGTCCGAGATCGTGGCCGAGGAGCTGAAAACTCCACAACGGTCGGCGCGCGTGCTGACCAGGGATCTTCTGCCGCGGCCGTCTTCGCCGAGATAGTCATGCAGCACGACATCCACCTCGTCGCGCCTGAGGCCGAGTTTCTGAAGCACCCGATCCAGGTTTACCCCGCTGCCCGCGCCGCAGCGGGGATTGACGATGAGCAAGTCGTCTTTCAGCTCGCCGGCCCGATCCACCCCGACCAGCATGTACCCGGAAGCCGAAATTTCAACCATGGCCAGCGACTGGACGGAATCCCTGCTAGTCGCCATCAGTTGCTTGGCCGCCAGCCACAGAGCGGCCGAGGGCATGAAGATTTTCCCGCAGCCCAGTACCTTGTGAACCATGGGCGCGAGCTTTCCGGTAATGAAGATCGGGGCGTGTTCTCCGCAGCCCAGCCGTTGCGTGATCTGGCATTGGGAGAACAGCTCGTGCAGGTTCTGATTGCTTGGAAAAAGCGCATCCGCCAAGGCGCCGCCGTTGGAATCGGTCACGAGGATCCGGATATTGGCGATGCCGGCGTCGATATAGGCTTGGGCAGCGCTCCTGGGAAGGTCGCGCAACTGCGGGTCACACAGTTCAAGAGTGGCTCGGTCCATAGCCTTGGGCTGTCAGGGTCTTCCTTAGAGCGCTCCTGCGCGCCCGTTCTTGCGGGTGCACCGCCATGTTCCTCCCTTCTTCTTGAATGGTCATTTTTTCAACGAAAGCATCCCCGTGCTGAGCCACGGAACGTAGGTTATCAGCAACACGCCGGCCGCGAGTGCGACGAACAGGGGCAGCACGGCTGCGGAAGAGCTGCCGCAGCACCTCCAGTTCCCTTGGCGTCAATGCCATAGCATTTCATGCTTATTTGGCATACATTTTTTGAAATCCCAGGAGCGCGAGGCCAGCGCTGCCGCCCGCCCGGCACTCAAGCAGTCGTCGGGCAGCCGGCCGAAACCTGTCTCAACGCTCTCTTGGCCCGTCTCGAAGCGCCCGCAGCCGGTCGGGCCGGTCGGTGATGATGCCGTCGACGCCCATGCCGATCAGCTGCCGCATGCGTTCTTCGTTGTTGATCGTCCACACGTGGACCTTGAGGTTGCGGCGCCGTGCCGCCTCGAGCAGATCGGGGCCGGCAATCGTGCGTTCGCGCACCCGGAGCGGGATCTGCAGCGCGAGCGCCGCGGTGGGATAGGAGCTCCAAACCCCGATAAAAAAGCGGGCTTCGCGCGCGCTCATCGAGGTCGCGACCTCCGGGCACGCGTCGCGAAACGCGCCGAGCGTGCCGTGGTCCACCGAGGCGACGAGTACCTTCTGTGACATGGCGGCGCGACGCACCAGCGCGCAGAGGCCGGCCGCGAAATCCGCTCCCAGCTGCTTCATCTCCACGACCATACGTGCCGCCGGCAGACGGCGGAACACGTCCTCGAGCTTCGGCACGCGGACCCCCTTGCCACGGAACGGAAAGCTGCGGCCGCCGTCGCTCGACCAGCGATATCCCGCGTCCAGCGCCTGCAGTGCCTCGAACGTGAGCTGCTCGATGCGCCCGGTGCCGTCCGTGGTGCGATCGACGGTGGCGTCGTGGAGCACCACGATCGCCCCGTCGGAGGTGGCGCGCACGTCCATCTCGAGCGCGTCGGCGCCCATCCGCGCCGCGTGCTCGAACGCCTCCAAGGTGTTCTCCGGGCGCAGCGCGGCGCCGCCACGGTGCGCGATCACCTGTACCCCTAGCCGCTCGGCCGCGAAGAAGGGGTGGTCCGCCGCCGGTGCCTGAAGCGCGAGCATGCCGTACACGACGCCCGCGACGGCGACGCCCGCGACGGCGGCGACCAAGAAGTGCGCTCGTTTCAATCTTCTTTGGATGTGCTTTTTGCGCGCGTTCGGCGCGCCTTGGCCTCGCGCACCCCTTCCTCGAATCCGCCGGCGCCGCCCAGCATGACGGCAAGCGCGAGGGCGATGGGGGCGGCGAACCGGTCCATGGCTCTATCTCCGACCACGCGCAAGAACGATTTTCGCCGTTTTCGCGGAGCGTGTTCACCTCCGCACGGGACTACGCTGCTACGCAGTTTGCCGTCAGGCGCATCTGCGCCTCCGAGATGGTCCAGGCGTAATGCGCGCTCGAAAGGTTGCGGTCGAGCAGACGGGTGACACTCGCTTCGACCCTTTGCAGCTGCCCGTTACGATGCACCCCAAGAAACCTACCCTCCCAGCTGCCGGTCTCGTCTACGGCGGCAGAAACCGATTGAAACAGCGAGGGCGTGTAGGTGAGCGGGTACTGTAGCAGAGTCGTGTGACCTGTGTGGTAGAGCGTTCCACGTGGTGGACCGCCCAGTGCGCGATCGCGGCTCGCCGCGCAATTCGGCTCATCGCGCCTTGGGCTCCGCACCTGATCGCTGGTAGCATTCGGCCTAGAGTGGCGTCAAAAAACAGGATAGAAGAATCGATGTTCAGTCGGCTCGGGAGGATGGCGACCCTTCTTGTGGCTACAGCGCTTGCCGCACACGCCGGCGCGGCGCCGCTAAGATCGGATTTCGAGCTCGGCGGGCAATGGAAGACCAATTCGGCAGCACGGCTGATGGCCGGGCTCGCCCCGTTGTATCCCGGGCACTTCAATTTTGCCCAGACCGACGCCTGGAAAGAGCACAGCGCCGCGATGCAGTCGGGGTGGGCTCAGCTGCGCGCCGGCCGCGTCGCCGCCATGACCTCCTGGCGCGACGAAGAGCTCTCCCGGGCCTGCCCGGTCGGCAAGACGCTGCTCTATCCGTTCAGCGGCCCCGATTTCTTCAACGCCTACTGGCTCTTCCCGGCGTGCGAGACGTTCGTCATGTTCGGCCTGGAGCACGTGGGCGAGGTGCCCGATCTGGAAGCCATGAGCGAGCGCGAGCTGGTACGCCTCATGGCCGACGTGCGTGCCGCCACGGCCGACCTGTTTCAGCGCAACTACTTCATCACCGAGAACATGTCCAGGCAGCTTTATACCGCGCAGCTGCGCGGCGTGCTGCCGCTGTTCATGATCTCGATGGCGCTCTCGGGCATGGAAATCCTGCGCTTTGCGCCGCAGCAGCTGGGGCCCGCCACGGAAGAGCCGGACCTGGCGTCGCTCCCTGAAACGGCGCCGAGGCGGTCGCTGCGGAAACCACGCGGCATTTCGATCGAATTCCGCGCGCCGGGCTCGCCCCTGGTGCGGCGCCTGATCTATTTCTCGGTCGATGCCACCGATTCGAGCCTCGCGCTCTATCCCGAATTCCTTTCCCTCCTCCGGAAGCTGGGGCCGACGACCACGCTGGTCAAATCGGCTTCGTACCTTCTGCATAGTCGCGAGTTCAGCAAGCTGCGCACCGTGCTGCTCAATGTCAGCGGGTTCCTGGTGCAGGATGATTCCGGGCTGCCCTACAAGATGCTGGTGTCGCGCGGCTGGCGGTTCCGCCTGCACGGAACGTACGCCGTGCCCATACCGCCGTTCGAAGGGGCGTACCAGCCGGCGCTGCAGGCGGCCTACAGGAGGCAGCAGCCCGAGCCGCTGCCTTTCGACTTCGGCTACCATTTCCAAGACAAGCGCGACACGCGGGCGAACGTGATGGTCGGACGCAAGACCGCGCAGCGCTCGCTCGCCAGCCTGAGCCGCCCTCAGCGCGGCCTGCAACTGAAGACCACTAACGTGCGGCTGCGTTAGCTCGCCGCCGCGGCCATGAGCGGCGGCATTTCGGCGCGCAGTTTTCTTACCTCGGACGGCGTGCGCCTCCACGTCCTGGAAGCGGGTGGCGATGCGCCTGAGTCCCCGGTGATCGCGCTGGTGCCCGGCTGGTGCATGCCGGCCGCAATCTGGCGCGGGCAGCTTCTCGCCCTGGGCAGAGGTTTTCGCGTCGCGGCGCTGGATCCGCGCGGACAGGGAGACTCCGAATTGCCCCGGCGGGGCTTCGACATCGACCGGCGCGCTGATGACATACACGAATTCATTTCGCAGTATCGTCGCGTGGTGCTGGTGGGCTGGTCGCTCGCCGCGCTGGAGGCGTTGCATTGCGTGCACCGGCACGGCGAGGCCGGACTCGCCGGACTGGTGTTGGTGGACAGCTCGGTGGGTGAAGACCCGGAACCGGCCGGAGGTTCGGAGTTTTTCGATGACTTGCGGCGCGATCGCGCCCGAGCCATGCGGGATTTCGTCCGAACCATGGTGCGCACGCCGCAACCCGAAGAGATCCGGGAGCGGCTGTGGCAAGGCGCTTTGCGCATGAGCCTGGAAGCGAGCCTTTCGCTTTTGCCGCGGCATCTGCCGCGCGAGCATTGGCGCAAGCTCGCGCGCGGCTTCACCCGGCCGTTGATGTATGCGGTCAGCGGCCAGTTCGCGGCGCAGGCGCAAAACCTCCGCCGGCATCGCCCCGCCACCCGAGTGGAACTTTTCGAGCACGCGGGACACGCAGTTTTCGTCGACGAAGCGGAGCGATTCGGCGCGCTGCTCGCCGATTTCACCGCCGCCCTGCCCTGAACTTACGCCGCCTGTTCGTCCAGGCACAGGCGCCGAATTACGCCTTTCAGCAGCATTCATATGACCACAGCACCGACCACGCTCGAACAGCTGCGTGCCCGCCACGGCGAGCGCTACAAATGGCTGGTCCTCGGCACGGTCATGGTCGGAACGATGGCCTCGTTCATGGCGTCCACCATCGTCAACGTGGCGGTGCCGGAATTGAGCCGCTACTTCATCCTTACCCAGGAACGCGCGCAGTGGCTTTCCGCCGCATTTCTGGTGGCGATGATCCCCGCCTTGTCGGTCACGCCCTGGCTGCTGCAGCGCTACGGACTGCGGCGCACCTATGTGGCCGCCAACCTGCTGCTCATGGCGAGCAGCGTGGTCGGGGGGCTGAGCGGCAACTTCGAGCTGCTGATCGCCATGCGGGCCGCCGAAGGCATCGCCTGCGGCATCCTTCAGCCGATTCCGGCCATCGTCATCATGCGGGCGTTTGTCCCGGGCGAACAGGGGCGCGCGATAGGCTACTTCGGGCTCGGCGTGGTGTTGGCGCCCGCCCTGGGGCCGAGCCTGGGCGGTTTCCTGGTCGAGCATTTTGGCTGGCGATCGATCTTCTTTGTGGTCATCCCGTTCGGGCTTGCGGCACTCGCCCTCACGCGAGTCTTCCTTCCGGTGGTGTCCGCCTTCGTGCAGGAGAAGAAACCGCTCGACCGCACCGGGCTCGTGCTGGTCAGTGTCGCCACGGTGCTGCTGCTGAACGGCCTCGCCGATCTCAACCGGGCCGGATCGCTGCAGCCCTGGATCCTGATCGGGGTCGGGATCGCGGCCATGGTCGCTTTCGTTCTCTACGAGATACGCGTGCCCGAACCGCTGCTCAGGATGCGGCTCTTCAGCCATGGCTCCTTCCTGGTGGGCGCGATGGTCTCGTTCATTTATGGCTTCGGCATTTTCGGCTCGACCTATCTGCTGCCGGTGTTCCTGCAAATGGCGCTCGAGTACACGCCTTCGCAGGCCGGTCTGGTGCTGCTGCCCGCAGGACTGGCGCTTGCGTTTACCATGCCCGTTGCCGGGCGCCTCGCCGACGTGCTGGCGCCGGCGCCGCTGGTGGTGTTCGGCGTGCTGCTGCTGGTGCTCTCACTGGTGCTGACCGCCCACGTCACCGAGACGAGCGCCTACGCCGCCGTGATCGCCTGGGTGGTGATCGGTCGCATCGGCCTCGGGATCATCCATCCCGCTCTGAGCATCGGAACGGTGCGCGGCCTGCCGCCGGGCGATCTGGCGCAGGCGATGAGCATGAGCAGCTTCGTGCGCCAGCTGGGAGGCGCCTTCGGCGTCAGCCTTGCGGGCGTGCTGCTGGATTGGAGACTCACCCTGAACGGCGTGGAGGATACCGACCCGCAGGCACCGGGGATGATCGTTGCGTTCGAGGAGACGTTCCTGTGCCTCGCCGCGGTGTCGGCGGCGGCGGCCCTGGCGGCCGGGTTCCTCGGGCGGCAGCCGCGGCTGCTTCGAAAATCGCAGGGCGGGTAAAGACCTCAGCGCTTTTCCAGGCCGGCGCTCAACAGCTCGGCGACCAGCTCGTTCAGGTCCATCTGGCGTTCCTGCGCGAGCGCCCGCAGGCGCTTCACCAGCTCGACATCCAGCTTGACGGCGAAAGGCACGAGCCCTTTTCCCTTGTCCAGTTTGCGCTGCTCTCGCCGACCGAGGACGGTCGCGGCGTCCTTGCCGAAACGCCCCGGCGTGGCCGCCTGCCGCATTCGATCCTGGAGGCTCACGCCCTTCAGTTTTTCCAGCCCGCTTCTTTTCATCGTTGCCCCCGTGTGTTGGAGCATCCATGTTACTTCAAGGAGCGCCTCGCCATTGCTGATCCCATTTGCGGATCCATCTTCGGCTTGCGGACAGCTTTTCTCTTGGCCGCCATTGTCTTCCCTTGTTTCAGTTCAATGCCTGATTGCATGGCGGCGATCAAGTTTTTCGAAACGTCACCGCTGGAGGCCGCGCGCTGCATTGACACATCGATGTGCGCGATGCTAGGGTGCCTCGTTAGACAGCTGGATAGCATGGCGGCGCGGAAGAACAGGGCATCACCCTGTTTCTCATGGCCGCGCTCGCCGCGCTCATCAACGGCCTCCGACGCACCGGACTTCGACGATTCCCATCCCGCCATGCGGCGCCATTTCGACCCTTGCGCTGTTGGCCGCGGCGATTGCCGTGGCGGAGGCGGCGTCATGACCACCGGCCAGACACTGGCGGCGGACGGGAGATCGGCGATGCGCTAGCGCAGTCGCTACTTCGCCAGCGCCGCTTCGATTTCGGCGAATGTGAGCGCGATTTCGACCGACGGTATCGCAAGCCCCAGCTGGCGTGCTATCTGTGACAAGGAAAAGATGCCCCGCACCGTTTCGCCGCCATCGCTTCGCTCGCACACCAGGGCATGCTGTCTTCCCGCCTGGCGGAGCGTCGTCACGATGTGGCCGACCTTGGCATGAGCGACGACTGCGTAGGCGAGCACGTCCAGCCGGTCGCTCGGCGTGAGGACGTCGCGCACCTTGAGGTCGTGCCGCGCTATTCCCGTCGCGAGGCTGAGCTGCACCGGTTTTTCCCCTGCGAGGTCGGTCGCGGTCACCAGCCCCAGGACGCGCCGCTCGTCGTCAGCGACCAGAAGCAGGCGCACGCCGCGTCGGACCATGAAGCGGTGCGCGGCATCGATGGGCGCCTCGGTATCGATGGTCGCTGCCGGGACCATGCGCAAATCGGTCATGACGGCGAGGGCGGGGGAATCGACCTCCACCCGTTCGCGATGATGATCGGGTGTCGGCAAGCGCGCACCCGGACTGAGACGGTGCAGGGAAAGCGGCGGATAAGCTCGGTCCATGGGGACACTCCCGCAAGTATGGCCGGCTCCTTCACTATAAGAGGGTTCCGGCGGGCCGGCAAGCATTGTTCCGAGCGCAAGCGCGCGTTGCGCTTTGCGCTCGCCAAGGTAAGATGGACCATGGAGGTATCACAGTGAGCAAGTTTGGAATCAAGCATATACGTACGCTCGCGCTCGTCGGCCAGGCGGGCAGCGGCAAGACCACCCTGGCTGAAGCGCTGCTCGCGCAGTCCGGCGCCACCAAGACCCCGGGCAGCGTCGAGCGCGGCACTTCGACGTGCGATTACCTCGCCGTGGAAAAGGAGCTGCAGCATTCATTGAAGCTCGCGGTGGCCAGCTTCGAGACGCAGGACACCCGCATCCACCTGCTCGACACGCCGGGCTATGCGGATTTCCTGGGCCACGCGCTGCCGGCGCTGACCGCCGTGGAAACCGCCGCCGTCGTCATCAACGCGCAGAACGGCATCGAGCTGATGACCCAGCGCATGATGCACTGGGCCGAGCGCCTGAAACTGGACCGCCTCATTATCGTGAACAAGATCGACGCGGAAAACGTCGATCTGCCGGGGCTGCTGCAAAGCATCCAGGCGACGTTCGGCAAGGAATGCCTGCCGCTCAACCTGCCGGCCGGCGGGGCCAGCCGGGTGTCCGACTGCTTTTTCTCACCCGGGGGCGAAGCCGATTTTTCCTCGGTGGAGCAGGCGCACGGGCAGCTCGTCGACCAGGTGGTTGAGGTGGACGAGGAGCTGATGGCCCACTACCTGGAGCACGGCGAAGTGCCCCCCGAGCAGCTCCACGAGCCGCTGGAACGGGCGCTCCGCGAGGGGCATCTCATTCCCGTGGTATTCACTTCCGCAAGAACGGGTGCCGGGATCGCCGAACTGCTCGATGTGATGGTGAAGCTCCTGCCCAACCCGACCGAGGGCAATCCGCCGATTTATGAGACCACCGGCGCGGACGGCGAAAAGAGCGAGCTCGTTGCGGTGCCGGACCCGTCGCGCCACGTGCTGGCGCATGTCTTCAAAATCGAGATCGACCCGTTCATCGGGCGGCTGGCCGTGTTTCGCGTGCATCAGGGGCGCGTCACGCCCAACATGCAGCTGTTCGCGAGCGACAGCCGCAAGTCTTTCAAGCCGGGGCATCTGTACCTGCTGCGCGGCAAGCAGCAGATCCCGACCGACGAAGCGCTGCCGGGCGACATCTGCGCAGTGGCGAAAATCGACGAGCTGCGCTTCGACCACATCCTGCACGACGCGGCCGAGGATTCGCAGATCCATGCGAAGCCGCTGGAGTTTCCCTCTTCGGTATTCGGACTGACGCTGCTGCCGAAGAAGCGCGGGGATGAGCAGAAACTTTCCGACGTGCTGCACCGCTTCGTCGCGGAAGATCCGTGCTTTCACGTGGAACGGATTGCGCAAGCCAACGAAACGGTCATCCGCGGGCTGGGAGAGCTGCACCTGAGGACGTTGCTCAATCGCATGGCCGATCAGTACAAGGTTGAGCTCGACACCAAGCCCCCCAGCATTCCGTTCAAGGAGACCATATCGGCCAAGGCCGAAGGGCACAGCCGCCACAAGAAACAGACCGGCGGCGCGGGCCAGTTCGGCGAAGTGTTCCTGCGCGTGGAGCCGCTCGCGCGCGGCGCGGGCTTCGAGTTCCTCGACCAGGTGAAGGGCGGCGTCATTCCGAACGTCTACATTCCGGCGGTGGAGAAGGGCGTGCGCTCGGTCCTGGAGTCCGGGTTTCTCGCCGGTTACCCGCTGGAGGACGTGCGCGTCGTGGTGTACGACGGAAAGCACCACCCGGTGGACTCGAAGGAAGTGGCGTTCGTCTCGGCCGGCCGCAAGGCTTTCCTGGATGCCCTGGCGAAGGCGCGGCCCCTGGTGCTCGAGCCGATCGTCAACATCGACGTGGTCGTGCCCGAGGCGCACATCGGCGACATCACCGGCGACCTGAGCTCGCGCCGCGCCCACGTGCGCGGCACCGAGAGCGTGCGTCCCGGCGTGACCATGATCTCGGCGCAGGTGCCGCTGTCGGAGCTGGAGAATTTTCCGTCGCGGCTGAAATCGCTCACGGCCGGCGAAGGTTCCTATACGGTGGAGTTCAGCCACTACGATCCGGCGCCGGGCATCCTGCAGCAGCGGCTGGTCGCCGCGCACAAGCCGGAGGCGGAAGAAACGTAAACCGGGGACGTACCCCGGTTTCGTCCTGGCTCAGG
>Ga0156229_1096_pt2 | contig 14690 bp, 20 predicted proteins | sample RifCSPlowO2_12_FD_116156 | JGI IMG/M metagenome (GOLD analysis project Ga0156229, IMG submission 116156) | Betaproteobacteria bacterium RIFCSPLOWO2_12_FULL_66_14 | reverse complement strand
CAAACCCGGAGGGTAGACGTCAGTAGATGAACCGCCGTGTCCGCGCCTTCAACATTGCCGTGCAGCCGCTGCGCCTTCTCGGCGGAGAGCCCGACCGGCTACTGTTCGTTCGCCTGCGCGCCGGCTTTCCTGAAGCGCGCCGTGCCCGCGAGCCGTTCGAGCCGCCAGGTCGCACGCGGTGGCCCATGATCAGGCGCAGGGTGCTCTCACTCGCAGCGGCCCTGCTCCTCGTCGCCGGACCGGCGTTCGCCGACCGGCACGCGGCGAAGGGGCCGCCCCGGCATCACCCGATGGAGGGGGTGCAGATCGGTGATCCGGCGCTCGGCAAGCAGCTCTTCCGGACGAAAGGCTGCGTGACCTGCCACGCGGTCAGGGGCCTCGGCGGCGGCGTCGGCCCCGACTTGGGCAACCTGCAACACACGCACAACATTTATCAGATGGCCGCCGTGATGTGGAATCACGCCACGCAGATGCAGCAGGTGATGGACGAGAAGCGCTTCAAGCGACCGGAGTTCAAGGGCGACCAGATGGCACACCTCCTCGCGTACCTGCACAGCCTCGAGGTGCTCGGCGACGTCGAACGAGGGAGGACCGTCTTTCAGCAGAAGGGCTGCGCCAGGTGTCACGCCATCGGCGGCGAAGGGGGCAAGCTCGGCCCGGCGCTCGCCCCGACATCGCATCCCCATCCGCCCATCGAGTTGGCGGGCGTGATGTGGAACCACTCGCCGACGATGAGCGCGATGATGTCCGCGCTCAAGATGTCCCGCCCCGTCTTCGAAGGGACCGAGATGGCGGACCTGCTCGCCTACCTCGGCATCGTCCAGCGCCAAGGTCGCGCCGAGGCGCCGGCACATCGTCCGCAAAAGCCCGGGCACTAGAAGGCTACTCTGGAACGCCGCAAAGCGGCACGCCCAATGTGCTCACGCCTGATTAACTCCCCGACCAATCGAGCAACCAAGTCGGGGGCACCGTGAAGGCGCCAGGAGCCGGGCAGTGAAAACGCGCATGGGGTTCCGGCACTTTGGTGGAGGTGCGGCTGCCGCTCCCCGGGCTGGAGGACTGCTCGCATGAGAGCTAGCCGACGGCGGAGCCGTGAGGCGCCCGATCCGCCGGTGCGCGTGCTGGTGGTGGACGACCATACCCTGGTGCGCCGGGGTGTCGCGGACGTCCTGCGCGACGAGAGCGGGTTCGCCGTGGTCGGCCAGGCCGAGGACGGCGCGGAGGCCGTATCGCGCGCCCGCGAGCTGCGGCCCGACGTCATCCTCATGGACCTCTACATGCCCCGCCTCTCGGGGCTCGAGGCGACCCGACAGATCAAGGCGGCCCTGCCCGGGACAAGGATCGTCGTGCTGACGGTGTCCGAGGAGGAGCGCGATCTCTTCGAAGCCGTCAAGGCGGGCGCCGAGGGGTACCTGCTCAAGAACGTGGCGCCCCCGGCGCTACGCGCGACGCTCCGGGGCGTGGCGCGGGGCGAGGCGTACATCACGCCGTTGATGGCATCCAAGATCCTGCACGAGTTCGCGCGCCACGGCCGGCCCCCGTCCGAGCCCTCGGCTGCGGCGGCGCTGACCGCGCGCGAGCGCGAGGCCCTCCAGCTCCTCACGCGCGGGGCCGTCAACAAGGAGATCGCCGCGGCACTCTCGATCAGCGTCAACACGGTCAAGAGCCATCTGCGTCACATCATGGAGAAGCTTCACCTGGAAAACCGCGTCCAGGTGGTCTCCTACGCGCTGCGCGAGGGCCTCGTCGAGGCCTCGGGCATCGAGCCACCCGCTCCCGACCCCAACGCTCGTCCCACCCGCTGAACCTGCTCCCGAGCTGCGCCCCCGTATCACCCGAAAGGGTGATCGGCAAATACGCCCTCCGGGCACTAGGCATCGCTGACCGCCACCGCGACACTGCGGCCAAGAAACCCAGTGGGTAGACGGGCATGCGGCCCGCCCGCGCAAAAAAGCTCAATCAAGGGAGGCACTCATGAAGTTGAACAACAAGCAAGCGGCCGTCGCTGGCGCTTTCGCCCTGCTCGCTGGCGCAGCGCAGCCGGCCTGGGCCGACGCGGAAACCGACAAGCTGAGAGCCGAAATCGAGCAACTCAAGCGTGAAATGCGCGAGTTGCGTTCGATGCTCGAGCGCCAGAAGCAGGACACCGCGACCAAGCAGGACGTGCAGGCCGTGCAAAGCGAGGTCGCTCAAGTGCGCTCGAGTGCGCAGAGGTCCGACATGCTCGGTGCCAACTCGATGGCCCACCTCGCGGGGTACGGCGACTTCGGCTACGCGAGGCGGCGAAACGGAGAGCGCGCGTTCAACCTGGTCTCGTTCAACCCGATCTTTCACTTCCAGTACAAGGACAGCCTGTTTTTCGAGACCGAGCTGGAGACGGTGCTGCAGGCCGATGGCGCTACCGAGGTGGGCCTGGAATACGCGAACCTCAATTACTTCGTCAACGACTACGTGACGCTTTTCGGAGGGAGGTTTCTCAGCCCGATCGGCTTCTTCAGGCAGAACCTGCATCCGTCCTGGCTCAACAAGTTCGCCTCGGCGCCGCCGGGATTCGGGCACGACGGCGCGGCGCCCACTTCGGACGTCGGCGCCGGCGCGCGCGGCGGATTCCACCTCGGCTCGGCGAAAGCGAAGTACGCGCTCTACCTGGGCAACGGCCCGCGGCTCGAGCTGAATGCGGCGGGCAACGAGATCGAGGCGATCATGGCCGAGGGCGGCACCAGCAACCCGGCGAAAACACTGCTTCTGGGCGGACGGTTCGCGCTGCAGCCGTTGCCGAACCTCGAGCTCGGCGTCTCGGCCGGCACCTCGAAGGTCGCAGTGGACCTTGGGGGCGGCGTAATCGAACCCGAGCGAAACTACCGCGTAAGCGGTGCCGACCTCGGCTACCGGTGGAGAGGCTTCGATCTGCGCGGCGAGTACATCCGGCAGCGCGTCGGCAATCTGGATACCAGCGTCGCACCGGACGGCGGCGCCTGGAGCGCGCGGTACGCCCAGGCGGCTTACCGCATCCCGGGCAGCGGCTGGGAGCCGGTCCTCAGGTGGGGCAGGTTCACCTCGCCGCATGAGGATCAGAAACAGAAGCAGCTCGGCCTCGGGCTGAACTATTGGGTGGCGGCCAATGCGGTAGCCAAGCTCGGTTACGAGCGCAATCGGGGACTCGCGGGCACGGCGAACGACGCGAATCGCCTGCTCGTGCAGTTCGCATACGGATTCTGAGGAGGTCGACATGAACCTTTCGAAGCTCGCCGTCGCATCGCTCGCGACGCTCTCCATCGTCTCGGGCGGCAACGCGCTCGCACAGCAGCCCGGCGCGCCCAAACCGGCTGCGGCCCAACAGCGCGCGGACCCCGCTGCATTTGCGCGCGGGGCGAAGGCCTGGGCCGGGAATTGCGCGCAGTGCCACAACATGCGCGACCCCAAGGACTTTCGCGACGACCAATGGAAAATCATCATGAGCCACATGCGCATCCGCGCCGGGCTGACCGGACAGGAGGCGCGCGACATTCTCAGGTTCCTGGAAGCGAGTAACTGACATGCGCACCTTCCATTCGTTGCGTTACCTCGTCGCCGCTGTGCTCGCCAGCACGGCGGCGGCGAGCCTCGCCGCGCCCTCCGGCAAGGACATCTACCAAGGCACCTGCATCGCGTGTCACGGCGCCGACGGAAAGGGCACGCTTCCAGGGGTGCCCGATCTCACCTCGGCGAGCGGTCCGATGAAGGCCGGGGACGAGTTGATCCTGAAGCGGATGCGCGAGGGCTACCAGAGCCCCGGCGCGCCGATGGCGATGCCGCCCAAGGGCGGAAATCCGTCGCTAACCGACGAAAATCTCAAGGCGGTCGTCACCTATATCCGCAAGAGCTTCGGCCGGTGAGATAGCGCGAAAAAAGATCGACATGAACGTCTTCGCCGTCCCCGCAACCCGACCCTCCGGCCTCGGCATGCTCGCCTTCGGGGCAGGGCTGGTATTCAACGCCGCCGGCATCGCCTACATCGGAAACAAACTCCGGAAGGCCGCGAGGGAGCACACCCAATGCGCGTCTACGTAGTAACATCGAAACGACGGAGGCTGAAGACGCCGGTCCCGAGCGCGTGACAAGGCGGCAGCAAGCCAGAGGCTTGGGTGGTACTCGACACCGTAACCTAGGAGGAACAGCGATGAGAAAGTTTCTTCATAAATCGGGCATCGGGATCGGTCTCGCGCTGCTTTGCCCCGCTGCGCTTGCCGTACAACTGGAGGAGGCGCAGGCGATCTTTGGCAGGGTGTGGATTTACGCGCTTATTCTGTTCGCGATCGTCGTCACCATCTGCGTGTACTTCATGAGATGGCGAGACAAGCGCGCGGCCCCATTGAAAAGAATATTCGAGGGGCGGGAAGCGATACACTCGGTCGGACCCGATACCCTGGTCACCGATTGCGTGCTTATGATGACCAGCGAGAAGATCGGTGCCCTGATCGTCATGGATGGCGAAAGGTTGACAGGCATCTTCACGGAGCGCGATGCGCTGAACAAAGTGCTGGCTGCCGGCCTTGATCCGCGCAGCACGAAAGTCTCCGAGGTGATGACGAAAGACCCATACTGCATCCCGCCGACGAGGACCGTCGGCGAGGCGATGCAGCTGGTCACCCAGCGGCGGTTCCGGCACCTGCCGATCGTGGAAGACGGCAAGGTGCTCGCCGTCGTCTCGAGCGGCGATCTAACGCACTGGCTGGTGAAGGACCAGATAGGAGAGGTTCGGGAGCTTGTCGAGCTTGCCGCTCGGTCCTGACCGCCACGATCCGGCGCAGATCCGTTGGCAATTGCAATTGCCAGAATCGCTGCCGGCGCATTGGTGCGGCGGCTGAAGCCGCGCTTCAGCCGCGCCGGTCACGAACACACTCGACGAAAGAAGGCCGCGCGTTGACGCTCGCGGCATCGAGCCCGGCCTTGCGCTTGTAGGAGTCGGTGATGGCGGTCATCTCTTCGCGCGAAATGACCTCGTCGATGTTCATGAAACCCCGCGGAGCGCGTTCTTCCGCGAGATGCATGGCGAGCTCCGGACCCATTTCGCGGTTTCTCAAGGTGATCTCGCTCATGGAGGGTAGCCTTTCGGCCTCGTAGCGCCGCAGCGCCTGCTCGACCGTGGGCTCTGCGAGCAGCGCGCGCGTCAGCACGCGCCCGTCCACCACCGCCTGGGAGCCCGCCTGCGAGCCGGTCGGCAGCATGGGATGCGCGGCGTCGCCCAGCAGCGTCGCGCGCCCGAAGCTCCAGCGCGCTACCGGGTCGCGGTCGCATTTGGGAAACTCCCAGGTATCGGGCGTCGCCGCGATGAGCGCCGGGATATCCAGCCAGGGAAATCTCCAGGAGGCGAAGCTCGCGGCAAAATTTTCCTTCGGCGCCTGCCGATTCCAGTCGGCGCGCGACGCCGAGTCCCGGGGAAGGCGCAGCTCCGCGATCCAGTTGGTGAGCACGCGCCCGCCGGGCCTCGCACTCATGGGATAAGCGATGAAGCGCTGATCGCGATGCCCGATGATCGCCTGGGTGCGCCCGCCGAGGAACGGCGCGGCTTCCACCGAGGCACGCCATTGCATTTCTCCGCAGTAGCTAGGCGGCCCTTCGTCAGGGTAGAACCTCGCGCGCACCGTGGAATGGATGCCGTCCGCGCCAATCAGCACGTCGCCGCGCTCGGTGAGGAGCGCCTTCCCGCTCGCGCGGTCGACGAAGCGGGCGATGACGCCCGATCCGTCCTGCTCGAAGGAAGCGAGATGACGGCCCTTGAGAACGTTCTGCGCGCCGATGCGGCTTTCCACCGCGGCGAGCAGCAGCAGCTGCAACTCGCCCCGGTGTATCGAGTATTGAGGCCACTTGTAGCCGGCCGCGAGACCGCGCGGCTCGGAATAGATGAGCTGCCCGTGCTTGTTGTAGCAGCTCCAGGCGGCCGTCGGGATGCCGGTCGCAGCGAGCTCCGCACCCAGCCCCAGCTCGTCCAGCTCTCTCACCGCGTTGGGCTGGAGATTGATGCCGGCGCCTTTCGCCGCGAGCTCGTCCACCGACTCGAACACGCGCACGGCCATGCCTGCCTGGTGCAGGCTGAGCGCCATGGACAGTCCCCCCATGCCTGCGCCCACCACCAGAACTTTCATCGATCTCCCCTGGGGACAGACCACGTTTTCCGTGGGAAAACGTGGTCTGTCCCCGGTTTTGTCTCCGGTTTTGTCCGCACTTCGCTATAGTAGCAGCCTCGCATGCGTGCGAATTGAGGCATCAGGAGAGTTTCGTGCGTGTATCGGAAACGTTGGCGGCCGCTCAAACCTGAATAGGAGGTAGACATGCATTTCACTCGACGCATCGCTATTTTCGCCGCCTGCATCGGGATAACCGCAGCGCCTGCCGCGCTCGGGCAGCAATGGCCCGCCAAGCCCATCCGGGTGGTGATACCGTTTGCCGCAGGCAGCGTGTCCGAAGCCATCTTCCGGACCATGGTCCCCGGAGTCGAGGCCAAGCTCGGCCAGCGCTTCGTGGTCGAGGCCAAGCCGGGGGCCGACGGCGCCATCGGCACCACCGAGGTGGTGCGTGCGGCGCCCGACGGCTACACATTGCTGCTCGCGCCCACGGCCAACTTCGCGGTCACCCCCCATCTCATCAAGAGTCACACCTACGAGCCCCTCACCCGGCTCGACCCGATATCGATGCTGGCCGACGCGCCGCTGCTCACCATCGTCAATGCCAACGTGCCCGCCAAGACGCTGAAGGAGCTGGTGGACTACGTGCGGGCCAATCCTGGAAAATTCAATTACGGCTCGCCCGGCACCGGCTCGCCGGCACACCTCACCGGCGCCTTCTTTTCGCAGCTCACGGGAAACTCGCTCGTATACATCCCGTACAAAGGCACCGTGCCGATGATCCAGGGGCTGCTCGCCAACGACATCCAGATGGCTTTTCCGACGCTTACCGGCGTCATCGGCCAGCTGAAGGCAGGCAAGCTCCGGGCTTTGGCCGTCATGGCGAAAGAGCGCATGGCCGAGTTGCCCGACGTGCCCTCGGCGGTCGAAGCGGGCTTCCCGCAACTGGTAAGCGGCAACTGGTGGGTGCTCGCGGCACCGCACGGCACCAGCCCGCTCATCATCGATCGGCTCTTCACCGAGTTTCGCGCATCGCTTGCGCGGCCCGAGGTGCGCAAGCGGATCGCGGCCCTCGGCCACGTGGCCGTGGGCCTGTCACCCGGTGAAACCGCCGCGTTTCTCAAATCCGAGTCGGCCCGCTACAAGTCCATTGTCGAAAAAGGCAACATCAAGGTCGAATAGAACATGAGCAAATCCCTGTCCGAGGCCCTGCGCGAAGAACGCCGGGCGCGCCTCGATGCGGCCATGGCCAAAGAAGGTTTCGATGTGCTGGCCGTGGTCGGCAATCCCTGGCGCAGCGATGGCCTGCGTTACGCCACCGGCGTCGCGCTCACCGAAGGCCACGCCGTCGCCCTGCTGGAACGCGACGGCGCCACCCGGCTGCTGGTGGAACATCCCATGGAAGCAGAGCGCATCGCCGCCGAGCAGCCCGAGCTGAAAGTGAGCTGGTCCGCTTCCGCCGTTACGGAGGCGCAGCGGCTCCTCGAGGGTGGCAAAGGCAAGGCGGCGCTCGCCCCTCGCATCGCGCTGCCCTTCGGGCTGGCATCGACTTCCGCCGCCGCTCAGTCGGTCGCCGCGAGCGCCATGCTCGACCGGTTGATGATGCGCAAGTCTCCCGCCGAGGTGGAAGCGGTGCGGCGTGCCGCGGCCATGGCGGACGACGGCTACAAGATCTTCATGCAGGCGGCACGCGTGGGCCGCCCCGAGTATGAGCTGGTGGCCGACGTGGAAGCGTATTACCGCTCGCGCGGCTGCCCGGACAATTTCCAGATCCTCGGATCGGGAGGCGTGGAAGTGCGCGGCATGCACCCGCCCGGCGAGCGCCGCCTCGCACCGGGCGACCTGGTCACCACCGAGCTCACCCCCTGCATCGAAGGCTACTACGCCCAGATCTGCCGCACGCTGGTGATCGGCGAGCCGACCCCCGCACAGCGGCGCGCCTTCGCCGTGTACAACGAGGCGATGGAAGCGGGCATCGCCGCGGTGCGCCCCGGCACGACGGCAAGTGCGGTGGCGAAGGCGCTGAACGATGTGTTTCGGCGCTTCGGCCTGGGCGACTATGTGACTTCCGAATACACGCGGGTGCGCGGTCACGGCCTCGGTCTGTATGCGGACTCCAAGCCACAGCTGCTCGAGGACGTGAACGTGGTGCTCGAGCCGGACATGACTCTCATCGTCCACCCGAACACCTATCACCCCGAGATCGGCTACTTCGTGCACGGCGACTCGCTGCGCGTCACGGAAAACGGCTGCGAAGTGTTCTGCCGCACGCCGCGCGAGCTCTTTTCCGTCCCGGTTCACTGAACAAGGAATCCAAAATGCGTCGTGGATTGATCAGTTGGTCTGCCCGGGAAGTGCCGGCGTCGGTGCTGGACGCCCGCGTCGGCCGCCTGCAGGCGGCCATGCGCGCCGAGAAGCTCGACGCCGTGCTCGCCTACACCTGCTTTTCGCAACCCGCCAGCGTCACCTGGCTCACGCATTTCGTCCCGTACTGGAACGACGCGCTGGTGGTGGTGTTCCGCGAAGGGCCGCCGGTGATGCTCGCGGCGTTTTCCAAGCGCGTGCAGAACTGGATACGCGAAGTGAGCCACGTCGGCGAGGTGATGACCGCGCCCAATCTCGGGCGCGGCGCCGTAGGTCTATTGAAAGAACGTGTGCCGCGCCTCGCCTCGGGCGCGGGCCGCATCGGCATCATCGAACGGGACGACTTTCCCTGGACGGTGGCCGAGCCCCTGGTGGAGGCCGGCTGGGGCAACGCCCTCGTGGATGCCACGCCGCTCTACGCCGCTATTCGGCAGCCGGCCGACCCGGCCGAGATCGGCCTCGCGCAGCACGCGGCCGGCATGGCGGGCAAAGCGCTCGACGCGCTGCCTTCGAATGCAGGAAAGGCCTCGCAATCGCTGGCCGCCATCGAAGCCTCGGCGCGCTGCGACGGCGCCGAAGAAGTGCTGGTACGCATCGCTCCTGATCTGACGAAAAGCGCCGTCCTGCAGCGCATCGAAGAGGACGCCGTGCTCGGCGCGCGCTACGCGGTGCAACTGTCGCTCGCTTATAAAGGCGTCTGGGTGCGCCTGGTGCGCTGTGTGTCCTCGGGGGCCGCGCCCGTCTCGTGGGAGGCGGCTCGCCGCTGGCTCGCGGACGCGGCGACGCGAATGACGGCCGCCAACGTGGCGAGCGGTCCCCAGGGCTCTGCTCCGGGCGAAGTGGCGGCGTGGAGCGTCGAAGCGTGCCTGGGCAACGAGCCGCTCACGGTCATAGCGCATGGCGGTTCGGGCAGCGCGAGGACGAGCGTTTCCCGTTCTTTGCCCGCCGGGGCGTTGGGCGTGCTCAACGTCCAGCTCCTGACGAAAGACGGACCCTGGCATGGCTCGGTACCGTTCGTGCTCGGGGCGCAAGGCGCGTCCACGAAGCTGCTCGCCTAGCAGGCTTCCACGATGAAGGCCGAGCACCTGTACAACGTAGCAGGCCAGGTGGCGCTGGTTACGGGCGCCGCGAGCGGCCTCGGCCTGGCGATGGCCGAGGTCATGGCCGCCAACGGCGCACATGTCACTATGCTCGACGTGGACGGCGAGAACCTGGAAAAGGCCGTTGCAAGGTTGCGCCAGGCCGGCGGCAGCGCCGAGTCGAGCGTGGTCGATGTGGCGGACCTCGAGCGCCTTCGCAGTGCGATCGATGCCGTAGCGGCCGCGCATGGGCGGCTCGATTCGGTGTTCGCCAACGCCGGGATCACCGGTGGACCCGGCCATCGCAGCGAAGCCGGCCGCATCGAAAACGTCTCCATGGCGCTCTGGCAGCGAGTGTTGGAAGTGAATCTGACCAGCGTATTTGTCACGATGCAAGCGAGCGCAGTGCACATGAAGCGGCAGCAAAGCGGGCGCATCATCGTGACGGCGTCCATCGCCGGCATACGCTCCGATCCGGTGGCCGGCTATGCCTATACCGCGACCAAGGCGGCAGTGAACAACCTGGTGCGCCAGGCCGCGATGGAGCTCGCTCCCTACAACGTGCTGGTGAACGCCATCGCGCCCGGCCCCTTCTACACCAACATCGCGGGCGGGCGGCTCAAGCGCGAGCCGGAGGTGGTGAAAACGTTCGAGGCGATGGTGCCGCTGGGCCGGCTCGCGCAGCCCGACGAGATCAAGGGCCTGGCGCTCTTTCTCGCCTCACCCGCGTCGAGCTACGTGACCGGAACGGTGATACCGATTGATGGCGGTACGACGGCGCAGTGACGTACGCCAGCTCTGAAAAACGACCCTGGTGAGCTTCGGTCTCGATTTTGAAGTTATAGGGACCCGATCAGTAAAGCATCCACGAAGCTATAGCCGTAAATACTTCTGAGCAAAGCCATGAAACAGCTAAACGGCAAAACAGCCCTCGTCACAGGCGCCGCCTCGGGAATCGGCTCAGGCATCGCAATGGCTTTGGCCCGCGCCGGAATGAACGTGGCGCTCGCCGACATCCAGGTCCAGGCCGCGCAAGAACTGCGTCGTCAGATCGAAGCCGAAGGCTGGCGTGCGATCGCCCTGGAAGTGGACGTCTCTGACGCCGAGTCGGTCGCGCAGGCCGGCCTCGCCGCTGAAAAGACTTTCGGACGATTGCACGTCGCCGTCAACAATGCAGGCGTCGCCATGCATGGCACGCCGCTCGATGAAATAGAGCTCGACGAGTGGCATTGGCTCATCGGCGTCAATATTTTCGGCGTGATACACGGCATACGCGCCTTTGTGCCGCTGATCCGCAAACACGGCGAAGGCGGTCACGTCGTCAACACCGCTTCCATCGGCGGGCTGCAGGTTCGCGACGGCTGGCACACCGGCGCATATTCCATGACCAAGTACGCCGTGGTGGCACTCTCCGAAGCGCTGGAGCAGGAACTGAAAGGTTCCGGCATCGGCGTGTCCGTGCTGTGTCCGGCGGCGGTACGCACCCGCCTGCACGAGTCGGCGAAGAACCGGCCGGCGCGCCTGGGCGGTCCTTACAGGCGTGCGCAGCAGCACTTTCTCGAGCAAGCCACGGCCGACGGGCTCGCGCCCATCGAAGTCGGGGAACGCCTGGTGCGCGCGATCCGGGATGATGAATTCTTCGTCTTCACCCACTCTTCACCACGGCCGTGGATCGAGGCGCGCCACCAGCGCATCGAAGAGGCGTTCGACCGCATCGCCGAGCTCGAAGCCGCCCAGGCGCGCAACGCTCGTCCCCCGGAACGCTGATCCCTACGACCCGCAAGAGCCGAAACGGGGTTCAGGCAAGCTTGACACCGGCCCTTCCCAACACGGCTTTCATCGGGCCGTCGCTGCACGCAATGGGTATCCCGAGCTCCAGAGCGAGCGCGAGATAGCTCGCGTCGTAGGCCGAGAGGTCGAACTTACGCGCGAGCCGCAGCAGATCGGCGAGCGGCATCGCGCCCTCATGCACGACCGGCTGCATGCGTTCCAGGATATCCGCCGCGGTGGCAGCGGCGTCGGCCGAAATCGCGCGGCGGCGTTCCAGTGAGCGCAGCGCATTCACCACTTCCAGGCGCCACAATGCCGGCGCATGATACGGCTCGCGGCGCGCCCGCAGCCGCATGCGCCGGCTGTACGCGCTCGCCTGCCTCGCCACCACCCAGCCCAGCGCGACCGATGCGTCGAGCACGAAGGCCATCAGCGCCGGCCCTGCTCGATCAGCTTGCGGATGTCGATCCGGCCCTTGATCCTGACGCTCTTGCGGAACGCCTCGGCCTCGTCCAGCACCGCCGCGCGGTCCCAGCGGGGCGCCGCGGCCGGAACGATCTTCGCCACCACGCGCCCGCGCTTGGTGATCACGGTGGAGCGCACCGATTGCGCACGCTCGACCAGCTCGGAAAACCTCGCCTTGGCGTCATACACGCTCAGCTTGTCCATTGCGGCCTCCTGACTAGTCAGGTCGAGGAACACTCTACAGCCCCCGCCACCGGCGCGCAAGCCCGACTGCGTCCCGTATGTTGTCGCGAGGCGAGGCCATGATCCGCGCGTCCTTTCACCGGCTGTGGTCCCATGCTCCAGCGGGTGCGTGTCATCCTTGAGAATGGAGTAGGATCCAGGCAAACCACACAATCGGCGGTGCCCTCGCCTACCGTACCCGCAAGGCGCGCATCGCGATGATCGGCAACCTGGTGCCGCTCAACAATCCCATCCGGGTGGCCGAGGAATACGCCATGCCCTCCGCGAGCACCCCCGAGTCGGCGCGCTTCGCTGCCGAAATGAAGGCCATGGTGCTGCTCGCCGATCTGCCGAGTCACCGTCGGCTCTCACCCCGTACCGCGGTACACGTGATGCCCTGGTCAGCTGAGAAGCGGACCTCGTTGACCCGGCGGTTATGTACATGTAGACTTTCTCGCATGTACATATGCGGTTCGTCGCCATGGAAAAGCTCACTCTCACGACATTGCGCCACAAGCTGTTCGAAGTCGCTGACCGGGTGCTCGAAACTGGCGTCCCGGTGGCTATCGAGCGACGCGGCAAAACGCTCTTGCTCTCGGCGCAGACGGTGACGTCGAGGCTTGCGCGTCTCAGGCGCAGGAAGCTCGTGAGCGGCTCGCCTGAATCCCTGGTTGACGTCAAGGCGGCCACGTGGCGAGAACCGCGCAATCTCAGGTAATCCATCTCGATACGCACATCGTCTGCTGGCTGTACGAGGGGCGCGCCGACCTGCTCTCCGCCTCGGCCCGAGATGCCGTGGAGACCGGACGCCTGCTCGTTTCCCCGATCGTCGATCTTGAATTGCAGTTGCTGCGCGAGATCGGCCGGATAATCAAAGGATCGGAGACGGTCCTTGCGGCGCTCGCCAAAGAGATCGGTCTCCAGGTAGCGACCACGGAGTTCTCAAGAGTAGTCGCGGCCGCGCGTGACTTGTCGTGGACAAGGGATCCCTTCGACAGGCTCATCGTCGCCGAGGCAATGCTTGCTGGAGCGAGACTGGTTACCAAAGACCGTTTGATCCGCAAGCATTGTTCAGCGGCCGTCTGGTAACGCATACGCCGGGTCTTCACCTGGTACCGCTGCACCGGCTGCTGATTCTCATACTTATTTCAGCGAGCCGGTGCTCGTTGTCGATGTCAAGTTTGCTCATTTAACATGACCACCATTCTGCCGGGAGGACAGATTCTCTACGTCGCGCCGGATTTCGATGCCACTCCGGAGGACTTCAAGGATTGGGTCTGATATGGGCCCTGGCCGAGACCCATGTCTTGGATCCCAATTAGGTAGTCCATGCGCCCACTCCCGTAGATGACGCGATGTGTAGCACAATGCGCTCATCGGCCCGACGCGCCCGCGAAGCATTCAACGAACGCCACTGCACAAGGGGGTCTTTCATGAAGCAACGCACGCGCAGCATTTTGTTTCTCACCGCAGCCCTGCTCGTGCCCGCGCTCGCTTTGGCGCAGGCGTATCCGACCAAGCCCGTGCGGATGCTGGTGCCGTTCCCAGCCGCGTCGATTCCCGATGTCGTGGCGCGGCTGGTATCCGAGAAGCTCAATACAGCGCTTGGCCAACCGGTCGTAATCGAGAACCGCGTCGGCGCGGGCGGCCGCATCGCGGCCAGCGCGGCCGCCAAGGCGGCGCCTGACGGCTATACGCTGCTGCTGGGCAGCGCCAGCACGCACTCGGTGGCACCGCACGTGGTGAAGAACATGCCATACAACCCGCTGCAGGATTTCACGCCGATCGCCAACGCGGCGAGCTCGGTGAGCGGCCTGATCGTTCATTCGTCGGTCCCCGCCCGATCAGTCAAAGAACTCGTGGAATACGCGAGAAAGAACCCCGGCAAGATCGCTTACGGCAGCAACGGCATCGGCTCCACGCACCATCTGCGCGGAGAGCTGATCAAGATCGCAGCCGGCATCGACATGGTGCACGTGCCGTACGGCGGCTCCAACGAGCTGATGACGGCCATCGTCAGCGGGCAGCTGCAGATGACATTCTTCGCCACCGGCGCCGTGAGGCAGCATGTGCAGACGGGTCGCGTGAAGCTCCTTGCCGTGACGACGCCGAAACGTTATGCGGGCCTGCCCGACCTTCCCACCATCGCCGAAGAGCTGCCCGGTTACGAGTCCATCATCGACTGGTTCGCCTTCTTCGGCCCGGCAGGACTGCCGCGCCCCATCGTCATGCAGCTGAACGGCGCAATCGTCAAGGCGCTGCACACGCCGGACGTGCGCGCGAAACTGGACGCGCAGACGCTCCTCACCATCGCCAGCTCGCCGGAGGAACTGGGCGAGCTGATGAAGGCCGAGACGAAGATCTACGCGAAGGTGGTGAAGGCAGCCGGGATCGTGCCGGAGTAAGTGAAGAATCAGGCGCGCAGCGACGCCGCAATCAGCTCGCTCGCGCGCTCGGCGATCATGACGATCGGCGCGTTGGTGTTGCCCGATACGATGTGCGGCATGATGGAGCCATCGACCACGCGCAATGCGCCGACGCCGCGCACGCGCAGCTGCGAATCCACGACCGACTGGTCGTCATTGCCCATCTTGCACGTGCCCACGGGGTGATGCACGGTCCCGCCGGTATTGCGCACGTGCTCGAGGATTTCCTCGTCGCTGGTGCAGGCCGGACCCGGCAATTT
>Ga0156229_1282_pt4 | contig 14748 bp, 15 predicted proteins | sample RifCSPlowO2_12_FD_116156 | JGI IMG/M metagenome (GOLD analysis project Ga0156229, IMG submission 116156) | Betaproteobacteria bacterium RIFCSPLOWO2_12_FULL_66_14 | reverse complement strand
GCGGACCAGCGTCTCTTCGTTCCAGTCGTGGATCTGGCGCTCGATGAACCGGCCCACCGCCGAGCGGTGCTTCTCGACGTACGGCGGCGCCGCTTCGAGGACCTGTTCGTTGATCCACTCCTTGATGCTCGCGTCGGCTTCCAGCCGCGCACCCAGCGAGCGCGCCATCTCCCTCAAGTTGCGCCGCACCAGCGAGCCTTCTGCGGCCAGGTCGGCATTGATCCAGGCTTTCATGCCGTTCCAGAGCCCTTCCACGTAGTCGGCAACGGTGGGGTTTTCCAGCAGCTCGTTTCTCAGCTGGTGGATGCGCGCTCTCACCGCCTCGTCTTCCTTCAGCTTGCGTATGAACTCGGCCACCACGGCGTCGAAGCGCTTGCGCAGCTCGTGGTCCTTGTCTTCGCGCACTTCGGCGATCTTCCCGGTCGCGATATCGAGCAGCTTGAGCGCGGCCCGCTCGTCCAGGTTCACGTGGAAGTACTTGTTCAACCATTGCAGCACCGGCAGGTGCTTGGAGATTTCCGCGGCGACAAACTCCCGCGTGCTGGGACGTGCCAGGACCTCGTCCAGGCTCACCAGGGCCTGTTCCAGCAGGGCGTGGTGGCGGTTGTTTTCGGTGAGCAGGCCCAGCAGCTCACCCAGGCCCTTGGCAAGATCCATCTGGTGCAGTTTCGCGGTGAGCGCCTGCTGCAGGAAATGGCGCACGCGCCGGTCGTCCAGGGCATTGAGCGCGTATGAAAAAAAACGCGACAGATAGTCCGCGATCACCTCGGTGTTGGCGGGCTTCAGCAGCCACGTCGATAACGTCTGGGCCGGATTCATTTCCCCGATCTTTTCCACGATCGCGGCGGTGGAGAGGAATTTCTCTTCGATGAACTGGCTGATGCCCTCAGCGATGCGTGTGCGGTTTTTCGGAATGATGGCCGTGTGGGGCAGGGGCAGGTTCAGCGGATGCCGGAACAGCGCCACCACGGCGAACCAGTCGGCCAGCGCGCCGATCATGGCCGCTTCGCAGGTGGCCGCGAGGTAGGCGAAAAAGCGGTGCTGCGGCTCGAACATGGTCGCCACCACGTACACCGCGGCCACCAGCAGCAGCAGCGATGTCGCGGCGCCCTTGATGCGGCGCAGCTTGGCGTCCTGGACGTCGCTCGACATGAACAAGCGTGCTTCGCTTTGCGTGGTCACCGTGCTCTCCTTAAAGCCCCTGCCGGCGCTGTCGCGGCCTCTGAAGGCATGCCTATAATGCCTCGTGCACCGGACAAGACAAACAAGCGCCTGAGGAGACCAGTCATGGACTTCGGCATTTTCATTCCGCCGGTGGCGGATTCCTGGAAGACGGTGAAGCGTGCAGAGGAGCTGGGCTACACGCGCGCCTGGTTCTACGACACGCAGCTGCTGAATTCGGAGCTCTTCGTCAGCATGGCGGCTGCCGCCATGAACACCTCGAAAATCCGCCTTGCCACGGGGGTCATGATTCCGTCGAACCGGATTGCGCCGGTCGCCGCCTCGGGGCTCGCCACGCTCAATGCGCTGGCGCCCGGGCGGATCGATTTCGGCGTGTCCACGGGCTTCACGGGACGGCGCACGATGGGGGTCGGCCCGGTGAAGCTCGCCGACATGGAGGAGTTCATCCGCGTGGTCCAGGCGCTGCTCCGCGGCGAGACCCTGGAATGGACGTTCGAAGACAAGCGCCGCAAGATCCGGTTTCTCGATCCGGACATCGGCGCCATCAACATCAAGGACCCGATTCCGCTGCATATCTCGGCGTTCGGGCCCAAGGGCCGCCGGCTCACCGCGACGCTGGGCGCCGGCTGGATCAACGGGACCGCCAACCTCGCCCACGGCAAGGCGGCCATCGCCGACATGCAGGCCGCGTGGAAAGAAGCCGGCCGCGATCTTGCCACCTTGCACGCCACCGGCACGCTCTCGGGCTGCGTCCTGAAGGAAGGCGAGGCGATCGACAGCCCGCGGGTGAGAGCGCAGGCCGGTCCGCACGCCACCATTGCGCTGCACAGCCTGGCCGAGCGCGAGGAGTTCGGCGATCTGGGGCGGCCGGTGCCGCCGCCGCTCGCGCCGCTGGTGGAAAAGTACCGGCAGATCTATCTGAAATACGAGCCGGCCGATGCGCGCTACCTCTCCAACCATCGCGGCCACCTCATGTACCTGCGGCCCGAGGAGCACGAGGTGTGCACGCCCGAGCTGATCAGGATGACCACATTCACGGCGACCAAGCCGGAGATCCAGGAGCGTATCCGCGAGCTCATCCGGGCCGGCTACAAGCACTTCGGCCTGAACGTCGGATACAGGCATCCCGAGCGGCTGGAAGAATGGGCCGACGTGTTCGAAGGCGTGTGACATCCTCCCAATAGGCTAGAATCCTTACCTGGTAATACTTTTGGGGGGACGCCGTGGCAACAGTGTCCGTAACCAGCAAAGGTCAGGTCACGATTCCCAAGCGGGTGAGGCAGGCACTTGGCATTACGCCTGGCAGCAAGGTCGAATTCGATGTCGAGGGCGGCGGCGCGCGTCTCAAGCTGGTGAAAAAGCACGCACAATCACGCATCGAGGATGGTCCCGCCATCCTGGGCTACACGGGTCCGCGAATTCCCATCGCCCGGATGCATGGCGGCGTCGCGATGAAGAAGGCGGCCAGACGTGCGCGCCGTTGACACGAACGTGCTTGCCCGCTACTACCTGCGCGACGATCCGACGCAGGCCCGTCTCGCCGGCAAGATCCTTTCCGCCGGCGGCGTATTCGTACCGAAGACCGTCATTCTGGAGCTCGAATGGGTGCTGCGCTCGGTGGCCGAGCAGCCGGGCAGCAAGGTCATCGACTGCCTTGCACACCTGATCGCCCTGCCGGGAGTCACGGTAGAGGACCACGACCAGGTGGAGGCAGCCCTGCGTCACTGCCGCAACGGAGTCGACTTCGCCGATGCTTTGCACCACGCCGCAAGCCACGCCTGCATTGAAATGCTCACGTTCGACGATCGGCGCTACGTTCGCCGGGCGTCGAGGCTCGGTCTCAAACCGCCGGTTCGGTTGCTGTCGGCTTGATACTGCAACGTTGGGTGGCAACTACCGTAACGAGTAAAGGTCAAACATTCCTGACGTTCGCGCCTCCTCCGCGGAGACTGGAGCCCTCAATTTGCGGAGCAACGGCGGGTAGGGCGCATCAGCCGCTTGCGGCGTAATCCACCATTTTTCTCGCCGCCTACCGCGGCATCGCCTTCTGGGAGGACAACGCCAGCCATCCGCGCGCAATGCGGTAGAGCACCCACAAACCGGTCACGAGCCAGACGCCGAACGCGAACGGGATGCCGATGACCGTGATGAACAATACTGCGCCTGCCACCAGCCACAGCAAGGCGAACCAGAACGTCCGGATCTGCCAGGAGAAGTGCGAATCGAGATAGGTGTCGCGCACTTCGGAGCGTTTGACGTAGTTGAGGATCACGGCAATGATCGACGGCCAGCCGGTGAGGAATGCCGTCACGATCAGCGCCGAGCTCAGCAGGCCGGTGAGGGCGCTGAAGGCGTGTAGCGCGTAAATGACGTGCGCCAACGTTACCAGGCCCTGGCGCGGGACCAGGCCGGATGCTGCAGGGGAAGTCACGTTGGTAGCCATGGTTCCTCGGCGGATGTGGAAAACATGCCTGTTTTTGGAACGTCAGGGAAACGGGAGTTCCCTCGAGCCCGGGCCGCGGTGGGTTACACGCCCAGCCATTCGCACAATCCGAGCAGATCGTGAAACTCGGCGAACGCTTCCGGTTCGCCGGTCCAGGCGGCTCGCGAGCGATTGATCCAGGCCGCCCGCAATCCGGCGCGCGCAGCAGCGCGCACGTCCAGATCGGGATCGTCGCCGGCGTGCAGCGCCTCTTCGGGCGGGACGCCGGCCCGCGTGCAGGCGGCGTGAAAGATGCGAAAGTCGGGCTTCCCGACGCCTGCGCTCCGGGCGTTCACGATGGCGGTGAAAAACCGGGCGACGCCGGCGCGTTCGATGCACGCGTTGCCGTTGGTGAGCGCGACGATACGGTAGCGCTCCGAGAGTCTTTCCAGCGCGCCGGTCACATCGGGGTACAGCTCCACGACGCTTCGGGCCGTGAGGAACACATCCATGGCCGGGTCGGCGAGGGCTGTGCTTTCGCCCTGCAGGGCGAGGGCGCGTGTCAGCGCTTCGTGTCGCAGCGCCGTGAAATCGTGGGCGATCCCCGGCAGCTCGGCCGCCAGCTCGCGGCGGAACTGCGCGAATTGCAGTGGAGGAAACGCCGCCGCCACCGCCGGCGCATGCTGCTCCAGCCAGACGTGCAACTGCGCTTCAGCGCCCGCGATCGCGGGACCTGAAGGCCACAGCGTTTCATCGAGGTCGAGCGTGATGGCTGCGATCCCGTCTTTCAAAACCGTGCTGTTCACTGCCTCCAAGAGATTTTCTTCCGGTTGTGGGTGACGGCGATTTCCGCAATGATCACCGCCGCGAAGATCGCCACCAGCATCAATGCTACCCGTTCCCACTGGAACAGGTTCAATCGCGTGGTCTTCCAGACTCGCGTAATACGATATAGCGCAGGTTGCAGGTGAGGATCTTTGGAGGAATAATCCGCAGAGAGCGCGATGTGAGGCCCACCGTAACGAGGCTTGCCTGACCTGCCGACCTGCCCAATGAGACATCTGCTCGCTCGGCCCCTGACAATTGCGGCGTGGCTGCTCACGGCTTGCGGCGCATCGCTCGCCGCCTCGCCGACCGCGCAAGACCCGATAACGCCGCTTACGGCGGCGTATGCGCGCGCGGTCAAGCCTGGCGAGCAGGCCGAGTTGTATCGCGAATTATTCGGCACCGTCCTGCGACGCGTGCAACGCGCCTACCCGCGGGAAGTCGACGTGCCGTCGCTCGTAGCCGCGGCCCTGAAGACGATCGAGCCCTTGAGGCCCGAATCGGGGGAGCCTGCCGCCGTTTTCAAGAGAGCCATCAACGCGGCGCTCGCTTCCCTGGATCCGCACTCGGCCTACCTCGATGCGCGCGAGCAACGCGAGCAGCGCAGTGCCATGTCCGGGAGCTTCGGGGGTCTGGGCATGGAAGTGGACATGGCCGAGGGACTGGTGCGCGTGGTCGCGCCCATCGAAGATACGCCAGCGGCGCGCGCGGGCCTGCGGAGCGGCGATCTCATCGTCCGCTTCAACGACCAGCCGGTGCTGGGCATGACGCTTGCCGATGCGATCTCCCGCATGCGTGGCCAGCCCGGCACACCGATCGCCCTGGTCATCCGCCGTCCGGGACGCGAAGAGGAATTCACGGTTTCCCTGGTGCGTGAAACCATCCGCACCCAGGCGCTGCGCTGGAGCATGGAGGAAGACGTGCTGGTGCTGCGCCTCGCGCGCTTCACTCGCTCGGTCGGGGCGATGATCGAGAAGGCCATCAGCGATTCGACCGCGACACGCATGCCGCGCGCCGTCATTCTCGACATGCGCGGCAATCCCGGAGGCTTGCTCAATCAGGCGGTGATCACTGCGGACGCTTTTCTGAGTCAAGGGGAAATCGTTTCCCTGCGCGGCCGTACCGCGGGCAACCGGCGCAGCTGGCAGGCCGATCCGGCGGAGCAGCTCGCCGGCGTGCCGATGGTGGTGCTGCTCGACGGCGGTTCGGCCTCGGCCGCGGAGCTCGTCGCCGCCGCGCTGCAGGACAACGGGCGCGCTATCGTCATGGGGCAGCGCAGCTACGGCAAGGGCAGCGTGCAGTCCATACTTTCGCTTGGCGCGCAGAAGGGCGCGTTGCGCCTTACTACCGCGCTGTATCACGCTCCGTCGGGCCGGACCGTGCAGCGTACGGGCGTCGGCCCCGACATCGAGCTGATGGCCGCGCCTGCAGCCTCCGCACCGCGCGGCGGCCGCCGTGAAGCCGACCGCGCGCGAGCTCTGCCCGGGGCCGACGAGCCGGCGCCGCCCAAGGCGCGCGTAGAGCAGACGCGTTGTCCGCGCCCGCAAAAAAATACGGATCAGGCGCTCGCGTGCGCGCTAGCGTTCCTCAAAGCCGGTGCGATCGAGACTTTTCTCGCGGCGCTCAGTCCGGCGGAGTCCTCCGCGCGGCCTTGACGGTCGCCGTGCGTCTTCGAGATCTCAACGAAATGAACATTGGCATCTTCGTGCCGCCAGTGGCGGACTCCTGGCGGCTGGTGAAGCGCGCCGAAGAATTGGGCTACCAGCGCGCCTGGATGTACGACACGCCGATGCTCAATTCGGAGCTGTTCGTGTCGCTCACCGCGGCGGCGACGCACACTTTCAAAATCCGGATCGCCAGCGGCGTCATGATTCCGGGCAACCGCATCGCCCCCGTCGCCGCGAGCGGATTGGCGACTTTGAACGCGCTCGCCCCGGGCCGTATCGATTGGGGACTGGGCACGGGCTTCACCGCCCGCCGCACCCTGGGCCAGCCGCCGGTGAAGCTCGCGGATCTGGAAGAATACGTTCGCGTGGTGCGCGGGCTGCTCGCCAACGAGACGCTGCAATGGGAGTTCGAAGGCAAGCGCCGCAAGATACGCTTTCTCGATCCGGACATCGGCGCCATCAACACCAAGGATCCGATACCGCTCCACATTTCGGCCTTCGGGCCCAAAGCGCGGCGCATGGTCGCAAAGCTCGGCGCCGGCTGGATCGACGCGCCGCATGACGTGCAGCACGCGCGCGCCAACATGGAAGACATGCGCCGGGCCTGGCGGGAGGCGGGGCGGGATCCAGCCGCGCTGAAGGCGACCGCCGCCATCCCGGGATGCGTGCTGAAGGAAGGCGAGCCCTACGACAGTCCGCGCGTGAAATCGGTCACCGGGCCGCACGCGACCATTGCGCTGCACAGCCTCATCGAACAAGAGGAGTTCGGCGACATCGGCCGCGCGCCGCCGTCGTTCCTCGCGCCTTTGCTGGAGCGCTACCGGGAGACCTACGAGAAATACGAACCGGCCGACGCGCGCTACCTCAGCAACCACCGCGGCCATCTCATGTACCTGCGCCCGGAGGAAGAGGCGCTGTGCACGGGCGAGCTCATCAAGGCCGCGACCTGGACTGCTACTAAGCCCGAGCTGCAGGAGCGCTTGCGCGAGCTGAAGAAAATCGGCTACCAGCAGCTGTGCGTTGAGATGGGATACCGCCATCCCGAGAAGCTCGAGGAGTGGCTCGAGGTCTTCGAGGGACTCTGAGCCGGGTCTACGAAGGCTTGGGGGCCAACGTCAGGCGGCGAAGCGCCGTGCTGCGCGCAAGCGACAGCCATACGTAGCAAAACACAATGGCGGCTCCGCCCGCCAGCGCCATGCGCGGACCGAACAGGGCGCCGGCGAAGTTGAGCAGAAAGCCGCTCAGCACGACCAGGCTCCACACCAGGGTGAAGATGCCCATCACCCGTCCGCGGTACTCCTCGTCCACCAGCGTCTGCAGGGTGACCTGGGAAGCGGTCATGAAATACGCCTGCGAGAGGCCGGCCAGAGCGAGCAGAGGCACCGAGAGCCAGAACCGGTCGCTCAGTGCCACGCCCATCAGAACGATGCTGTAGGCGGTCAGCGCACCGACCATCACGTTTCGAGGCGTGAATCGAGCCTGGAGCCAGGTATAGGACAGCAGTCCGCAGAGCGCGCCGGCGCCCACGGCGGACACCATTGCGCCGAGGCCGCGCGAATCGACGCCCAGAAGATCCTTGGCGAACACCGGAAGGACGTGCGCGTAGCCCATCAGGAACGCGGCGTTGAGCAGCGCCGCGACGATCACTTTGGAGAAAACCTCGTTGCTGCGCACGTAGCGGATGCTGTCGGTGAAATCGTTCAGGAGGCTCCCGTGCGAAGGTCCTTGTCCCACGCCCGGCCGCACCAGGCACAGGACGGCCAGCATCACGCTCACCATGACGGCCGAGGTGAGGAAGCTCGTGTGCGCGCCCCACGCAGCGATCAGAAACCCGGCGAGCGAGGGCGCGACGATGCGCGAGCCGCCGAAGGCCATGGAAATGAGCGGAACGGCAGACCGCAGGTGCGTGCGGGGAAGCAGGCGCGGAAAGAACGCGGCCCGGCTCGGCTCGTCGATGGAGTTCGAAAGGCCCAGGAGAAAGGACGCAATGGCGAGGTGCCACATCTGCGTCCAGCCGAGCAGCACCAGGAGGCCGGTGACGAGGAAGGCTGCCCCGGCAAGCGATTGAGCGAAGCCGATCAGCTTGCGCGGATCCCAGCGATCCGCGAGGACCCCGCCCAGCAGCGTCAACGTCGCCTGCGGCACGAAGCCGCACAGGTGAATCAGCGCGAGCTGCGCCTGCGACCCGGAAATCTCGAACGCAAGCCAGCCGAGCGTGAACTGGAACATGTGCTGGCCGCCGACCTGGGAGGCGAGGCCGAGCCAGTAGAGGCGAAAGTCGCGGACCCGCAAGGCGACAAGCGTGGTGCCTTTGCTCATGGGCTTAGTCACCTGCCGCGGAAGTAATTCAGGCAAGCCTTCGTTCCCACGGCCGCCGCCTGCGTCTCCGATTTCGATTCGCTGCCGTAGACCGCCCTGGTGATGGCATCGATGACGGGGACGCCGTTATTGCGCTCGAGCGCCTCCTTGAGCGCGCCTCCCTTGCTTTTCATGTTGTAGCGCTCAATGGCTATCGATCGGCCTGTCCCTTCGCAGAACTCGCCGGGGCTCCTGAAGGTGATTCTTACGGAATCGGCCGTTCTGGCAGGTTCGGCACATGCCGAAAGCAAGAGCAGGCAAACGGCGGGTATGACTTTGTACATAGCCATGCGTCGCTATCCCGCTTTATCTTCAACGCATCAAGCGCATTGCAGAAAAATCGGCCACTGTTCTTCCGTATGTATAATAAACTGCAGGTGAATAGACGTTGAACCCGCGTACACGTTCAGCGCAGAAACAAACGCAACTCCGAGCTGTTTTGGTCCGGCAACGAAGCGAACAAGAGAATAATCGAGCCGTCGCATTCGTTGTGGGCATTTCCGCATCGTCGGCGGCCGCATGAGCGTCGCCGTTCCGGGCAGCGCTCCCGAGACTTTCGAGATCAAGAGCGCCAGCCTGCCGCTGGTGGCGCTGCTGCTCAAGTCGGCCGACCTCGAGGCGTTGGCCCGCGATCTCGCGGCGCGGCTGATTCCCGACTTCTTCGACCAGGATGCGATGGTCATCGATCTGTCGCGCCTGGAGCCTGCTGCTGCTGCCGTCGACTTCGCGCGGCTGCTCGCGCTGCTGCGGCCGTATCGCGTCGTGCCGGTCGCGGTGCGAGGCGGCAGGGCGGAGCATACAGAGGCGGCTCTGGCGGCCGGGCTTGTTTGCGCGCCTGACGCCCGGGTCATCGGCCCGTCCCCGGCGGCTGCTGCAGGGCCGGTTCGGGAAGTGGAAGCCGAACCCCCAGCGCCCGCGGCGCTCGTGGTCGACAAGCCGCTGCGCTCCGGCCAGCAGCTCTATGCCCGCGGGCGCGACCTCGTGGTGCTCGCCATGGTGAACGCCGGCGCCGAAGTGATCGCGGACGGCCACATCCATGTGTACGCGCCGCTGCGCGGCCGGGCCATCGCGGGGGCGCGCGGCAATGCCGAGGCACGCATCTTTTCGCTTTCGCTGGAGCCCGAGCTGATTTCGATTGCGGGCATCTACCGCACCGGCGAAGCGCCGCTGCCGGCCAGCGTGCGGGGGAAACCCGCGCAGGTGCGGCTCGATCAGCAGGTGCTCCTTGACCGGCTCGGCACCGTCGATGGCGCGCCGGGTCTTGCTGGCGAGGATGCCGAGGATCCGGTCCGAATCGCGCACCGAGGACACCTCGGGGTTGGTGACGACGAGCGCTTCGTCGGCGAAATGCATCGCCATCAGCGCGCCCGTTTCGATGCCGGCCGGCGAATCGCAGACGATGTACTCGAAATCCATGGCCGCAAGGTCGCTCAGCACCTTCTCCACGCCTTGCTTCTTCAGCGCATCCTTGTCGCGCGTCTGCGAGGCGGCGAGCACGAAGAGATTCTCCGCCTGCTATCACGCGCTACAACCCGCACCGGGTGAACGAGGGCCAGATGCTCTCGCTCGAGGACATACAGGACATCTTGCGCATCAAGCTGATCGGCGTGATCCCCGAGTCCGAGACGGTGCTGCAGGCCTCCAACCAGGGTATTCCCGCCGTGCATTTGAAGGGCACCGATGTGTCGGAAGCCTACAAGGACGTGGTGGACCGGTTCCTCGGCGCAGAAAAGCCGCTGCGGTTCGTCAACGGCCAGAAACCCGGTTTCCTGAAGCGCCTGTTCGGCGGGAAGTAGGCAGGCATGGGCTCATTCCTGTCTTTCCTGCTGGGCGAACGCAAGAAGACCGCTGCCATTGCCAAGGAGCGGCTGCAGATCATCCTGGCGCACGAGCGCACCGGCCGCAGGCGCGAGCCCGGCTACCTGCCGGCGCTGCAGCGCGACCTGATCGAGGTGATCTCGAAGTACATCAAGATCGACCCTGACGACATCAAGGTGAGCTTCGAGCGCCGGGAGAACCTCGACGTGCTGGAGGTGAAGCTCGAGTTGCCGGAAAATCGATAGTGGCCGTGCCCGCCTAATCCCACTCCATCGGCAGCCCGACGTAATTCTCGGCCCAGGTCATGGACGCGGCCCGGGAGCTGGTGAGGTAGTCGATGTCGGCCAGCTGGCGGCGCAGGTCGAACTCGTTGTCGTCCTCGAACCGGTGCAGGAGCTGAGTCACCCACCAGGAGAATCGCTGCACCTTCCACACCCGGCGCAGGCAGGTCCGCGAGTAGCTTTCAAGAAGATCGGTCCGCCCCGACTTGTAGAAGGCCGTGAGCGCGCGGGCGAGCACCCGCACATCGGCGATGGCGAGGTTCATGCCCTTCGCCCCCGTCGGCGGCACGATATGGGCCGAGTCACCCGCGAGAAAGAGACGGCCGTATTGCATCGGCTCTACGACGAAACTCCTCATGTCGGTGATGCCCTTCTGCACGATGCGGCCTTCGGAAAGCTTCCACCCCTCCCCGCCCGCCGTGCGGATGCGCAGCTCGTCCCAGATCCGTTCGTCGGGCCAGCTCGCGATGTCATCGTCGCGAGGGCATTGCAGATAAAGGCGGCTCAATTTCGGCGTGCGCATGGTGAGCAGCGCGAAGCCCCGCTCATGGTGCGTATAGACCAGCTCATCCTTGGTCGGGGGAGCCTCGGCCAGGATGCCCAGCCAGGCAAACGGGTAATCGCGCAGGAACGAGGTGCGCTTGTCCGCGGGGATCGAGGGGCGGCTGAGGCCGTGATAGCCGTCGCAGCCCGCGATGAAGTCGCATTCGATGCTGCGCGCTTCGCCCTTCTCCGTGTACCGAATGCCGGGGTGCTGCTGGTCGATGTCACGGAGCGTGACATCGCCGACCTCGAAGGCTATCGGCGCCCCGTATCCCAGGCGAGCCGCGACCAGGTCCTTCACCACTTCCTGCTGGGCGTAGATCATCACCGACTTGCCGACCAGATCCTGGAAATCGATACGGTGCAGCTCGCCCTTGAACTTGATGTAAAGGCCATGGTGGAGCATGCGTTCCCTGAGCAGCCGTTCGCCCACGCCCGTGTCTACCAGGATGTCGGCGCTTTCCTGCTCCAGCAGGCCCGCGCGCAGCCGGTTCTCAATGTAGTGGCGGCTCTTGTCCTCGATGACGATCGACTCGATGCCCTCGAGGTGGAGCAGGTGCGCCAGAAGCAGCCCGGCCGGGCCGGCGCCTATGATGCCTACCTGGGTTCGCATGTCATTGGCCCCTTCAATTGCGGTCGGCATCATTTTCCCCGAAAACAGGTCCGGCCAGCGGATCGCCGCCTCCGGATCCCGATTGCCGATGTGATCAGATCGACTACACTATCCGTGCGCCTTTCACAGGAGGAGAGTCGATGGACCAGACAGTGAAGCCTTCCCCGCGCCTGGAACCCCTTCCGGCCGACATGCATCCGGAGCTCAAGGACGCCTTCGAAGCTACCCGCAAACGCATGGGGTTCCTGCCGAACAGCATGCTCATCATGCAGCGCCGTCCGAAGATTGTGCAGGCGTTCACCGCGCTCGGCCAGGCGATCCGCGGCCCGGACTGCGAAGTGGATCCGGGTCTGATGGCGCTGATCTCTCATGTATGCAGCCGCGCGGCCGGCTGCAGATACTGCATGGCGCACACGGCCCACGGCGCGTCGCACCGCATGGAGGACGCGAAACTGGCGGCGGTCTGGGAATACAGGACGAGCCCGCTGTTCTCGGAAAAGGAGCGGGTCGCGCTCGATTTCGCATTGGCGGCGGGCTCGGTGCCGAACGACGTCACCGACGAGCTGTTCGCCGGAATGCGCAAGCACTGGACCGAAAACCAGATCGTGGACATCACCGCGCTGATCGCGATGTTCGGGTTTCTCAATCGATGGAACGACACCATGGCGACGCCGCTGGAGGACGAGCCCATCGAGATCGGCAAGAAGTTCCTGGCGCCGCACGGCTGGAACGCAGGCAAGCACGCCCGCTAAAGAGATCGGATGACGCGCGGGTGACGCGGCCCGGCCGCATCTGCGGTAGCATTCGCCTTCGTTCTGAAGGCAGCGCATGGATTTCGGTCTTTTCATTCCGCCGCAGGCGGACACGTGGAAGCTGGTGAAGCGCGCAGAGGAGCTCGGTTTCAGCCGCGCCTGGTTCTACGACACGCAGATGCTCACCTCGGAGCTCTTCGTAAGCATGACTGGCGCGGCCATGAACACCTCGAGGATCCGCCTGGCTACCGGGGTGATGATTCCTTCGAACCGCATTGCACCCGTCGCAGCGTGCGGACTGGCGAGCCTGAACGCGCTCGCCCCCGGCCGCATCGACTGGGGCCTCTCCACCGGCTCCACGGCACGCAGCACCATGGGCCTCACACGTGTGAAGCAGGCCGACATGGAAGAATACATCCGGGTGGTGCGCGCTCTGCTGGCCGGCGAGACGCTCGAATGGGAATTCGAAGCGAAGCGCCGCAAGATCCGTTTTCTCGACCCTCATATCGGCGCCGTCAATATCAAGGATCCGATCCCGCTGCACATCTCGGCCTTCGGGCCCAAGGGACGCCGGCTCATCGCCAAACTCGGCGCCGGGTGGATCGACGCACCGGGGAGCGTCGAGCGCGCGCGAGGCGCGATCGCGGAAGTGCAGGCCGCCTGGCAAGAGGCGGGACGGGATTCCGCCGCGCTGTACGCGTCGGCGGCGCTGTCCGGATGCGTGCTGAAGGAAGGCGAAAGCTACGACAGCCCGCGCGTCAAATCGATCACCGGTCCTCACGCCATGATCATGCTGCACAAGTCCGCCGAGCAGCAGACGGGCTCGTTCAACCGGCCGGTGCCGCGCGAGCTCGCACACCTCGTCGATCGCTACCGCGAGATCTATTCGAACTACGAGCCCGAAGACGCGCGCTATCTCACCAACCATCGCGGCCACCTGATGTACCTGCGGCCTGAAGAGCAGGAAGTCTGCACCGGCGAGCTGATCCGCGCGACGACGTTCACCGCCTCCAAGGCGGAGATGCGCGAACGCATCCGCGAGCTGGCCCGCGCCGGCTTCAACCATTTCGGCGTGGAGGCGGGCTACCGGCATCCCGAGGTGCTGGAGGATTGGGTGGACGTTTTCGAAGGTGTCTGAAAGTGAATGACAAAGAGCAGTGGCTGGGGATCGCGCGGGCTTCTCTCGAGGAGCTCATGGCGCGCGCGGCTGAGTTGCGCGACGACGGCCACGGCCGCATCGTCACCTATTCGCGCAAGGTTTTTATCCCGCTCACGCGCCTCTGCCGCGACGTGTGCCATTACTGCAGCTTCGCGCGCTCGCCGCGCGAGGGCGAGCGCGCCTATCTTTCCCCCGATGAGGTGCTCGACATAGCGCGCGCCGGCAAGCGCGCGGGCTGCCAGGAGGCGCTGTTCACGTTGGGTGACAAGCCTGAGCTGCGTTACCGCCAGGCAACAGACGAGCTGGAGCAGCTCGGCCACGCCACCACGATGTCCTACCTCGTGCAGATGTGCGAACGGGTGCTCAGGGAGACCGGCTTGCTGCCGCACGCCAATCCGGGCGCCATGTCGCGCGAGGACATCGCCGCATTGCGCCGCGTGTCGGCCTCGCAGGGCCTGATGCTGGAAAGCCACTCGGGGCGTCTCTGCGAACGCGGCGGGCCGCATTTTGGCTCGCCGGACAAGCAGCCCGCCGCCCGACTGGAAACGCTGCGGTTGGCGGGCGAGCTGGCGGTGCCGTTCACGACCGGCATCCTCGTCGGCATCGGTGAAACGCGCGAAGAACGGATCGACTCGCTCCTGGCATTGCGCGAGCTGCACCTGCGCCACGGGCATCTGCAGGAGATCATCGTGCAGAACTTCTGCGCCAAGCCCGGCACGCTCATGGCGCAGACGGCGGATGCGCAAGCGAGCGAGCTCAAATGGACCATCGCCATGGCGCGGCTGATTTTCGGGCCGGGCATGAACATCCAGGCGCCGCCGAATCTGTCCGCCCGGTATTGGGAGCTGATCAACGCGGGCATCAATGATTGGGGCGGCGTTTCTCCGGTAACCCCGGACCATGTGAATCCCGAGGCGCCCTGGCCTCAGATCGAAGCGCTGCGCCGCGAGACGGCGGCGGCCGGCAAGACCCTGGTGGAACGGCTCACCATTTATCCTCGATACGCCTGCCAGCCGGCGCGCTGGGTGGACCCGGCCGTCGTTCCCGCTTTACTCGCGGCAAGCGACGCATCGGGCTATGCGCGCGCGGATGCGTGGTCGCCTGGAGTGCTCGGCGTGCCGCTCACTG
>Ga0156229_1252_pt1 | contig 14763 bp, 15 predicted proteins | sample RifCSPlowO2_12_FD_116156 | JGI IMG/M metagenome (GOLD analysis project Ga0156229, IMG submission 116156) | Betaproteobacteria bacterium RIFCSPLOWO2_12_FULL_66_14 | reverse complement strand
GAGATGAAGCTCACGTCCATCGAGACCGTTGAGATTGACCAAGGCATAATCGGTCGCATATTCGGGTTCGGGACGGTGAAGATCACCGGCCGAGGTATCAGCGATTTTGTATTCAAAGGAATAGATGATCCCATGTCCGTGAAGCGACAGATCGAAAGCGTGAGCAACCCGGCAGGCTGAGTTCACAACTGCACGTGGCTGAAGGGGTAGTTGCAAGCAATCAGCTTCCGAAAGGGGCAACTGTCATGCCCGTCAGGACTTTTCGCCGTGGACTCATGATCCCCATGTTCCTGGCCGCCGGCGTCTCGCTGGGCGTGACCGCTGCGGACAAGGGTCCGAGAATCTGGTCGTTCGACCAGGATAAGGTCGGGAACGCACCCGCCAGCTTCGAGTTTGCCGTGACCGCCAAGAAACAGCCGGGCAAGTGGGTCATCGCAAAGGATGGCGATAACCAAATTCTTGCGCAAGTCGATCGTGATAAGACCGCGCGACGCTTCGCCATGGCGCTCGTCAGGAATTCCTCGTACAAGGACCTGAGGATTTCCGTCAGAGCCAGGCCCGTCGCCGGCGAAGTGGAAATGGTCGCGGGGCTGGTGTGGCGCTACAGGGACGCCGACAATTACTACGTCGCCCGCTGGAACACCGACAGCGTGCGCGTGGACCGTGTGGTGAGCGGCGAACGGCAATTGCTGACGCCGCATGAAATCAAGATCGCGTTAACAGCCCAAGACTGGCATACGCTCACGGTGGAGCACCGAGGCGAGGACATCAAAGTGTCCGTCGGGAAGCAAAGGGTTTTCGAGGGCAAGGACAGGACATATACCGAGGCGGGCAGGATCGGCGTATGGATCAAGGCAGACTCTCTTACGTATTTTGACGATCTGACAGCGGAGGAGCTGAAGTAGCGGATCTGCGTTCTCGCCGACCGGCTAGCCCAGCGGCGGTTGCGCGGCGGCCTTGGCGCTGACGCGCAGAAAATACAGGCTCACCAGGGACCCGGCGACGAGCAGGCTCCCTATCGCGGCCGTCCAGAACCCCTTCGCCCCCATGGGCGTCACAACGCCCAGCCATGAAACATCAACGTACGTCAGGCCAAGCGTGTATCCACCGCCCAACCCCACGCCCCACAGCGCAAAGGCATAGATCGCCATGGGAACGACGGCGCGCTTGTAGCCGCGCAGCACGTTCACCGCAACGGCCTGGATGGAGTCGAACAGGTGGTACACCGCGACGAACGCGAGCAGTGTCGAAGCGAGGGCGACGACATTGGCATCCGATGAATACAGCGTCGCAAGCGGGCGCGTGGAGAGCATCACCGCGAGTCCAATGACGCAGGCAATGCCGAAAGCGAACGCCGTTCCGGTGATGCCGATGACGCGGGCACGGCCGAACTCCCTCGCCCCGATCGCCTGCCCGACCAGCACGCTCGCCGCATTGCCTACGGCAAGCGGCAACATATAAAGGAGCGCGGCGAAGTTTCCGGCAATCTGGTGCGCGGCGGCGTTGACCGCACCGAGCCGCGCGATGAACAGCGCCATGAACGTGAACCCCGTGACATCCACGAAGAACGTCGCGCCGATGGGAAGCCCCAGAGACACCAGGCGCCCGATCCTCTTCAAGTCGGGCCAGGACCATCGCCGGAACACGTGGTACCGGCCGTAGTCGTTGTCCGCATAGCACCAGTACCAGGCGAGAGCGGCGATCAGCCACGCAATCACGCTGCTGGAAACCGCGCTTCCGACGCCTCCCATCGCCGGCAGGCCGAACTTGCCGTACATGAACACCCAGTTGAGCGGGACCTTGAGCGCAAGCCCGGCGAGGTTCAGCACCATGATGGTCCTCGGCTTGGACACCGCGGTACTGAACCCATAGAACACGCGGAACAGCAGCATGGCGGGCACGCCCCAGGCCGCCGCGTTCAGATAGCCGCGCGTGATGGCCTCGACTTCCGGATCGAGCCGGGTCAGGGCGAGAAACGGCTCGGGGAAGCGCAAAGCCGCCAGGCACAGCAGCATCAGCGCAAGCGACAGCCAGATGCTCTGGCGCACCTCCTCGCCGACCTCGGAATAGCGTCCGGCGCCGTACAGCTGCGACACCGTCGGCGTCAGAGCGAGCAACACTCCCATGATCGCCACGAACACCGAGAAATAGATGCTCGCGCCGATCCCTACGGCGGCGAGATCCACGGTGCTGTAGTGCCCCGCCATGACGGTGTCGATGAAGCCGTTCGCCATGACGGCGATCTGCGCCACGAACACCGGCCAGCCGAGCCGCAGAATTTCGCCAAAAATATTCTTCGACATCGGGCAAGCCGTGGAGAACGCTGGGGGACGGAAACGACGAGCGCTAGCGCAGGGATGGCGAGCTACAGCTCGTAACTCTCGCCCTTGCCCTCCATGGTGGCCTGGATGAGCTTGCGGGACAGCCGCGGCGCGAACAATTCGATGAAATCGTAGGCGTAACCCCGCAGGTACGCGCCGCGCCGCAGCGCTACGCGCGTGGTGTTGCTGCGGAAAAGGTGCGCGGCATCCAGCGATCGCAGCGCGGTGTCCCGGACCGGATCGAAGGCCACGGCCGCGACGATGCCCACGCCCAGGCCGAGCTCCACATACGTCTTGATGACATCGGAGTCGATGGCGGCGAGCACGACATCGGGACGCAGGCCCCGCGCCGCAAACGCCTCATCGATGTGCGAACGCCCGGCAAACGCCTTGTCGTAGGTGACGATCGGGTATTTCGCTAGCTCTTCGAGCTGCACCCGGTTCACCCGTGAAAGCGGGTGATCGGCAGGCACCACCACGCAGTGGCTCCATGAGTAGCCCGGCAACGCCAGCAATTGCGCATAGTCGTCCAGCGATTCGGTGGCAATGGCGATGTCGGCGCTCCCCGCGATCACCATTTCGGCGATCTGGGTGGGGCTGCCCTGGTGGATCTCCAGGTGCACCTTGGGGTAGCGGCGGCGAAATTCCGCAACCACCTGTGGCAGCACGTACCGGGCCTGCGTATGCGTGGTGGCCACCGCCAGCGTCCCGGCGTCCTGTTCCACGAAATCCCGCGCGACCTGCCGAAGGTTCTCGGCTTCCTGAAGCACCTTTTCGACGATGCGCACCACCGCTTTGCCCGGTTCGGTGAGCGCCACCAGCCGCTTGCCGCGCCGCACAAAGATCTGCACGCCGAGCTCCTGTTCCAGCTCCTTGATCTGCTTCGAGACCCCCGGTTGGGACGTGAACAGTCGATTGGCCGCCTCCGTCAGATTCAGTCCCTGACGGACGGTTTCCCGCACATAGCGAAGTTGCTGGAAATTCATTGGCTTAGCTAATAACCATATCTTATTACAATCTTATTTCTTAGTCTATGCGGGTATTTAAAGGCCACCTAGAATCTCAGCAATCGTCTCAGGCAGCCAGATGGAAGCTTTTTACACTGTTTCCGGGTTCCTGGTCGGCGCCGTGATCGGCGTCACCGGAGTAGGCGGGGGGGCATTGATGACCCCGCTGCTGGTGCTCGTTTTCGGCGTGGCGCCTACCACCGCGGTGGCTACGGACCTGCTGTACGCAGCGATCACGAAATCAGGAGGCATGTGGGTACACACGCGCCGCAAAGGTGTGGACTGGCCCCTGGTGGGACGGCTGGCCGCCGGCAGCGTGCCGGCCAGCCTGGTCACTTTGGCCGTGCTGCAGCTCTTCGCCTATGACCACGCCCGGCTCAGCGCGGTCATCACCACCTCACTGGGATTTGCGCTGATCCTGAGCGCAGCTGCACTGCTGCTCAAGGACAAGCTCGTGCAAGGGTCCCGGCGCATCTGGCGTGGGCCCACGCGGCCATCGGGTGCCGCGATGGTGGTCATCGGCGCCGTGCTGGGCGCGCTGGTGACCCTGTCTTCCGTTGGTGCGGGTGCGCTTGGGGTGGCGGCGCTCACTGTGCTGGCGCCCGGCATGGCCGCCGCGCGCATCGTCGGAACCGACATCGCTCATGCCGTGCCGCTGACCCTGGTGGCGGGGCTCGGACACGCGGCGAGCGGCTCGGTGGACTGGACGCTGCTGGGGAGCCTGCTGGTCGGTTCGCTTCCCGGCATCTGGCTGGGAAGCCTGTTCAGCCATCAGCTGCCCGAGCGGCTGCTGCGCGCGCTGCTCGCTTTCATGCTCATTCTCATCGGGGGAAGACTGGCCTGGTGAGGCGGTTGGGGAACCACCATGTACATTTACGATGAAATTGACCAACGCATGGTCGACGAACGAGTGAAGCAGTTCGCCGATCAGACCCGGCGCTTCCTCGAAGGCAAGCTGTCGGAAGACGCGTTCAGGCAGCTGCGCTTGAGGAACGGTTTGTACATCCAGCGCTATGCGCCCATGCTGCGGATCGCCATTCCGTATGGATTGCTCGCCTCCCGGCAGTTGAGAAAGATCGCGCACGTCGCGCGTGCTTACGACAGGGGCTACGGCCACTTCAGCACGCGCCAGAACCTGCAGCTCAACTGGCCCAAGCTGGAGGACGTGCCCGCGATCCTCGCCGAGCTCGCGACCGTGCAGATGCACGCCATCCAGACCTCGGGCAACTGCGTTCGCAACATCACCACCGACCATTTCGCCGGCGTCGCCCGCGACGAGCTCGTGGATTCCTTCGTCTGGTGCGAAATCATCCGGCAATGGTCGACGTTCCATCCTGAATTCTCCTGGCTGCCGCGCAAATTCAAGATTGCCGTGAACGGCGCGCGCTCGGACCGCGCGGCCGTGGAGATCCACGACATAGGCTTGCGCGTGGTGCGTGCGGACGATGGCGCCATCGGCTTCCGGGTGCTGGTCGGCGGCGGCCTCGGCCGTACGCCCATTATCGGCCAGACCCTTCGCGAATTTCTGCCCTGGCCGCATCTGCTCACCTACCTGGAAGCGATCCTGCGCACCTATAACCGCTACGGCCGGCGCGACAACATCCACAAGGCACGCATCAAGATCATTGTGAAGGAGTTCGGCATCGAGCGTTTCCGCCGGGAAGTGGACGACGAATGGGCGCAGCTCAAGGACGGGCCGAACACCCTGGTTGAAGAAGAAGTGAAGCGCATCGAAACGCGCTTCACGCGGCCGCAGTATGAAAAACTTCCCGCCACCGACCGGGCGCTGGAACGGCTGCTGGTCCGCGACGCGGCCTTCCGCAACTGGCACGCGCGCAACGTCCACCCGCACAAGGTGCCGGGCTACGCAGCGGTCACGCTATCGCTGAAGAAAACCGGCGTTCCCCCCGGAGACGTCACCTCGGAGCAAATGGAAGCGGTGGCTGACCTCGCGGACCGCCATTCCTTCGGCGAGCTGCGCGTGTCGCACGAGCAGAACCTGATCCTCGCCGACGTGAAGCTGGCGCAACTGCACGATCTGTGGCAGGAAGCGCGCTCGCTCGGGCTCGCGACGCCCAACATCGGGCTGCTCACCAACATCATCTGCTGCCCCGGCGGCGATTTCTGCGGCCTGGCGAACGCCAAGTCCATCCCCGTGGCGCAGGCGATCCAGGAACGTTTCGACGACCTGGACTACCTGCACGACATCGGCGAGATCGACATCAACATCTCGGGGTGCATGAACGCCTGCGGCCATCACCACGTCGGCCACATCGGCATACTCGGCGTCGACAAGAATGGCGAGGAGTGGTACCAGATCGAAATCGGCGGCAACCAGGGCGAGATCCGCCCGGGCCTCAAGGCCTCGCTGGGCAAGGTGATTGGACCGTCTTTCGCCCGCGCCGAAGTTCCTGAAGTCATCGAGCGCCTCATCCGCTGCTATCTCGACCGGCGCGACAGCGAAGCGGAACGCTTCATCGACGTTGTTCACCGTATCGGTGCCGAATTTTTCAAAGAGTACGTATATGGCAAAGCTGATCCGCAATCGCCGCGTCGCAGACGACACCTGGCTGTGGCTTAAGCCCGACGCATCCGGCTCGTTGCCGGCCGTGCCGGACGAGGGCGACGTCATCGTTCCGCTCTCGCTCTGGATCGAGCGCCGCGAGGCCTTGCTGTCGCGCAAGGGCCGCACCGGCGTATGGCTGGACAGCAAGGAAGGGCCCGAGGCCATTGTCCCGAACCTCGGCCTGCTGCCGCTGGTGGCGGTGAGCTTCCCGGTGTTCGGCGACGGGCGCGGCTTCAGCACCGCGCGCCTGCTGCGCGAGCGCTACGGCTATCACGGCGAAATCCGCGCGGTGGGTGATGTGCTGCGCGACCAGCTTCTGTTCATGGCGCGCTGCGGCTTCGATGCCTTTGCGCTGCAGGAAGGCCAGGATGTCGAAGACGCGCTCGCGGCTTTCGACGAGCTGCCCGAGACCTACCAGGCTTCGGCCGCCGAACCGCTGCCTTTGTTCCGGCGCCGCCTCCCGCAGACTGAACGGTGCCGGCCATGACTCGGGAATATCACGGGACCGGGCTGCCGCCCCGGCTCGCCCTTAAAGTGGAGGCGCTGGAAGCGCTGCTTGCGCGCATCGCGCGCGATTACGCGCCCTCGGCACTCGCCTCGAGCCTGTCCATCGAGGACATGGTTCTGACCGATGCCATCCTGCGGCATCGCGAGGAAAACGCTGCCGGGATCGAGATATTCACCCTGGACACCGGGCGGCTGCACGCCGACACGCTGGCCGTGATCGACGCCATCCGGCAGCGCTACGGTTATTCGCTGCGAGTCTATCGGCCCGAAGCAAGCGCTGTGGCTGCCTACGTGGCGGTGCACGGGCGCGACGGCTTCTACCGCAGCGTCGAATCGCGCAAACGCTGCTGCGAGATACGCAAGGTCGAGCCGCTCAAGCGGGCGCTCTCCGGCCATACCTCGTGGCTCACCGGCATGCGCCGCGAACAATCGTTGACGCGCGCGGCGCTCGAGCTGCAAAGCCATGACGCGGTGCACGGCATGGAAAAATTCAGCCCGATCGCCGACTGGACCGAAGACGACGTCTGGCAATACCTGCGCGCATTCGCCGTTCCCTACAACGCGCTCTACGACCAGGGATACCGCTCCATAGGCTGCGCGCCCTGCACACGGCCCGTGGTCGCCGGCGAAGACGTGCGCGCCGGGCGTTGGTGGTGGGAGCAGCCGGAATCGAAGGAGTGCGGCCTGCACGTCGCCCCGGACGGAACACTGCAACGCACCAGGAACCTTCTCGAAGAAACGACATCATGACCGCAGCGATACTCGAACGCGCCCCTGCAAAGCCGGCCCCCGCGCCCCTGCGCAGCCATCTCGACTGGCTCGAGTCGGAAGCGATTTTCATCCTGCGCGAAGTCGCCGGCGAGTGCGCTCAGCCGGTGCTGTTCTTTTCCGGCGGCAAGGATTCGATCGTGCTGCTGCGCCTGGCGGAAAAGGCGTTTCGCCCGGCGAGGTTCCCGTTTCCGCTGCTGCACATCGACACCGGCCACAACTTCTGCGAAGTGATCGCGTTCCGCGATGCGCGTGCCGCGGAGTTGGGCGAGCGCCTGCTGGTGCGCTCGGTCGAGGAGTCCATGCGGCGCGGCACGGTGCGTCTGCGCTCCGAGACCGAAAGCCGCAATGCGGCCCAGTCGGTGACGCTGCTGGAGGCCATCGAGGAATTCGGATTCGATGCGGCCATCGGCGGCGCGCGCCGCGACGAGGAAAAGGCCCGTGCCAAGGAGCGCGTGTTTTCCTTCAGGGACGAATTCGGCCAGTGGGACCCCAAGAACCAGCGCCCCGAGTTGTGGAGCCTGTACAACACCCGCGTGCACAAGGGGGAGCACATGCGCGTGTTTCCCATCAGCAACTGGACCGAGCTGGACGTATGGCAATACATCGAGCGCGAGCAGCTGGCCGTGCCGTCGATCTACTATGCCCACCGGCGAGCGGTGGTGCGCAGGAACGGCCTGCTGGTCCCGGTCACGCCGCTGACGCCGCCGCGAGCCGGGGAGACCGTGGAGCAGGTCTCGGTGCGTTTTCGCACCGTCGGGGACATCACCTGCACCTGCCCGGTGGCCTCGACGGCCGCGACGCCCGCCGAAATCATCCGCGAAACGGCCAAGACGACCATTACCGAGCGCGGCGCCACGCGCATGGACGACCAGACGTCGGAGGCCTCGATGGAGCGGCGCAAGAAGGAAGGCTATTTCTGATGATGTTGGGTGAAATCGAACGCAAGACGTTGCTCGCGGCCGACCGCGGTGTGCTGCGCTTCATCACCGCCGGCAGCGTGGACGACGGCAAGAGCACCCTGATCGGCCGCCTGTTGCACGACACCAGGACGGTGTTCGATGACCAGCTCGCCGCGGTGCAGCGCGCCTCGTGGAAACGCGGCCAGGACGAAATGGACCTGTCGCTGCTCACCGATGGGCTGGAGGCCGAGCGCGAACAGGGCATCACCATCGACGTCGCGTACCGCTATTTCGCCACGCCGCAGCGCAAGTTCATCATTGCCGATACCCCGGGCCACGAGCAGTACACCCGCAACATGGTGACCGGGGCCTCCACCGCCGACGCCGCGGTCATCCTGGTCGACGCGCGCAAGGGCGTGCTGCCGCAGACCCGGCGCCACACCTACATCGCGCACCTGCTGGGCGTGCGGCACCTCCTGGTCGCGGTAAACAAGATGGACCTCGTGGGCTATGACGCGTCGGTTTTCGAGGCGATCCGCCGCGATTTCCTTTCGTTCGCGGGCACGCTCGGCATCCCGGACCTGCGTTTCATTCCCCTTTCGGCGCTGCGCGGCGACAACATCGTCGAGCATGGCGCGCGCATCGATTGGTATCGCGGGCCGACGCTGCTCGCGATGCTGGAAACGCTCGACACCTCGCGCGATGACAACGCGCTTCCCGCCCGCTTTCCGGTGCAGCTGGTGCTGCGGGCCGGCGCCGGACGGGATTTCCGCGGCTACGCCGGGCGCCTGGAATCCGGCATGCTGGTGACCGGCGACGGCGTGATGGCATTGCCTTCCGGCCGGCGTACGACGCTGAGGGACATTCTTTGCCACGGCCGCTCCCGGCCTGCCGCGGTGGCCGGGGACTCCATCACCCTGGTGCTCGCGGACGAAATCGACCTGTCGCGCGGCGACATGCTGGCGGATCCGGACCGGCCACCCCACACGGTGAAGTCGCTCTCTGCGCGCATCTGCTGGTTTTCCCGGACACCCTTTGATGGCACCATGCGCCTGCTTTTGAAGCACACCACGCGGACGGTGAAGGCTAAGCTCGCTTCGTTGAACGATCGGATCGACATCAATACGCTGCAACATGAGCCCTCGCCGGACACACTGGTGATGAACGACATCGCGAACGCCGGCATCAAGCTCGCGCAGCCGATCTTCGTCGATCCTTACGACCTGAACCGCGCCACCGGTTCTTTCATCCTGGTCGACGAAGCGACGCACCAGACGGTGGCTGCGGGGATGGTGGACAAGGCGCGTTGAAAGTGGGCAAGGTCTATCTCATCGGCGCAGGACCGGGTGCTCGCGATCTGCTCACGCTGCGCGCGGCAAACCTGCTGAGCCGGGCCGACATCGTGTTCTACGATGCGCTGGTGAACCCGGAGATCGTGGCGCTCGCAGAGCGTGCCGAGAAGGTTTCGGTCGGCAAGCGCTGCGGCCGGCATTCGACGGCCCAGGCGTTCATCAACAAGCGGTTGATCGACGCCGCGCGCAAGCACCGCGTGGTGGTGCGGCTGAAGGGCGGCGATCCCATGCTGTTCGGCCGCGCCCAGGAGGAGATCGATGCCCTGGCGGCGGCCGGCATTGCGGTGCAGGTGGTGCCCGGCATTACCGCCGCGCTCGCGTCGAGCGCGGCGCTCGGCGTATCGCTCACCCGGCGCGGCGTGAGCCGCAGCGTCGTGTTTGTAACCCCGCGTGTCGGGCCGGGCGAGCAGCCGAGCGACTGGATCGGAAGCATCCTGCGCGCCGATACCGCCGTGGTTTACATGGGCGTGGGTGAAGCCCGGGCCATCGCCGAAGCGCTGATCGCGCGCGGGCTTGCGCCCGATACGCCGGTCGCCGTGGTCGGGGACGCCTCGCTTCCCGCCGAAGCGCTGCGTCTCGGCCGGCTGCGTGATCTGGCGGCGCTGGCCGAAGGCGTGAGCGGTCCTGCCACCATCGTCATCGGCGAAGTGCTGCGCGAACGCGCGGCCCATGCCGCGCGCCAAGCGGCCGCCGCCGAAGCGCCATCCCGCGCGCTCCCGCAGCGCGGCTGATCCCCTGGACACCCAAGCGCTTCTCGAGGCCTGGCAAAGCCTGTCCGCCGAGGGCCTGAACAATCGTGCCGCGGCCGCCCAGCTGGGCGTAGCCGAAGCGCAGTTGGTGGCCTCTGCCTGCGGGCTCTTCGCCACGCGGCTCCAGCCGGATGCGCGTTCGCTGTTTGAGCGAGCCGGCCGCCTGGGTTGCATCAAGCTGGTGGTGCGAAACGACTGGGCCGTTCTCGAGCGCCCCGGTGAAATCGCCTCCATCGAGTCGCACGGCGCCGAACTCAAAGTTGCTGGAAGCTCGTTTGCGCTCCAGCTCGGTGCGCAGGCCGCGCACGCCGTGTACGCGCTGCGCGAACGGGGACGCGGCGGGCCCAAGCGCAGCCTTCAATTCTTCGATGCGAGTGGCGTTTCCATCGTCAAGCTCGTGCTGCGTCCGCAATCCGATGCGGCGGCGTTCGATCGCCTGGTGGCCGATTTTCAGTCGCGGGACGGGCCGGAGCCGCCGCCCCAGCAGCGATGGACGGCAGACGCCGTGAGCCGAGCCGGCATCCCCGTCCCGGCCGGCGCACTGGGGGCTTTTCTCCATCGTGCAGCCGCGCTGCGTTCGCCGCTCGGGCTGCGCGTGGGCAACGGCACGGCAACGCTGGAAGTGCACGCGCCGATTCATCGCATCAAACGGTCGGACCGCGCGCCGTGGATCAACATCCTCGACGACTCGCTTGATGTCCATCTTTTCGAGACGCAGCTCGTGGCAGTCGCCATCGAGCGCTTTGGCGAGGACGCCGGCTCGGTGCACTGGGTCGCCCCGGACGGCAGCGTGGCCTTTTCAGCGACGCTGTCTCGAGGCCTGGAGGAGCTGGCCGCAACGGCGCTGGGGATGAAGACGCAGTAAACGCTTTGCACAACAGGGCCGGGCGCACTACAGTCGCAGACATGACTTTTCGAGCACCGGCCGGCCTGGGGCTCGCGGTCCTCATGGCTCTGGGCTCCGTTCCCAGCCACTCCCAGCCAGACCCGGAAATCGCTGCGCGCCGGGCCGTGATCGAGCGCGACCAGCAGTCGGACGCTTTCTCGCTGCAACTGCGCCAGTCACAGGAAAGAGCCCGGCTGGCGCCCCGCAGCCTGCAAAGCGACGCCGTTGAAGTCCTGCACCGGGAGCAGCGAGCCCGGCAGCAGGCTTTGCACCAGGAACAGTTGCGCCAGCTTTCCCAGCCGCGGCCTGCCGGCGGGCCGGAAGCGCGGGCGGGAGAGCGTGAGCATTTTGCGCGCGAGCGGCGCGCGCAGGCCCTGGAATTCGAGGCCGAGGAGCGGTCCGCGGTGATCGAAGCGCCGAGGCGCTGGACGCCCACCCTGGAGCCGGCGCCGCGCGCCTGGACGCCCACCCTGGACGGCTCTCCGGCGACGCCGTAGGCAGGGCACTTTTCCGTGCCTTGCTTGTCATTTCTGGCACAGCGCGATCGAAACCCGCCCGTCCCGGGCGGGCCGCGACACCGATCGGCTGATCAAGGAGGTCAGCATGACAATACGCATAGGCGACGAAGCACCCGATTTCACGGTCGAAACCACCGAAGGCAAGGTCCGCTTTCATGAATGGATGGGCGACAAATGGGCGATCCTGTTCTCCCATCCGAAGGATTTCACGCCGGTGTGCACCACCGAGCTGGGGTACATGGCACGGCTGAAACCCGAATTCGACCGGCGCAACACCAAGATCATCGGCTTGAGCATCGACCCGGTGAGCGACCACAGCAGGTGGGTCAAGGACATCCAGGAAACGCAGGGCGCCGCGATCAATTACCCGTTGATCGGGGATGCCGACCTGACGGTGGCGAAGCTCTACGACATGATCCATCCCAACGCGAGCGGCGGAGGGCCGCGCACCGCGGTGGACAACGCGACGGTGCGCTCGGTGTTCATCGTCGGCCCGGACAAGAAGGTCAAGGCGATGCTCGTCTATCCCATGACCTGCGGGCGCAACTTCGACGAGGTGCTGCGGCTGCTCGATTCGGTTCAGCTCAATGCCAGGGAGAACGTCGCCACCCCGGTGAACTGGAAGCCGGGCGAGGAGGTGATCATCCCCACCTCGGTGTCCGACGAAGAAGCGATGAAAAAGTATCCGCAGGGGTTCAAGACCCAAAAACCGTACCTGCGCACCGTGTCGCTCGGCCGATGACGCTCGCGGGAGACCTCGACAAAGGCGCCCTCGGGCGCCTTTTTTGCGTCAGTCGCTCAATCGCGAAACGAAAGGAAGATCGCGTAGCCGGCGAAGATCACGAACCAGATGAGCGTCCATTCGGGAATGGACAGCGTGAGGAAGGTCCAATCCACCTTGCCGCATTCGCCCGAGCCGGTGAGGATGCGGCTCAGGGAGCCGATGGGACCGAAGGTGCTGAACAGGAACTCGAACCCGGGACCGCAGGCGGGTCGCAGCGCTTCGGGCGTGTGCTGCAGCCAGACGTGGCGAGCCGCCACGCCCACGCCGATGAGCGCGAACACCGCGATCACAGCCCCATAGGTATGCGCCGCCCAGCGGCCCACCGGGTGATGAATCGCGGCAACCAGGAAGGCGAGCCCGGTCGCGGCAAGCAGCAAACGCTGGATGATGCACAGCGGGCAGGGCTCCACGCCCTTCACGAACTGCAGGTAGTAACCGAAGGCGAGCATACCGTAGCAGACGAGAAAGCCGAGCGCGTTGCCGAACCTTCGCGAACCGAACAGGGTGAGCGGCCATTGGGCGGCCGGGGCGGCGGTAGTCATGAAAAGTGCTTCACTTTCCGAGGTGGCTGGATCGGGGGAAACGGCATTTTACCCGGCCGGCTCAGTTTCAAGGGGCGCTCCAGCCCCCGCCCAACGCCTTCATGAGGTCGACGCTGTACGCGAGATACGCCTGGCGATTTCGCACCAGCGCCAACTGCGCATCGTTGAGCGTGCGCTGCGCGTCCAGCACGGCGAGATAGCCCGAGTAGCCGGAGTCGTAGCGGATTCGGGCGAGCCGCAACGTGCTGCGCGCGCGCTCCACGGTTTCGCGCAAATCCTGTTCGGCTTCCGCGACATACGCCGTGTTCGACAGGGCGTCCGACACCTCGCGAAACGCCGTCTCCGCAGACTTCTGGTACGCCGCAGCGGCCTGCCGCTGCCGCGCTTCGGCCTGCTCGCTGCGCGCCGCGTAGCGGCCGGCATCGAAAATGGGCGCCGCCACGGCCAGACCGATCGAACCGATGCCGGCGCTGGCGCTGACGAGGTTGCTCAGCTCGCGGCTCTGCAGGCCGATCAGGCCCGTAAGGCTGAAGGTCGGAAGTTGCGCCGCGCGCGCCACGCCGATCAGGGCGTTGGCCGCGGCGAGCTGTGCTTCGGCCTGCCGCACGTCCGGACGCCGTTCGAGCAGCCTCGAGGGCAATCCCGGCGGCGGCAAAGGCGGGCTCGGAAGCGCGCGAATGTCGCGCGGCTCGAGCTTCAGGTCCAGCATGCCCGAGAGCGCACCCAATTGGTGGAGCGCCGCAGCGCGTTGGCGCCTCAGGTCCTTCAACTGCGCCGCCACCTGCGCCTGCGCCGCTTCTGCCTGGTTGACGTCCAGATCGGAGACGAGCCCCGCGGCGGCACGCCGGCGAACGATGCCGAGCGATTCGGCGCTGGTCTGCACCGTCTCCTCCGCCACGCTGATCTGCGCGTCCAGCGAACGCACCGCGAAATACGTCTGGGCGACGGCGGCGGCAAGGGTCAAAGCGACCACGTCGCGCCCGTAAGCGCTCGCGGCGTATTGCGCGCGAGCGGCTTCTTCGGCCCGGCGCAGCCGGCCCCAGAAATCGAGCTCGAAAGAGGTCGAGGCCGTGAGCTGCAGATCGCTGCGCACGCGCGCTCCGGCGGGAACCGGAACCGCGCCCGCCGTGCTTGCGCGCGAGCGCGTGCCTTGCGCCGTACCCTGCACGAGCGGGAAGTACGTCGCACCCGCTTCCCTCAGGACCGCCTCGGCTTCCTCGATACGCGCGATGGCGAGCCGGACATCGGCATTTTTTTGCAGGCCCTTCTCTACCAGCTGGTCGAGCGTGCGGTCTTTGTAGAGCTTCCACCAATCGGAAGGAAGGACCCGCTTGGCAGCTTCCGCGGCCGGCTCCGGATAGCTGTCCGGCAGATCCACCGCAGGACGCTGGTAGTCGGGCCCCACCATCGCGCAGCCGGCAAACGCGAGCGAAGCGAGAGAAAGCGCGAGCCGGCGGATCATGCGGGCTTCCTTTCGATTTCTCCATCCCCGGCGCTCGCCTGGGGCTTGGGCTTGCGCGCGAAAACAGTGAAGAACAACGGCACGAAAATCGTCGCAACAAAAGTGGCGAGCAGCATTCCGCCCACCACGCCGGTCCCCATGGAGCGGCGCGCTGCCGCGCCGGCACCGGTCGCAACGATGAGGGGAGAGACACCGAGCACGAAGGCGAGCGAGGTCATTACGATCGGCCGGAAGCGAAGGCGTGCGGCGGTCAGGGCAGCCTCGAGCGGCGGCCTGCCGGCGAGCAGCCCCTGCTGCGCGAACTCGACGATCAGTATGGCGTTTTTCGCCGCCAGGCCGATCAACACGACCAGGCCGATCTGGAAGTAGATGTCGTTCTCCATGCCGCGCAGCCACACG
>Ga0156229_1039_pt1 | contig 14764 bp, 12 predicted proteins | sample RifCSPlowO2_12_FD_116156 | JGI IMG/M metagenome (GOLD analysis project Ga0156229, IMG submission 116156) | Betaproteobacteria bacterium RIFCSPLOWO2_12_FULL_66_14 | reverse complement strand
ACCACACGCCGAACTCTTGGCAGGCAAATGATGGGTCATCGGGGGCGCCGTTGTATTGATAAATATCAAACTTTTCGGCGATCGCCGATCGCGGAATTCCACGCTGCAGACCGGGCTCGGGAATCGCGCGAACGCAAACCTGTTCATCCAAACCTCAGAAAAAATTGACCATGGCCGACGCATCTTGGTTCCTGACAGCAGCCTGAACAACTGCGATGGATGCATGCAGTCCGCCCAGCAGCGTCTTGCGCCGTCTGGAACCTAGGTCACAGCCTTCACGCTTTTTGTCGGTCATGATATGCAGCGACTCGTGGTTGCTACGGAGTTATTCATCGCTGTGTTCCGGCAAGAACGGGTCCGCCGGGGCACGCTATGCGTCCGGTGCTTGACTTGAGTCAACCGGGGCTGGTCGATGGCAGATCATGATCGGCCCGTATATCCAACGCAGGCAGAGCCATGAGCCTCGTCAAGGCAGTACAGCTGGAAAAGACGTATCGAGCCGGCGATGTGGAAGTGCACGCCGTGAGAGGCGTGGACTTCACCATCGAACCCGCGTCCTTTGCTGCATTCGTCGGCCCTTCGGGCAGCGGCAAGAGCACCCTGCTCAACATGATCGGCTGCCTCGATGCGCCCACCGCCGGGACGCTCACCGTGCTGGACACCGATGTATCGCGGCTCAGCCGGCGCTCGGGCGCCGAGTTCCGCGGCCGGAACATCGGCTTTGTCTTCCAGGACTTCAACCTGATCCCGGTGCTGACAGCCTACGAGAACATCGAGTACCCGCTCATCATGGTGCAGCAGTGGTCGGCAGGCGACCGGGCGAGGCGCGTGAACGAGCTCTTGAAGGCCGTCGGTATGGCCGACCAGGCGCACAAGCGCCCCGACCAGATGTCCGGGGGCCAGAAGCAGCGGGTGGCCGTGGCGCGCGCGCTCGTGGCCAACTCCAAGCTGGTGCTCGCCGACGAGCCGACCGCGAACCTCGACCATGACACCGCCTACCGGATCCTCGGGCTCATGAGGGCGATGCGCGACGAATTCGGCACGACGTTCATCTTTTCCACGCACGACCCGAAGATCATGGCCGAAGCGGAGGTCACATTCACGCTCGAGGACGGCCGGCTGCAGCGCGAAGCGGGGCAGCCTGTACCGGAGGCCGCACATGCTTAAGCTCCTTCAGCTCGCCGCACGCAACCTGCTGCGCTATCGCAGGCGAACGATCCTCACCTCGCTGCTCATCGTGATCGGGGTGATGGCCGTGCTCGTGTTCGTCGCGATCACGGGCTCGTTCAAGAGCATGATGGTGAGCCAGATCACCGATTCGTTTCTCGGCCACCTCCAGGTGCACCGCCGCGGCTACGTGGCCTCTATCGAAAGCCTGCCGCTCAATATGAACATGCCGGCTCAGCTCGCCGAGCGCGTGCAAAAGACGTTGGCCGACTCGCCGGACATCGTCGCTTATGCGCCGCGCATCAAGTTCGGCGCCATGTTCAGCAATTTCAACGAGACCACGAGCGTGCGCGTCAACGGCATCGATCCCGAGCGCGAAGCGGCGGTGACACCGCTGCTCGCGGGCCGGCAGGCGGACGGCGTTCGCGGCGGCCCGCTGCTCGAGCGCGGCCAGATGCTCGTGCCGGAGCTCGTTGCACGCGGCCTGCAGGTGAAGGCGGGCGACACCATCGTGCTCATCGCCACCAATCGCGACGGCTCCGTGAACGGCAAGACGTTCGTCATCCGCGGCACGCTCGAGAGCGCCACCGGGCCGGGCGGGCGGGACGGCTACGTGCATATCGAGGATGCTCGGGAGATGCTGCGTCTGGAGCAACCCGAAATCAGCGAGTTCGCCGCTCGCGTAAAGGACATGGCGCGCGTGGAAGCAGTGGCAGGCCGGCTTGCCGAAAGCTTTTCCGAGGTGCGCAACAAGGAAGGCCGACCCTCGCTCGAGGTTCATGCCTGGCAAAAGCTGTCGCCCTTCGCCAACATTGCCAGCATGATCGATCTGCTGACCGTGTCGATCAAGGTGATGCTGGTGGCGATCGTGCTGGTCGCCGTCATGAACGTGATGATCATGGCCGTGTACGAACGCATCCGCGAGATCGGGGCCATCGCCGCGATCGGCACGCCGCCGGCGCGCATCCTGTGGCTCTTTCTCAACGAGGGGCTGCTGCTGGGTGTGCTCGGTACGCTGGCGGGTGCCGTGCTGAGCGTGGGCGCGGTGTACGGCCTGGCCGCCATGGGGCTCACCTTCAACTTCGGGCAGCAGCAGGGACTGGTGCTGGCGCCCGAGCTCTCCGCCGGCGACGTCCTGACCGTCTCGTTGATGGTCATCGCGGTCGCCATCCTTGCCAGCGTGCAGCCGGCCTGGAAGGCTTCGCGCATGGATCCCATACAAGCCCTGCGTCACGTCTGAAAGAGAGATCCGGAAATGCTTCGCCTCGTGTTCGCCTGCCTGCTCCTCGCCGCCTCGCCCTCGTGGGGCCTCGACGGCAACGATCTGCTGAAGAAGGTGGACCGCAATCTGGAGCCGGAAAACTACGAGATGTACCGCAAGCTCATCAACATCGAGCCGAACGGCAACCGCAAGGAATTCGTGCTGTACTCGGTGAAGAAGGGGCGCGACAAGGTGGTCGCCCTGTTTCTCGAGCCCGCGAGCGACAAGGGCCGCGCCACGCTGCGTAGCGGCGACAACATGTGGCTCTATATCCCCAATGTCGGCAAGCCCGTGCGCATCACGAGCCTCCAGTCGGTGATCGGCGGTGTTTTCAACAACGCCGATATCCTGCGCATCGACTACGGCGCGGAATACAACGTGGAAGGGATGCAGGAGGAGAAGGACGGCTACCTTCTGGACATGAAGGCGCGCAGCGGCGAGGTGGCCTACGACCGGCTGAAGATGTGGGTCGAGCGCAAGACCGTGCTGCCCGTCAAGATCGAGGCCTACGCGGCGAGCGGGCTGCTCATCAAGACGCTGCATTTCAAGGACATCAAGGATTTCGGCGGCGGCATCCGGCGCCCGGCGACGGTCGAGACGGACAGCCCGCTGTTCAAGGGTTACCGGTCGGTCATGCTCTACTCGGCGCTGAAACGGCGGCAGGTCCCCGACGAGGTGTTCACGCTGAACTACCTGCCGAGAGTCGAAGACCTGCGCAAATGAAGCCGGGGGCGCGGCTGCTGCTGGTGCTGGCGCTTGCCTCCCTGCCGGTGAGCGGCCAGGAATTCAGTTTCGACGCCGCGCAGTATGAAAAAAAGCCCTACGAGCTCACCGGCTACCTCGAGCTCAAGACCGAGCGCTTCAGTCTCAACCGCAACGGCGCCTTCTACGACCTGAATTTTTTCGACCGGCCCGGGACGGAGAACATCGATCGGTACGGGCTGCTTTTCAAACCCTCGGCCAAAGTGCGGCTGGGCGACGCGGTCACGGTCAACGCGAGGGCGCATCTGGAGGCGCAGCGCGACAGCGTCCAGGACGCGTCCACCAACCGGTTCGACGAGGCTTATCTATCCTACAAACCCGACCCGGGCTTCACCCTCGAGGCCGGCAAGGTGGCGATGAAGTGGGGCAAGGCCTATGCATGGAACCCTGCCGGCTTCATCGAACGACCCAAGGATCCGAACGACCCGGAGCTGGCGCGCGAGGGATTCACGCTGTTGTCCGCCGACTTCATCCGCAACTTCGACGGCGCGCTGCAGACGCTCGCTTTCACCCCGGTGCTGCTGCCCGTGTCCACGCAGCTCAACAGCGACTTCGGCAGCGCGGACCACGTCAATGCCGCGGCCAAGCTCTATATGCTCCTCCATGACACCGACATCGACCTGATGTTCCTGAATGGCGGGAGCCGCACGCGCCGCTACGGCTTCGATTTCTCCAGAAACCTGGGAACCAATCTGGAGGTGCACGGAGAATGGGCGCGCGTGCATGACGTTCAGCGTGGTGTCACCGATTCCCGGGGCGCCGTGACGCCGGGCCGCGCCCACGCCACCAGTTACGTTCTCGGTACGCGCTATCTCAGCGAGCGCGACACGACCTACATCGTCGAGTACTACAGGAATGGCGCCGGGTTCAGCGAAGGCCAGATGAACGATTTTTACGCGCTGGTGGAAAGCGGTATGGACCGGTTGCGCACGACCGGCGACACCACCTTGCTGAGGCGCGCCGGCGCGCTCGCCCAGGCGCAATACGGCCGTCCCAATGCGGGACGCCGTTATCTGTACGCAAGGGTCAGCCAGAAAGAGCCGTTCGACATCCTGTACTTCGCACCGGCAGTGACGCTCATCGCCAATCTGGACGACGGAAGTGCCTCGGTTGCGCCGGAGCTGCTGTACACGGGAATAACGAACGTCGAACTGAGAGCGCGGGCGTTTTTTCTCACCCGGGGCGCGCGCACCGAATTCGGCGAAAAACAGAATTTCCGCCGCCTGGAATTGCTTGCCCGCCTCTATTTCTGAACCCTGCCCGGGCAGGATACGGACTGATCGGACGCCAACCCGCCCGTCCTAACCATCCCCCCATCACGGCATCGTCACCGGCCGTTTCTATCGTGTAAGTGCGAAGAAGCGGCGCGAGAGGGCTGAAGGAGAGGCCGCTCCCGGACACGGGTCCGCTCCGTCGCTCAATCGAGGCGCCGTGCCATGAGGATGCGGTATCTTCATCCGAGGGGGGAGCGACGGGTCCGCTACACCCATGAGGTCGCGGCCCGGTGCCCTTCCGCGGTAAGCCGCAACGCCCTCGCCATAGCCCCGGCGTTCTCCCGAAGGCACCCGCGCGCGCTGCGCGCCCGGCGGAGCCGGCGATGCCGCCGGTGGGAACAGGGCTTCTCGCTGCGCGCCGTCCGAAGCGCCCACAGATAACGTCCCGCACGCGCCGGCGGTAACCCCGTATTGCGCTGTAGCGGCGCGATTCGCGCGCTGAGCTCCCGCTTTGTCGCAGGTCAAAGGGTCTTGCGGGCGGGCCGCTACAATGGTGCAACGCCATCGGCGCCGGCCCCCCCAGCGCCATTGCCCAATCATGTCTTCTCTCATCGATCGCCATTACCTTACGCCGCTGTTCGAGCCTTCGTCCGTGGCCATCGTCGGGGCCACGGAAAAACCGGGCAAGATCGGCAAGGTCGTTATCGACAACATGCTGGCAAGCGGCTACCGCGGGCCGCTTTACGCGGTGAATCCCAAGTATGCGAACGTCCGGGGCGTGCCGTGCTTTCCCGACTTCAGCAAGATCCCCGGCCGCGTCGATCTGGCAGTGATAGCGACGCCGCCGGAAACCTTGCCCGAAGTGATCGATACCTGCGGCCGTGCGGGCGTGCGCGGCGCGGTGATCATCACCGCCGGGTTTTCGGAAAGCGGTGAAAGGGGCGCGCGGCTGGAGCGCCTGCTGCTGGAGAATGCGCGCCGCCACGGCGTGCGCCTGATCGGGCCCAATTGCCTGGGCGTGATGCGGCCCGAGATCGGACTGAATGCCACGTTTGCCGGCGGAGGTGCCATCCCGGGCTCGATGGGATTGATCTCGCAATCCGGGGCGCTGTGCGTCGCAATGCTCGACTGGGCGCGGCCTAACGGCGTGGGTTTTTCCAGCGTCGTGTCGCTGGGCGGCTCCACGGACATCGACTTCGGAGAAATCATCGACTACCTGGCGAGCGATCCGAAAACCGAGCACATCCTGCTGTACATCGAAGGCATACGCCATGCCCGGCGCTTTGTCTCGGCGCTGCGCGCGGCGGCCCGGGTGAAGCCTGTCATTCTGATGAAAGTGGGCCGGCATCCCACCGGGCTGCGCGCCGCGGTGTCACACACGGGTGCCATCGTGGGCACCGACGACGTCTTCGAGGCGGTGGTGCACCGTGCCGGGGTGGTGCGGGTCACCACCATGACGGAGCTCGTGGCCGCGGCTCAGGCGCTTTCTTCGCGAGTGCGCGTCCGGGGGGACCGCCTGGCGATCATCACCAACGGCGGCGGCCCGGGCGTGATGGCGGCCGACCGCGCGGGCGATCTCAACGTGCCGCTGGCGCAACTGTCGGCGCCGACGCTCGACGCCTTGAGCGCGGCGCTGCCCGACAACTGGTCAAGAGGCAATCCGGTCGACTTGATAGGCGACGCGGGCGCAGACCGCTACCGCGCCGCGGTGAACGCCTGCCTGGCCGACACCAACGTCGATGGGGTGCTCGTGATCCTCACCCCGCAGGCCATGACTGATCCGCAGGAGGCCGCCTGCGCCGTCATCGAGGCGGCACGCGCCTCGGACAAGCCCGTCATCACCTGCTGGATGGGCGAAGACTCGGTGCAGCAGGCGAGGACGCTGTTTCGCGAAGCGCGCATTCCAACGTTCCGCGCGCCCGAACCGGCGGTGGACATGTTCGCGCACATCTCCTCCTATTACCGCAACCAGCGCATGCTGCTGCAGACGCCCGGCCCCCTGTCGGAGCAGGTCGCCGCGCCCGATCTGGAGGGCGCGCGACTGGTAATCGAGGGCGCCCTTGCCGAGCGGCGCAGCGTGCTGTCCGAAATCGAATCGAAGGCGCTGCTGGCCGCCTTCCATATCCCGATCGCCAGAACGGTGCTCGCCAGAAGCGCCCACGAGGCGCTGCTGCTCGCCCAGGAAACCGGCTTCCCGGTGGCGATGAAGATCGATTCGCCCGATGTCACCCACAAGAGCGACGTGGGCGGGGTGCGGCTGAACATTGCCAATGCGCAAGCCGCCCGGGAAGCCTATGAATCGATTGTCGCCTCTGCGGCCGCAGCTCAACCGCAGGCCCGCGTAAGGGGCGTCACCGTGGAGCCCATGGTTCGGCGCAAGAACGGGCGCGAGCTGATGATCGGGGTGCTGCGCGATCCGGTGTTCGGACCCGCGATCACCTTCGGCGCAGGGGGCACGGCGGTGGAGATCGTGCAGGACCGCACCGTGGCGCTTCCCCCGCTGAACGCCTTCCTGGCGCGCGAAATGATCGGCAGAACGCGCGTCGTGCGCCTGCTGGGGCGTTTCCGCGGCCTCGCTCCGGCCGACCTGTCCGCCGTGGAAGAAGCGCTGCTGCGCGTCTCGGAAATGGTCTGCGAGCTGCCCTGGATACGCGAGATGGACATCAACCCGCTCATTGCCGACGAATCGGGCGTGGTGGCCGTCGACGCGCGCATCGTCATCGACGAACCGAGCCCGATGCGCGACCGCTACGGCCATATGGCGATTCATCCCTACCCTTCGCGCCTGGTGTCCCAATGGCATCTCCCGGACGGAAGCTCGATCACGCAGCGGCCCATCCGCCCCGAGGATGCGCAGCTGGAAGTGGAGTTCGTGCGCGAGCTTTCGCCGGAAAGCCGCTATTTCCGGTTCATGAACACCCTGCGCGAGCTGACCCCGCAGATGCTGGTGCGCTTCACCCAGATCGATTACGACCGCGAGATGGCCCTGATAGCGGTACTGGAGCGCGAGGGCCGCGAACGAGAAATCGGCGTGGCGCGCTATGCCGCGAATCCCGATGGAGAAACGTGCGAATTCGCGGTAGTGGTGGCCGACGACTGGAAGCGGCGGGGCGTGGGAAGGAAGCTGATGAATCAGCTGATCGACGTGGCCCGCGCGCGCGGCTTCAAGGCCATGGTGGGGCACGTGCTCGCCAGCAACGAATCGATGGCGCGTCTCGCCGCCGCGCTCGGCTTCACGCTGTCCGAAGTGCCGGGCGATCCGATGGTGAAGCGCGCAACGCTGCTGCTTTCCTAAGCTCCTGCGCCGATGTAGAAGCCGATCACTTCCTTGGCGGAACCGGTGGTGTCCAGGAACCGGCAGCCCGAGCGGAGGCTCCGCGTGCCGTCACCCAGCACGACGGGCTGCGAATAGCACACTTCCAGATCCACTTTGCAGGTCGGCTTGCCGGGCACCTCGATGAGGCAGCTCTTGAGCAGCGTTCCCGGTTCCAGCGTGATGTTCGCCGCATGGATGAGGAATCCCAGCCCTTCGGGCCCGATGTCGACGATCAACCCTTCGAACGGCATGACCCCTTCGGAATCGGCGACGCATTGCAGCGGTATGCTGGGCGTGACGCTGGTGCGGACATGCGCCCGCCGCCAGCGCGACATGACTTCGGGGAAGCGCAGCCGGATGGCGGCCTTGCCTGCGAGCGAAACGAGCTGCGGCTCGGCCGCCACGAATTCCACGCGCCAGCCGCCGGCGTCGGCGTGGAATATGCAGCGCGGCATCGCCACCAGCGCCGACAGGGCGTCAGGGTTTTCGCCCGCCTCGATGAGGATGAAGTGGCCGGCGGGGTCGATGTGGCGCAGCCGCGACTGGAACAGCCTGTCGCCGCCGCTCAGGTAGCAAACGATGGCGGCTCGCTCCTCGATAAGCGAGCGAAGGACCAGCCCGATTTCCGCCCCGGAACGCAAAACCGGTGTATTGGCGTCCACTGTATCCCCCGTTGTGCGAAATCAGCGCGGCGCGGCGAGCTGGCGCGCCTTCTCCATTTCGGCCCCGGCCCGCTTCCCGGCTTGCAGCACGCGCGCCCGGGCTTCCTTGACCAGGGTGTCTTCGACCAGCAGTCCGCGGTCCATACGGGATGCCAGCCCCGAACGCGCTTCGGGATACGCGGCGAGCAGCCGCCCGAACGTCTCTACCGCAAACCGGTATTCGCCGTAATCGCGGTCCACCTGCCGCTTGCGCCGCAGGGCTTCTTCTATCCAGCCGTCGGTTCGCCGGCTGGCGGCGCTCATGTGCTCGCGCAGTATTTCGGTGCTGTCCGCGAAGTGCGCGCGATGGCGGTGGCTGGCGACCTGGTTCTGGAGCAGCTGCCGGGCGGCGCTCAGGTACGATTTTGCCGCGTCGGCCAGTTCCGGGTCCCGCCAGGTTTCCATGGCCCGGAGCGCCTCGAGCCTCATCGTCGTGGACCTGGCATAACGCTCCAGGCGACTGACGGCTTCGGGCGTTCCGGCGAGGGAAGAGGCGGCCTCCAGGCTGAGCGCTTCCTTGAGCTCCGCGCTGGTGTCGCCTACGAGTGACACCACGGCCTCCACCAGATCCCGCTGTTTCAAGGCGCCGTATGCCCAGAAGCCCAGCGCCAGTGCCGCCAGCACCCCTGCGAGGCCGGCCGCAATTCTTTTCATTTTTTGAATCCGTAATGCGTCGAGCACGCATGATAGCGGCACCATGCCGATCGCATGTGGACATTTTCCACAGCGGGCCGCCGCCGTCGGCTGAAGAGCCGGGGGGGCGGGCCCGGGGGCCGCCAGCCGCCGGGTTCAGCGCTCCTCGTCGTCGTCGTCGTGGCCGTAGACCCGGATGACGCGGGTGCGCTTGGGTCCGGCCGAGTACCTTTCCAGGCCCACCCACACCGGATACAGTTGCTGGAGCTTTGCGCGCGCCTCGGGTTCTTCGGTGAAAAGCAGCACCTTGCCGTCAGCCCCCAGCACGTCGTGCCATACCCGGTGATCCTGCTCGTCGTCCTGGACCTGAAGCTTGAACATGGCGGTTTCTCCTGGGTCTTCGTTCGATCCGTGTTTGCGACCGCAGTTCTGCGGGGCCCGCGATCTACCCGGTGACCACGCGATTGCGGCCCGACTGTTTGGCTTCGTACATCAACCGGTCGGCACGCGCGATGAGCCCGTCGGCGTCCTCCTCGTCGGCCTGGCACACGCCGAAACTGCATGTGACAGGCGGCAGGGCAGGGACTTGGACGCCTGCGATCAGGTTGCGCAGCCTTTCGGCCAGCGCGCTCGTCTGCTCGCGGTCCGTGCCCGGCGCAATGATGACGAATTCATCGCCGCCGTAGCGCGCCAACTGATCGCCCGCGCGCAGCTCGCCGCGCACCGTCTCCACCGTGCCGAGCAGCATGCGGTCGCCCACCGCATGCCCGTAATTGTCGTTGATGCGCTTGAAATGATCGATGTCGAACATGATGACCGACAGCGGCGAACGGTAGCGGCGCGCGCGCTGGATCTCCGAGGCCAGCGTTTCGTAGAGGCTGCGCCGGTTCAGCACCCGCGTCAGCGGGTCGCGGTCGGCGATCTGCCGAAGATGCTCTTCGAGGCGTTTGCGCTCGGTGATATCGACGTTGACCACGATAGCGCCCAGAATGGCGCCGTGTTCGTCCCGCACCGGCATGGCGGAATTCAGGACGACCTTGCGCTGGCCGTCGAAGCATTCGATCTCGACTTCCTCGTCGATCGAGGTCTCTCCCTGGGAAATGGCGCGCGCGGCCGCCCATTCGTGGGCCGCGATGGGTGTGCCGCTGTCGACCCACCAGCCCTTGTACTGGCCGAACTGCTCCGGGCCGACATAGCGGGCGCCGCCCCAGATGCGCTGGCCCGCGGGGTTGCCATACTCGATCCTCCCCTCGCGGTCCATCAACCATACCCCTACGGGCAGGATATCGATGGCCTTCTGCAGCCAATCCAGGCGGTCAAAAAGGCTCATTCCTGGTGACCCTCGTAACGGACACGGCCGGGCGCGGCGGTGGCCTGCAAATAGCGCGCATCATATCCCGCGTCCATAAGCCAAGTAACATACCGCCTCCGCGGTGAACGCCCAGCATCCCCATGCCCCTGGTGCAGTTGTCCGGTGTCTGCCTCGCGTACGGTCATGTGCCGTTGCTCGAGCGCGTGGATCTGGTGATCGAGCGGGGCGAACGCATTGGTCTGATCGGACGCAACGGCACCGGCAAATCGAGCCTGCTGGCACTCATCGAAGGCACGGCGCTCGCCGATGACGGTACGGTCTGGCGCGAGCCCGGCATGGCGATCGCCAGCGTCGCGCAGGAACCGCTGCTGGACGAAGAGCAGACCGTGTTCCAGGCGGTGGCGCTGGGATTGGGGGCGCATACCCGCCTGTTGCTCGAATACCATGCGGCCATACACGCCGGCGAAGCGGCCGAGCACGGTGCGCAGTGGATGGAAAACCTGCACCGCCTGCAGGAGGCGCTGGAGACGAGCGGCGGCTGGAACGTTCAGCACCGCATCGACGCGACGCTCGATCGCCTGCAGCTCGACCCGGAGGCGCGCGTCGCCGATCTTTCGGGCGGACTCAAGAAACGCGTGGCCCTCGCTCGCGCCCTGGTCGCCGAACCGGACTTGCTGTTGCTGGACGAACCGACCAACCATCTCGACATCGATTCCATCGAATGGCTGGAGGAAACGCTGGAAGGATTCCGCGGCAGCGTCCTGGTCGTCACGCACGATCGAAGGTTTCTGGACAACGTCGCGCGGCGCATCGTCGAGCTGGACCGCGGGCGCCTGGGCCGCTATCCGGGCAATTACGGCGACTACGAACGCCGAAAGGCGCGGGAGCTGGAGACCGAAGCGCTGCGCGAGCGCAGGTTCGAAAAGCTTCTCGCGCAGGAGGAGGCCTGGATCAGGAAAGGCATCGAGGCGCGCCGCACGCGCAACGAGGGCCGCGTGCGGCGCCTGGAAGCGCTTCGCGTGGAGCGCGCCGCCCGCAGCGAGCGGGTCGGCACGGTGCAGTTGGCGCTCACCGAGTCCGAGCGCTCCGGCCGCATGGTGGCCGAGCTCCGCAAGGTCAGCAAGAGCTTCGGACAACGGCGCGTCGTGAAGGAGTTTTCGGCGCGCCTGCTGCGCGGCGACAAAATCGGCCTGATCGGCGCCAACGGCAGCGGCAAGACTACGCTGCTCAAGCTGATCCTCGGTGAGCTCGCGCCCGACGCGGGCGAAGTGCGCCTCGGCAGCAACCTCTCGATCGCCTATTACGACCAGCTCCGTTCGGTGCTCGACGACGAAGCGACGCTCCTGGAGACCATCAGTACGGGCGGCGACTACGTCGAGATCAACGGCGCGCGCCGGCACGTGATCGGCTATCTGGAAGACTTCCTGTTTCCTCCGGAGCGCGCCCGCGCCCGGGTGAAGTCGCTGAGCGGAGGCGAGCGCAACAGGCTGCTGCTCGCGCGGCTGTTCAGCCGCCCGGCCAACGTGCTGGTGCTGGACGAGCCCACCAACGACCTGGACATCGAAACGCTCGATCTGCTCGAGTCGCTGCTGCAGGATTACACCGGCACGCTGTTCCTGGTGAGCCACGACCGGGTGTTTCTCGACAACGTCGTGACCCAGACCATCGCCAAGGAGCCCGAACCGGGGGTGTGGAGAGAATACGCCGGGGGCTACAGCGACTGGCAGCGCGCCCGTGCCGCGGCCAAAGCGCACCCCGCTGCATCCAAACCCGGCAGGTCAAAACGCGCAACGGCCTCTGCGCCGGCAGCGGCGCGCCGGGCGCCTGCGGCCGAAAAAACAAAACTCACCTACCCGGAAGCGCGTGAGCTCGCGCAGTTGCCCGATCGCATCGAGGCGCTGGAGAAGGAGCAGGCGCAGCTCCTCGCACGGCTGGCCGACCCCGCGCTTTACCGCAATGAAGGCGAGCAGGTGAAGGCACTGCAATTGCGCCACGCCGCCATCGAAGCGGAGTTGAATGAGCTGCTTGCGCGCTGGGGAACGCTGGAGACCCGGCGCAGCGCCTCTTAGGGGTAATCGACGACGCCGGGAGCTTGTTTGTGCAGCGGGATGAACTCCGGGTCGCCGGGCACGGGGGCGAATTCGCCCGCTTCCCAGGCGGCTTTCGCCTGTTCGATGCGTTCGGCGGAGCTCGAGACGAAGTTCCACCACACCCGCCGCGGTCCGAGCGACTCGCCGCCCAGCACGAGCAGGCGGGTGGCGCCGTCTTCCGCGGCCTTGAGTGTGACCGGCGCGCCTGGCCGCAGCACGACCAGCTGGCCGCGCGCGAACGTGGCGCCGTCGATGTGCAAAGTACCCTGCACTACATAGGCCGCGCGCTCCTTATGCTCCGCCGGCATGTCGAGCCGTGCTTCGCGTTCAAGTTGCACGTCCGCATAAAAGAGCGGCGAGCGCGTACTGGCCGGTGAGCGTACGCCGAACACGCTGCCCGCTATCACGCGCGCGCGTACGCCCTTGTCTTCGATGACAGGCAGCTCGGCGGCCGTGTGATGGACGAACGAGGGCTCGCATTCCTCGTCGCGCTCAGGCAGCGCCACCCAGGCTTGAATCCCGAACACCGTGGACCCGCGCTGGCGCAGCGGTCCCGGCGTGCGTTCGGAATGCACGATGCCCCGGCCCGCGGTCATCCAGTTGAGCTCTCCCGGACGGATCGAGGCCACGGTCCCGAGACTGTCGCGGTGGCAGATTTCGCCTTCGAACAGGTAAGTCACGGTGGCCAGGCCGATGTGCGGATGGGGCCTGACATCCAATCCCTGGCCGACCTGCAGTCGCGTGGGGCCCATCTCGTCGAAGAACACGAACGGCCCCACCATGCGGCGCTTCGACGAGGGCAGCGCCCGCCGCACCTTGAAGCCGTCGCCCAGGTCGCGGGTGCCGGGGATCACGACCGTTTCCACCAAGGGCGTCTTCTCGAAGGGGGAATGCTGGCTCACGGACACACCTTTTCCGGTTCGGGCTTGTTCGACTGCTCTGGAGGCGCTTTGTTCGTGCCGCAGCGTCATGATAAGACGCTATACCCTGCATCGGGCACCCGGTTGCGGCCCCGCCGGCCATCCCGCAGAATCGTGCCACCCCTACACCGAGGACATCCCCGATGAGATTCAACGCTTCAGAGCCGGCGCCCACCCCTTTCCAGGGAAGATGGTCGTGCCGGTGCTGCGCTCCCTGGGCGCGTGGCCGTGCTTCGCGGCACGCTGCTCCTGCCGGAAAGGCGCGTGCGGCATTGGGCCGCCGCCGCTTCGCTGCGGCGGGCGGGAGCGAGGCCACCACGGCCTGCGCCTCGCCGCAGAGCATCGATGTGCATCACCACATCGCTCCGCGCTTTTTCATCGAGGCCGTCGGTCCGGAACGCCTGGTCAACACCTATCCCGGATCGCGCAAGGCGGCCTACGAGTGGTCGCCCGCCATGGCCATCGAAGACATGGACCGCGGCGGCACGGCGACGGCTGTGACCTCGCTTTATGCGGCCCATCATCTGTCAGAGCTCCGGGATCCGAGCCGCGTGGCGCGCCTGTGCAACGAGTACGCGGCCCGAATGAGGCAGGATTTTCCCGGCCGCTTCGGCGTCTTCGCGTGCCTTCCGATGCCGGACGTCGAGGCGAGCCTCAAGGAAATCGAATATGCGCTCGACGTGCTGAAGGCGGATGGCATATACATGGTGACGAGCTACGGCAGCCAGTGGCTGGGCGACGCGTCCTTCGCGCCGGTGTTCGAGGAGCTGAATCGTCGCAAGGCCGTGCTCTACACCCATCCCGTCGTGCCCCGGTTCGCAGTGGATCTCATCGCGGACGTGCCGGATACGGTGATAGAAATCAACACCGACACCACGCGCGCCATCGCCAGCATGCTGTTCGGCGGCACCGCGGGCCGCTCGCCGGATCTGGACATCATCTGGTCGCATGGCGGGGGCACGCTCCTTCCGGTCATCGAGCGCTTCACCCGGCTCGCCCAGCGGCCGCAGCTCGCCGCGCGCCTGCCGCGCGGTATCCTGCATGAACTGCAGCGCTTCTACTACGACGTCGCCCAGGTGGCCCATCCCGTTCCCATGGCGGCGCTCAGAAAAATGGTGCCGCTGTCGCAGATCCTGTTCGGCACCGATTTCACTTTCAGGACTGCGACGGAGATAAACGAAGGCCTGGCGCAATGCGGCCTCACCGCGCAGGAGCTGCGCGCCATACAGCGCGACAACGGCTTGAGGTTGTTGCCGCAGTTGAAGACTGTCCAAGTGACGTAACATGCGTAGGAAAATGGGGTCAGGTTCGATTTCTTCCAGCCGTGGTGCCGGTTGATAGGGTGGTCTGATCCCCGTTTCTTGCTGTTCGCGAGCGAACCGCAAGAA
>Ga0156229_1064_pt3 | contig 14874 bp, 17 predicted proteins | sample RifCSPlowO2_12_FD_116156 | JGI IMG/M metagenome (GOLD analysis project Ga0156229, IMG submission 116156) | Betaproteobacteria bacterium RIFCSPLOWO2_12_FULL_66_14 | reverse complement strand
CGAACAATACCCCGCAAGTCATTGATTAACAATGATCCAAATGCGGGGAAACCTCAGGGTCTGTCCCTGATTTTCGCTCTGCTGCTGGGCGCCTGCGCTGCGCCTGAGCCGATTGCGCCTGGCGCCTTCGTCTTCGGCGTGCTGGGCGACGCGCCCTACAACGAGCTCGAAGCCGAGCGGCTCGACCGGGTGATCGACGAGATGAACCGCGAGCCGCTCGCCTTCGTCGTGCACGTCGGCGATATCGGCACCAGCGCGCTGGGTTGCACCGACGAATGGCTGCTCGCGCGCAAGGCGCAGTTCGCGCGCATCCGCCATCCCTTTCTCCTGATTCCCGGCGACAACGAGTGGAGCGACTGCACGAACCCGATGGAGCGCCTCGCCCGCTGGCGCGAGCTCTTCTGCAATACGGACATCAAGGTCGAGAGGCAAAACGACGAATACTGCGAGCACGTGCGCTGGGAAGCCAACAACTGGATCTTCGTCGCGCTCAACGTGCCCGGCAGCAACAACAACCTGCGCCATCCCGAATACGCGCCGCGCATGAAAGCCGTGCACGCGTGGCTCGATGAAGCGTCCGCGCTCGCGGAAAAGCGCAAAGGACTGGTGGTGCTCATGCAGGCAAATCCGTTCGTCAGATCGCCGCGCGACGGCTACGCGGATCTAAGAGCGAAGCTTGAAATGCTGGGAAAGCGCAATGCCGGACGCGTGGTCCTGATCCACGGCGACACGCACCTCTACCGCGACGACGAGCCGCTGCCCGGCGTGCGGCGCATCGAGGTGTGGGGCTCGCCGTTTGTCAGCTGGACGCGCGTTGCGCCCTGAATCGAGATCAGAACGGCCCCGCGCGCCAGGGGCCGCGGATCGCGCAGGTCATGCCCGAGAGCGGCGTGCCGTCGCCGTAGATGTTGACGAACAGGATCTCGCCGTCGGGGCTGAAGCAGGCGCCGGCGAACTCGCTGGCGTTGGCGACGTTCACCGCGAATTCGAACGGCGCCCCGTCGGCGCCGATGCCGATGAGGCGATTCACGTTCACGAGTCCCGGCGCGAGCGGATGGCTGTCTGCGTCCCGGCTCGCGTCGTCTTCGCAGAGAAGGATCGCGCCGCGCGGCGTGACGCAGAGGTTATCGGGCGAGTCGAGCACCGCGCTGCCGGGCGACTGGTAAACAAGCGTGAGAACGCCCTGGTCGCGGCGCGTGGGGCGGTATTCCCAGAGCTGTCCGCGGCTCGCTTCGCCGCCGTTGGTCGAGACGAAGTAGATCGCGCCGCGGCTGCCGCGGTAGAGGCCTTCCAGCCGGCGAAACTGCGCGCCGCCCTGCGCGCGCCCCTGCTCGAAGCAGGTCGGCCGCCCTGCAGCGAGATTCGGGTCGGGATCCGCGATCTCGGCCCATTCGCAGGCGAGCGCCTTGCCGACCGTCTGCCCGGTGGCCGCGTTGAAGGCGGGAGCGCCCGACACCTTGAGCATCTGCAGGCGGCCGCCGCGCGTCAGATCGTCGGCGTCGCGCGGCAGGAAGCGGTATAGACCGCTCGCGTAGAGGTCCTCGGTCTGGTAGACGACGCCGCTCTCCGGGTCCGCAAGCGCCGCTTCCTTCACGAAGCGGCCCATTTCCCTGAGCGGCACCCCGGTGCTTTTGCCCTCCAGGGGCACGAAAAAAGTGTACCCGTGCGGCGCGAGAAAGCCGTGGCGCGCGTCGGCGATCGTTTCCTCGCAGCTCAGCCATCCGGCATCGCGGTACGCGAGCCCGCCGGAGCAGTTGACGTACGTGCCGCAAAGGCTCGCGAACTCGCGCACCGGCCGCATGCCGACCGGATCGAAGTCGACCGTGATCGTGCCGCCCATGGCGCGCGCGTCGTAGGGCGTGCCGGCATGCGTCACCCCGAGCGCCATCACCGCTGCGGGATTGCGCAGCTCGTGGTTGCGGATCAGGCGCACCAGGCCATCGCGTCCGGGGAAGCACGCCATGCCGTCGTGATTGCGTGGAACCGCGCCGCCGCCTCCGGCGAGCGCCTGGCCGGTCCTGCTGAAGGTCGTGTAGCCGAAGCCCTGCGGCAGCGCGAGGATCTCCTGCCCGTTCTGGTCGGGCTTGCGCGCAAGCGGACCGTATCCCGCGCCGCGCGCCCGAGCACTCCAGGAGGCGAGCGCCGACAGCGTAATCGCCGATACGGCGCAGCCGGCCGCGCGCTTGAGGAATTTGCGGCGCGGGCGAATCGCTAGCGCAAGCCGTTGCGCCGCATCACTTCCGATTCCGCCTGCACCCAGTCCTCGAGCTCGTGGCCCGGCTCGAAGCCGCGCTGCTTCGCGCGGTAATAGGCGGCTTCCTCGATCTGCTTGCGCACGTCCTCGGGTGCTTGCCTGCTGGGCATCTTGTTATCTGCGGTCTTGCTGTTGGTTTTGGGCGTCGGCTTGCGGGGGGTCTTGCGACGCTCTTTGGATTCGGCCATGGCTTTCTCCTGCGCTTGTTGCAAACGACGTCAGGCTAGCAAAGTTGGGCCTGCGCTTCTAGCGCTCAGCGCACTTGACTATCGATGACCACGCTGACCGCGCCGGCGTTGTTCGCCACCGGCCCGCTCGCGCCCTGAAGGTCGCCGGGCTGCGGCGCGGCATTGCCGCTCTTCGACACGCGCGCCGTGACGACCACCGTCGGGAAAGCGGACAGGCTCATCGCCGGGTTCATGGACATCGAGTCGTCGAGCTGGAAGCTGTAGGGCAAGTCGCGCACGCGCGCGCGCGCGATCGCCAGCGGTAGCGGCGGCCCTTCCGCGGCGCGCGCAAACACGAACACCGTATCCTCCGGCCCGGCCTTGGACTTGAGCTGCGGAGAGATCGACACCGTGCCGCGCAGCGCGGTCTTTGGCGCTTGGCTTGCTTTCGGTGCCGGCGTCGTTGCGGCGTCGTCGCGCATTCCGGCAAGCCCGCGCGCCTCGCTCACGTTCTGCTGGATGGCGCGCTCGTCTTCCGAGCCGGGCGGCACATTCGGCAGCATGCGCTGCCAGTACGCGGCCGCGGCGGCGTACTCCTTGCGCTCGTAGGCCGCGCTGCCGGCGAGCGCCAGCGACTTGAGGTGGTTCGGATCGAGCTCCAGCGCCCGCAGCACCAGCTTTTCTGGCTCGCCGTCGAGCTTCTGGCCGCGCGCCATCGCGAGGACATCGGCGAAGTCGGCGAGCAGGTCCGGATCGCGCGGCGCGCCGGCCGCGGCCTTCGAAAACGCTTCGGCTGCCTGATCAAAGCGTCCGAGCGCGGCGTAGGAACGCCCGAGGAGCCTCCAGCCGTCGACGTCGTCCGGGTTCTCGCGCAGCTTTGCGGCGAGGCGCTGCACCATCTCCTCGACCTGCTGCGCCGACACGTGCGGTTCGGGCTCGCCCCTCACGATGGCCGAGGGACTGCCGACGGCGAAATAGACGACGAGCGCGACGACCGGCACGAGCGCGGCCGCGGCGATGGCTGCGCCCCGTCCCGCCGGCCGAGCGGCGGGCGCGGGCTGCTCGCGCACATCCTCGAGGAGCCGCGCTTCGAGCTCCGCGCGCGCGCGCTCGTAGTCGGCCTGGGCCAGCGTGCCGGCGGCCAGGTCCGCTTCGAGCTCGCGCAGCTGGTCGCGGTAGATGGAGATGTTGGCCGCGCTGCGCGAAACAGGGCCGCCGGCGCGGTTGAAAAGCAGCGGCCGGAGCACGAGCGCCAGCACCACCACGGCGAGCGCTGCGCCGATCAGCCAGAAGACGATCATTCGAGGAGCTTGGCCGCGCGTTCGCGCTCGGCCTCCGAGAGTTGCGTTTCCGGCGCACGCTTGCGAGCGACGCGCCGGTAGAAAAGCCAGAAGCCGAGCAGGAGCAACAGGAACGGCCCGACCCATAGCGCCACGGTGCTCGCCTTGAGCGGCGGGCGGTACAGCACGAAGTCGCCGTAGCGGGCGACCATGTAGTCCTTGATCTCGGTCTCGCTCTTGCCGCTCTTCAGCTGCTCGCGGATCTGGTTGCGCAGGTCCACGGCGAGCGGCGCATTCGAGTCCGCGATGGTCTGGTTCTGGCACACGAGGCAGCGCAGCTCGTTACCGAGCTCGGTGACGCGCCGGTCGAGCGCCGGGTCTTCCGCCGCAAGGGCGCGGCCGACGAAGAGCAGAAAAACAATCAGAAGCCTAGCCACGGCTCGCGAGCTCCTTGACGAGCGGCTGCAGTTTCTTTTGCGCGATCTCCGGCGTGAGCGGCCCGATGTGCTTGTAGCGGATCACGCCCTTGCGGTCGATGACGTAGGTTTCCGGCACGCCGTAGACGCCGTAGTCGATGCCGATGCGCCCCTCCGCGTCGTACACCGAGAGCTTGTAGGGATCGCCGTTGCGCCGCAGCCAGGGAAGCGCGTCGTCGCGCGCGTCCTTGTAATTGAGGCCGATGACCGGCGCGATTCCCGACCTGGCGAGCTCGGTGACCACCGGATGCTCCACCAGGCAGGGCGGGCACCACGAGGCCCACACGTTGAGAATCCACACCGCGCCGAGCATGTCCTTCTGCGAGAAGCTCTTGTCGGGCGCGGTGAGCAGCGGCAGCTCGAAATGCGGCGCCGGCTTGCCGATGAGCGGCGAGGGCACTTCGCGCGGGTTGAGCTGCAGGCCTACAGCGAGCAGGCCGACGAGCGAGACGAACACCGCGATCACCCAGAAAACCCTCACGCCGCCGCCTTGACCTCTTCGGTGCGCCGCGCCGGCATGGCGAAGCGGTAACGGCGGTCGGACGCGGCGAGCCCGCCGCCGAGCGCCATGATGAGGCAGCCGGCCCAAATCCAGTCGACGAACGGCTTGTGCTGCACCTTGACGAGCCAGGTGCCGTCCACGAGCTGGTCGCCGAGCGAGACGTACAAGTCGCCCGTGAAGCCGGTGTCGATCGCCGCTTCGGTCATCGGCTGGTTCTGCACGTTATAGATGCGCTTCTCCGGATACATGACGCTCACCGGCTTGCCGTCCCGCGTTACCGAGACTTTGGCCTGCGAGGCCCGGTAGTTCGGTCCGGACACCGGCGACACCCCGTCGAGGCGGAAAACATAGCCCGCGAGCTCGACGGCGTCGCCCGGCCGCATCTTCACGTCCTTGTCGCTTTCGTAGCCTTTCACCAGGGTGACGCCGACGACGAAGACCGCGACGCCGACGTGGGCGAGCACCATGCCGTAGTGCGAGCGCGTGCGCTTCACGCTCTTGCGCAGCGTCATCACGCCGGTAATGACGATCCATGCGGCAAGCGCGAGGCTGAAACCGACGAGCGGGCTCCAAGTTCCGAACGCGAAGGGAAGAATAATTCCCGTCAAAAGACTTATGCCGAGGGCCCAGCGCAGCAATACCGCGAGCTCGGGTATGCTCGCCCGCTTCCAGCGCGCGAGCGGCCCGACGCCCATGAGGAACAACGCCGGCGCCATGAGCGGCGCGAACACCGCCTCGAAGTACTGCGGCCCGACCGAGATCTTGCCCAGGCCGAGCGCGTCGACCACGAGCGGATAGAGCGTGCCGAGCATCACCGAGCCCGCGGCCGCGGAAAGTACCACGTTGTTCGCGAGCAGGAACGACTCGCGCGACACCGGCTCGAAGCCGCCGCCCAGGCCGATGCGCGAGGTGCGCCAGGCGTAGAGCGCGAGGGCGCCGCCGATCAGCACCGCGAACAGCCCGAGGATGAAAATGCCGCGCTTGGGATCGACCGCGAACGCGTGCACCGAGGTGAGCACGCCCGAGCGCACGAGGAAGGTGCCGAGCAGGCTGAGCGCGAAGGTCATGATCGCGAGCAGCACCGTCCAGCTGCGGAAGGCGCCGCGCTTCTCGGTCACCGCGAGCGAATGGATGAGCGCGGTGCCGACCAGCCAGGGCATGAACGAGGCGTTCTCCACCGGATCCCAGAACCACCAGCCGCCCCAGCCGAGCTCGTAGTACGCCCACCAGCTGCCGAGCGCGATGCCCAGCGTGAGGAACGCCCAGGCGACCGTCGTCCAGGGGCGCGACCAGCGCGCCCAGGCGGCGTCCAGGCGACCGGAAAGCAGCGCGGCCACGGCGAAGGCGAACGCCACCGAGAACCCGACGTATCCCATGTAGAGCATCGGCGGGTGCAGCACCATGCCCGGGTCCTGCAGAAGCGGGTTCAGGTCGCGCCCGTCCGCCGCCGCCGGCAATAGGCGGTCGAACGGGTTTGAAGTAAACAGCATGAATGCGAGGAAGCCGAGGCACACGAGACCCATGACGCCGAGCACGCGCGCCACCATCTCCTCGGGCAGATGCGCGCTGAAGAAGCTCACCGCGGTCATCCAGACGACAAGCATCAGGCACCACAGCAGGAGCGAGCCTTCGTGCCCGCCCCACACGCCGGCGACCTTATATTCCATCGGCAGCGCGCTGTTCGAATTCACCGCGACGTACTGCACCGAGAAATCGTTGGTGACGAAGGCGAAGGTCAGTGCGCCGAAGGCAAAAGCGACGAGCAGCGTCAGGGCATGCGTGGCCGGGCGGGCCACCGCCATCCAGGCGGCGTTGCCGGTGGCCGCCCCGGCGATCGGAAACACCGCCAGCGCGAGCGAAAGCGCAAGCGCAAGCGCGAGCGCGAATTGGCCGAGTTCGGGAATCATTGGACCTGTATCGTCTTTTGCGCCTGCTCGACCGCGTGGGCGGCCTCGGGCGGCATGTAGTTCTCGTCGTGCTTGGCGAGCACCTCGCGCGCGCGGAACACGCCGTCGGCGCCGAGCTGGCCCTGCGCCACCACGCCCTTGCCTTCGCGGAACAAATCGGGCAGCGCGCCGCGGTACACCACCGGGATGGTCTTCGCGGTATCGGTGACGACGAAGTGCACGTCGACGCCGTCGCGCTTCACGCTGCCCTCGAGCACCATGCCGCCGATGCGGAAGGTCTTGCCCTGCGGGGCTTCGTTCGCCGCCACCTGCGAAGGCGTGAAGAAGAACACCAGGTTCTTCTGGAAGGCCATCAGCACCAGGGCGGTGGCGATGCCGAGCGCCACCACGCCGGCCGCGATGGCCGCGATGCGTTTATGTCTTGGTTTCAAGCTTTCTCTTTCTGCGTATCAGAAAAACCACTTCGAGAGCGAGGAGCGCCAGGGTGACCCCGTACGAACCCCACACGTAACCCCCGTACCCTCCCATAGACATGAATTCGGTCATTCGCGTTCCTTGATGATGCAGCGCAGGCGCATCAGAGCCACCGCGATGCTGTACATCCAGAAGGCGAGCGCCATGAGGATCATGCCGGCAAACATGGCCGCCGCCATGGAAGGCGCCTTGGTGAAGCTCACCGACGCCCCCTGGTGCAGGGTGTTCCACCACTGGACCGAGTAATAGATGATCGGGATGTTCACCGCGCCGACGATCGCCAGCACCGCGCCGGCGCGGTCGGCGCGCCGCGGGTCGTCGATCGCCGCCTTGAGCGCCATGAAGCCGAGGTAGAGGAAAAGCAGGATCAGCTCCGAGGTGAGCCGCGCATCCCACACCCAGTAGGTGCCCCAGGTCGGCTTGCCCCAGAGCGACCCGGTCCACAGCGCGATGAAGGTGAACAGCGCGCCGGTGGGCGCAAGCGCGCTCGACATCATTCCGGACAGCCGGGTGTTGAACGCGAAGCCCACCGCGGCCCAGAACGCCATGACGAGATAGATGAACATCGACATCCAGGCCGCCGGCACGTGGATGAAGATGATGCGGTAGGCCTCGCCCTGCTGCGCGTCGGTCGGCGCGACGAAGAAGCCCACGTACAGGCCGGCGACGGCGAAAACCGCCGCCGCGACGGCGCACCAGCGCGCGATCGTTCCCGCCACCGGGAAGAACGTATGCGGCGATGCGAACCAGAACCACCGAATGGCCGTAGTCATTCCACCGAAATCCTCAATGCCGCGGCGATCGCCCAGGGGGCAAAGGCCGCGGTGAACACGAGCAGCGCGCCGAGCAGCAGAAGCTGGCCGCCGGGATCGAGCCCGGCACCCGCCATCTCGACGCTGCCCGCACCCATGATCAGTACCGGGACATAAAGCGGCAAAACCAGCAGCGAAAGCAGGACGCCGCCGCCACGCAAGCCGAGCGTCAGCGCGGCGCCGATGGCGCCGACCAGGCTGAGGATCGGCGTGCCAAGTAGCAATGATAGGGCAAGCACGCCGTACAGGGACGACGGAAGGTCGTATTGCAGCGCGATCACCGGCGCGATCGCCACCAGCGGCAGCCCGGAGACCAGCCAGTGGGCGAAGCCCTTGGCGAGCGCGACGATGCCGATCGGCGCCGCGCCGAGCAGAATCTGCTCGAGCGTGCCGTCGGCGTGGTCGGCGGCGAACAGGCGGCCCAGCGAGAGCATCGACGAGAGCAGCGCCGCCACCCAGATGACCCCGGGGGCGATCGCCCGCAACAGGTTCGGCTCGGCGCCCACGCCGAGCGGGAAAAGGCTCGCCACGATCAGGAAGAAGAGCAAAGCGGTCGCCACGTCGCCCCGCCGCCGCATGGCGAGCAGCAGGTCGCGGTAGATGAGCCAGCGCGCGGCGGCAAGCACGTCAGGAAGACGGGTCGAGATCGATGACGCGCGCCGCGCCGATGCCCGCGTCCTGGTGCGTGGTGAAGATGACCGCGCCGCCACGCGCGAGGTGCGCTTCGATCAGCGCGCGCAGCAGCGCCACGCCCGCCACATCGAGCGCCGAAAACGGCTCGTCGAGCAGCCACAGCGGGCGCGAAGCGCTGAGCGCGAGCCGCGCGAGCGCCGCGCGGCGCCGCTGGCCCTGCGAGAGCCGCCGCGAGGGCTGGCCTTTCCCGGCGAGGCCGAAGCGCGCCAGCGCCTCGGCGATCGCCCCGGCGTCCGCCGGCATGCCGGCGAGCGCGCACGAGATCTCCAGGTTCTCGGCCGCGGAAAGATCGTCCTTCACCGCCGGCGCGTGCCCCAGATAAACCAGCTCCCTGGAATAGTCCTCGCGCAATCCCCGGATCGCCGCCCCGCGCCAGCGCACTTCGCCGCCGGCGGGCGGCAGCAGCCCGCACAGGATCCGCAGCAGGCTCGTCTTGCCGCTGCCGTTGGCGCCCGCGATGCGCAGCGATTCGCCCGCCTGCAGCGCGAACGACAACCCGCGGAAAAGCACCCATCCCCCGCGCTCGCATTCCAGTTCCGCCGCCTCAAGCACCCCGCTATTGTTGCATCAAGGCGGGCCGGTCCTGGGCGTGTACCAGGTCGGCGACAAACAGGGCGCCGGCAAGCGCCAGGGCGAGCGCCTGCAGCCAGATGGCGATGGAAAGTTTTGCGTCTACCATTTGTGGACTCGTGCGTTGTTACAGACGCTCGGTATTGCGCCGCATTAGTCCGCATCGAGGTTGATGCAGATCAAACGGCGCGAAACTTGCCCAAATATCCTTCGAATCGACGTGGAGGCTCCATGATGAAGCTGGGTTGCACGGCCTTGATCCTCGCCCTCGGGGCGGCAACGTCCGTAACGGTGCAAGCGCAAGCCGAACGCACCGGCGAGCAGATCGTCAAACAGCAGTGCAGCACCTGCCACCAGACGGGCGTCAACGGCGCGCCGCGCATCGACGACCGCGCCGCCTGGGCGCCGCGCATGAAGCGCGGCGTGGACGCCACGGTGCGCTCGGCCATCCGGGGCCACGGCAAGATGCCGGCCCGCGGCGGCATGGCAGATCTTACCGATAGCGAGCTGCGCGCGGCCATCCTTTACATGTTCAGCCCAGGCACGGCGAGCGCAACGAAGCCCGCCGTGGTCGCGCGCGCCCCGCGCAACTTCAACATGAAGGTGGTGGACGGCATCGAGGTCTACCTGGGCGTGGTGCCGGCCGACGCGGTGCGCGACGAAAAGCTGCACGACCGCGCGCCGAGCGGCAGAGGCTATTACCACGTCAACATCTCGCTGCACGACGCCGAGACCAAGGCGGAAATCAAGGACGCCCAGGTCTAGGCGCGGGTCGCCAACCCGGTCACCGGCGGCGCGACCAAGAAGCTGCTTCCCATGACCACCAACAACGCCGTGAGCTACGGCAATTATTTCCGCGTGACCGGCGCCGAGCCCTACACCATCACCGTGCGCGTGCGCCTGCCGAAAGCGCCCGACACCGTCGTCGCGAGATTCGATTTCAAACGTTAACCCTCAAGGGGAATAGATGGAACCGCGCAAACTAACGCTTGCAGTAAGCATGGCCGCGATGTTCTCGGCGACCGCATGGGCGGCGGACCCCGCCGCCATCAACTGGAGCAAGGTGCCGACGAAGACGCTCACGCTCTTCTACCCGGCGCAGTCCACGTATCAGTGGTTGCGGAGCACCGAGCACCCGGGGGCGAGCATGGTCAGCCAGGGCACTTCCTGCGTCACCTGCCACAAGGACAGCGAGGAAAAGCTCGGCGCGAAGCTGGTCAAGGCGAACAAGCTCGAGCCTACGCCGGTCGACGGCAAGAACGGCTCGGTGAAGCTCAACGTGCAGGTCGCCTACGACAACGAGAACGCCTATTTCCGTTTCCAGTGGAAGACAAACGCCGCGTTTCCGGGCGACGCTTATCCGTTCTTGCGCTTCGACGGCAAGGAATGGAAACCGTACGGCGCTCAGAAGCTGGCGGCGGCAGCCCGCAAGGGCGAGCAGCCGGGCATCTACGAAGACCGCCTGAACATGATGATCGACGACGGCAAAGTGCCCGGGTTCGCGGCCCAGGGCTGCTGGCTCACCTGCCACAACGGCGAACGCGACGCGCCGAATCAGCCGACCGCGGACCAGGTCAAGGCGACCCCGTTCTTCCAGGCAATCAAGAAGAACGACGTGCGCAAGTACCTGCCTTCGACCCGCACCGACGCGCTGGCTTCCTGGGACAAGGGCAAGACTCTGGAGGAAGTCGCCAAGATCAAGGCGGCCGGGGGCTTTCTCGACCTGATCCAGTGGCGCGCCCACCGCTCCAATCCCGTCGGCATGGCGGATGACGGTTACGTGCTCGAGTACCGCAACTTCGACGCCGGCAAGAACCCCTTTGCTTCCAATATGGACGCGCAGACCAAGCAGCCGAAGTTCATGTACGACGAGAAGAAGGTCGGCAAGAAGGCGCTGCGCATCGAGGATCTGCGCAAGACCTCGACGGTCCTGGTTCCCGGGGAGAGTGCGGTGCCGTTCGATCCCAGCGCCGGCTGGAAGGAAGGCGACCTGGTTTCCCAGTACGTCGTCAGCCGTGACAACGCCGCCGGTTCGGCCGCCGACAACAAGCAGGCGAAGGGCGTCTGGAAAGACGGCATGTGGACGGTCGTATGGGCCCGCAAGCTGAACCTCGACAACCCCGACGACAAGGCGCTCAAGGCGGGCAAGGCCTACAATTTCGCCTTCGCGGTGCACGACGACAACGTCACGTCCCGCGGCCATTTCGTGTCGTTCCCGCTCACCGTCGGGCTCGGCGCCAAGGCCGACATCCAGGCCACCAAGCTGAAGTAAGTTTCCTTACCCACCAGAAAAGCCGGCGCGAGCCGGCTTTTTTTGCCTCGCATTAAACTCGAATGCAGACGTAGAAAACAGCTTTGTCGTGCACCGTCCGCAGCCCAAATCGCACGATGAATCCGTGCCGCGCGGACCATTTGACCAAGGCGCCGGCCACTCGGTCGTGCTCCCATCCAGAGAAGTACTGCAAACGAAACAGTTCCCAGGGGGATTCGTAGTAGTTGCCCGCCAGGACTTCGCCGGCGACTTGAGAAAGCCGCTGGTCAACCTTTTCGGACTGGCGATCTCGAGCAAGTTCTCGGCCGTCACGAGATCGCGCGCCCGTCGGGCGACGCCTTCCTTTGGCGGCCGACAGTCCGCCAAGCGCCGCTTTCGGAACTCGTCTCATATCAACGTCAGCGTCGCGGCTGACAGGACGCACCACCCGACGACCATGAGGGCAGAGGCGCGCCATGCCACAAGCAGTGTGAAGGCCACGATTGCTATTGCGACATCGACGCCACCTCGGACTGCGCTGGTCCAAACCGGGTCGTAGAGAGCGGCGCCGAGAAGTCCGACAACAGCGGCGTTCACACCCGCAACGGCGCGTACGGCAATCCGCTGGTTGGCTATCGAGCGCCACAGTGGCAGGGTGCCTGCGACCAATAGGAGCCCTGGGAGGAAAATGGCAACGAGCGCGGTGGTCGCACCGAGGAGCCCGCCCTCACCGCCTGGAAGACGGGCTCCAAGGTAGGCGGCAAGCGTGAACATCGGACCGGGCACTGCCTGCGCGGCGCCGTACCCAGCCAGAAATTCATCGTCGGAAATCCAGCCAGGAGCAACCACGGTCTCTTTCAAGAGCGGCAGAACTACGTGCCCCCCACCGAAGACAAGCGCACCGGCCCTGTAGAACCCTTCGATAACGGCAAGAAGACCTCCGGTGCCGTGCGCTAGCAGCGGCAGCCCGAGCAACAGGACAGTGAAAATGCCGAGCAATGTCCATCCTGTGCTCGCGCCGTAGGGCGGATGCAATCCGCTTCCCGGTACGTCTCGGATGCCACGGCAAAGGACAAGACCAGCCACCGAGCCAGCGACGACGACGATGATCTGCATCCAGGCACTGCCAGAAACCAGGATCAACGCCGCCGAGGCTGCCGCGATGGTCGCGCGTTGAGGGTCGGGGCAGAGTTGCCGAGCCATGCCGAGCACGCCTTGCGCTACTACAGCGACCGCGACGAGCTTCAGGCCGTGAATCGCGGCATCGCCCGCGTCGCCGGATACGTACGGCAGCAGTGCTGCGAAAGCAAACAGCAGGATGGCGGACGGCAGGGTGAACGCCAGGAAGGCAGCTAGGGCTCCCAGCCACCCAGCGCGCAGAAGACCGAGACTGAATCCGAGTTGACTGCTCGCCGGCCCGGGGAGGAACTGGCATAAGGCGAGGAGTTGAGCAAACTCTCCATCCTCGATCCACTTCCTCCGCTCTACAAACTCGCGTCGAAGGTAGCCGAGATGGGCAATCGGTCCGCCGAACGAGGTGAAGCCGAGCCTGAGGAAAGCACCGAGGACCTCGATGGCGGTCCCGCGCACCTTCGCTCTTTCATCAAAAGCGGCCAAGCCGGATCTCTAACATGCCGTTCACTATCGATATTCGATAGTGAACGACCGCAGCTCGCCGGTCAAGCCGGATTCGTGTTAAGGCTCGCTTCTACTGGTCGCCCTCAAAAATCTCGCCGAAGAGCTCCCGGACCTTGGCTTTCGACCGCTCGAGAATCCGTCTTCCCTTGGCGGTCGCGGAGTACGTGCGGCGCGTTGAACGTCCCTCCCGGCTCGACCTCGAGCGTACGAAGCCGCGCCGTTCAAGGGAGTGAAGAATAGGGTACAGCGTTCCCGGCCCGATGCTGTATCCGTGCCGGCGAAGCTCCTCGATGAGCCAGAGACCGAAGACCGGGCCTTGCGCGGCATGGTGAAGGATGTGCAACCGGATCAAGCCGCCGTAGAAGTCGCGGTCCTCCTCGCCGGCCGCGCTCGCTGCACGTTTGTAAGCCATTGAACGTGACAGCTTACCGTGCCCCTGGCGAAGCCGACGGGCGACGTGCTGCCGGCGGTTTGGTCCGGCCACATTTGAATCTTCGCAAGTCCGCATATAGTTTGAGCCACGTCAAATGCCCCTGCGCGGGAAACGGGTAACGTCGTCTGGCGTTTTTCACTCGAGGAGAATGACCGTGGTCAGCACGCTGGCGTTCGTCGTCATCATCGGCAGCGCATTCCTCACTCTGGGCACCGCGCCGGCATACGCGCAGGCGCAAGGCGAAGGCACGCTGTTCGTGAACCCGCACCAGGGGTTCGTGCAGGGCTACGACGGCACCAAGACCTGCCTCGCCTGCCACGAGGAACAGGCGAAGCATGCCTTCGGCTCCATCCATTACCAGTGGAAGGCGCCGGCGCCCAACCTGGTCAACGCCGGCGGCGCGAAGATCGGCAAGATCAACTCGACCAACGACTTCTGCACCAATCCCTCGGTGCAGTGGATCGGCATCCTGACCAACGACCAGGGCAAGGTGATCGGCAACGGCTGCTCGAAGTGCCACGCCGGGCTCGGGCTCAAGCCCGCGGAGACGATGAGCCGCGCGCAGCTCGAGAACATCGACTGCCTCATCTGCCACGCCGCGAACTACCGCCGCGAAGTGGCGAAGAAGGAGGACGGCACGCTCGCCTGGGTTCCGGTGGCGCGCAACAACGCCGAGCTCATGACGAACATCGCTCAAAGCGTGGGCAAGCCGACCAACCTCAACTGCCTCGCCTGCCACGTCGGCTCGGGCGGCGGCCTGAATTTCAAGCGCGGCGACCTGGAGACCGCGCACCTCGCGCCCTCGCGCGACTTCGACGTGCACATGGGCGCCGGCATGCAGTGCATCCAGTGCCACAAGTTCAAGGAGCACAAGGTCGAAGGCGCCGGCACGCAGATGAGCGGCATGGATTGGCCGACGAACCAGCAGCGGCCGTATTGCGAGAACTGCCACAAGGGAACGCCGCACCGCACCGCGGTCCTCAACCGTCACTCTGCCGCGGTCGCCTGCACCACCTGCCATATCCCGCAGATCGCCAAGAAGGACGCGACCGACATGCGGCGCGACTGGTCGAAGTCCGAGGAGATCAAGGGCGAAGGCCGCTTCGAGCCGCACATCGAGTTCGCGAAAAACGTGAAACCGGTGTACGCGTGGTGGAACGGCAAGGGCACCATCGGCCATCTCGGCGCGCCGGTGAAGCCGGGCCCGAACGGCAAGGTTTCGCTCTACAAGCCCGAAGGCTCGATAGACGATCCGCGCTCCAAGATCTCGCCCTTTAAGTACCACACCGGGCGGATTCCGGTGGAGAGCGCGACGGGCCTGATGATTCCGGTGCAGGTCGGCCCGACCTTCCGTACCGGCAACACCATGGCAAGCGCGCTCGGCGGCGCCAAGGCCTACCTCGGCAAGGAGCTCACC
>Ga0156229_1101_pt1 | contig 14945 bp, 14 predicted proteins | sample RifCSPlowO2_12_FD_116156 | JGI IMG/M metagenome (GOLD analysis project Ga0156229, IMG submission 116156) | Betaproteobacteria bacterium RIFCSPLOWO2_12_FULL_66_14 | reverse complement strand
CATGTCAAGAAAAAAGTGCAAAAACCTTAGCGAATCAGGTACGTTATGAGTTTCGCGACAGAAACTAGCTAGCGGACCTGATGCACCCGCTGGCCGAGCATTTCGGGCGTCACCAGGGTGATCCCCTTCTCGGTGACATGGAAGCGCTTCCTGTCGGCCTTCGGGTCCACGCCGATGGCGAATCCTTCCGGGATGCGGCAGCGGCTGTCCACGACCGCCCGCTTCACGGTAGCGCCGGGCCCGATGTCCACTTCCGGCAGGACGATCGAGTCTTCCACCAGCGCATGGCTTTCCACCCGCACGCTGGAAAACAGGAGCGAGCGGCGCACCGTGGCGCCGCTGATCATGCACCCGCCGGATACCATCGAGGCGACCGCCATGCCGCGGCGGTCCTCCTCGTCGAACAGGAATTTCGCCGGCGGCAGCTGCTCCTGGTAGGTCCAGATGGGCCATGTGCGGTCGTACAGGTCGAGCTCCGGCGCGAGCTTGCCGAGCTCCATGTTCGCTTCGTAGTACGCGTCCAGCGTGCCGACGTCGCGCCAATACGGCACGCCCTCGGAAATGCCCACGCAGCTGTCGGCAAAGTGGTGCGCATGCACGCGGTAGCGTGAAATGATGTGGGGCAGGATGTCCTTGCCGAAGTCGTGGCTGGAACGCCGCTCGTCGGTGTCCCGGATCAGCTGCTCGAACAGGAACGCCGCGTTGAAAACATAGACGCCCATGTTCACCAGGGCCCGGTCCGGGAAACCGGGCATGGCTTGGGGGCCGGCCGGCTTTTCGTCGAAATGCAGGATGCGCCGGTCTTCGTCCACGCTCATCACGCCGAAATGCCGCGCGTCTGCAAGCGATACATCGATGCAGGCCACGGTCGCATCGGCTTTCCTGAGAACGTGATCGGCGAGCAGGCGCCCGTAGTCCATCTTGTAGATATGGTCGCCCGAGAGGATGAGGACGTAATGGCAGCCGTCGCTGCGCAGGATGTCGAGGTTTTGCAGCACGGCGTCCGCCGTGCCGCGATACCAGTGCTCGCCCTTCAGCTTCTGCTGCGCGGGCAGGATGTCGACGAACTCGCCGAAGCGGCCGTCCAGAAAGTTCCAGCCGCGCTGCAGGTGGCGGATGAGGCTCTGCGCCTTGTACTGCGTGGCCACGCCGATGCGGCGCATGCCCGAGTTGACGCAGTTCGACAGGGCGAAATCGATGATGCGGAATTTGCCTCCGAAAGGTACGGCCGGTTTGGCGTGCCAATCGGTGAGCTGGTACAGCCGGCTGCCGCGCCCGCCCGCCAGGATGAGGGCGTACGTGTCCTTGACCAGCGTGCTGACAAAGCGCGATCCTGTCGTGGTGGCGCGCGCCGGGAGGACGGGCAGCTCGACCACGACGCGGGGCGCCGCACGCCTCCTCTTGGTTTTGACGGTCATTCCGGCCTCCGAGCCAGCCAGGACGCGACCAGTATAAACGGCGTGCTGCACGTGGCGCATGGCCTCACAATGGGCCGTTCTGCTGACCAAGGACCTGACATGGCATCCCGTCAAACAGCGAGCGGGCTGGTGATCGAAGACCTCACGACCGGCAGCGGCTCAGCGGCGCAGGCTGGCCAGAGCGTGACCGTGCACTACACCGGCTGGCTGCTGGAAAACGGCCGGGCCGGCCGCAAGTTCGATTCGAGCAAGGACCGGAACGATCCCTTTGTGTTCGACCTCGGCAGAGGCCGCGTGATCGCGGGTTGGGATGAAGGCGTCCGGGACATGAAGGTGGGCGGCGTGCGCCGGCTCACCGTCCCGCCCGAGCTCGGTTACGGATCGCGCGGCGCGGGAGGCGTGATCCCGCCGAACGCAACGCTGCTGTTCGAAGTGGAGCTGCTCGGGGTGCAGGCCTGAACGCTCAGCGGCGCAGCGCGGCCGTGGCTTCGGCGTCGAGTTGCAGCGTGCGGTTCGATCACCACCGCATAATCGCGGCGCGCACCCTCGATCGTGACGTAGCCCTGCCGCCCAGCGCGTCAAGCCTCTCAAGCTGAAGCTGGACTGACGCGAACATGACGCCATTCAAAGGACGCAGGGAAGATCACCGCTTCGTCACGGGGCAGGGACAGTACACCGCGGACTTCAACCTCGCCGGCCAGCTGCACGCGAGCTTCGTGCGCAGTGACCGCGCCCACGCCCTCATCCATTCGATCGACAAGTCTGGCGCCGAGCGTGCCCCGGACGTGCGCCTCGTTCTGACCGGCCGCGACATCGGCAACGCCGGTTTGCGAACCATGCCGCCTGCGGTGCACTTTCCCGGCCGGGGCGGCTCGCCTATTCTCGTGCCGGAGCGGCTGCCGCTCGCGCGCGATCGGGTGCGCTTCGTGGGCGAGCCGGTGGCGCTGGTGCTCGCCGAGTCGGCCGCCGCGGCGCTCGCCGCCACCGAGCGGGTCGAAGTGGATTACGAGGAGCTGCCTGCGGTGATCGGAGTCGACCGGGCAACCGCGCCGGGCGCAGCGGTGCTGCACGGGAATATTCCGGGCAACGTCTGCTTCGAGTTCGATTACGGCGACGAAAAAAAGACCGCAACCGTCTTTGCGCGCGCGCAGCACATCGTGCGCGTCACCATGGAAAGCCCGCGGGTCGCCCCGACGCCCATGGAACCGCGCGCAGTGCTCGCTTCATGGGACGCACGAGCGTCTCGCTACCAGATCCGCTGCCCGCACCAGGGCGCGTTCGCCATGCGCGACACGCTCGCGCAAATGCTGGGCGTGGAATCGGCCGCGCTGCGAGTCGACTTCACCGACGTGGGCGGGGCTTTCGGCGCCCGCACCGCACCGTACTACGAGTTCGCCATACTGCTGCATGCGGCAAGGCTCGCCGGGCGGCCGGTGAAGTGGGTATCGACGCGCGGCGAGGACTTCCTGAACGACGGCCACGGGCGCGGCATCCGCCTCACCGGAGAGCTCGCGCTCGAGCGCGATGGCCGGTTCCTGGCGATCCGCACCACCTGGCTGGCCGATTCGGGCGCCTACCTCACCCAAGCCGGGGCGCTCACCAACAGCATGAACGGCAAGTCCATGGGCGCCGGGCCTTATCGGGTGGAGGCCTTCTACGGACATCATCGCCAGGTGATGACCAACGCCGCGCCGACGGAGGCTTATCGCGGCGCCGGCCGCCCGGAAGCGGCCTACGTGATCGAACGAATGATCGACGAGGCCGCCGTGACGCTCGGGGTCGACCGGCTGGAGCTCCGGCGGCGCAATGTCATCCCGCGCGAAGCGTTTCCCTACACCACACCGACCGGCACGGTATTCGACAGCGCCGACTTCGCCGGCATGTTAGATACGGTGGCGAGGGAGTCGGGCTGGAAAGAGGCGCTCGAGCGGCGCGCTGAAGCAGCTCGGCGCGGCCGATTGCGCGGCATCGGTTGTGCGCTGTTCATCGAACCTTCCGGCGGGGGCGGCACGCCGAAGGACCAGGTGGCCGTACGGTTCTGCGAAAGCGGCGAAGTGCAGCTTTTCATGGCCGCAGGAGCGAGCGGCCAGGGCCATGAAACGGTGTTCCCGCAGTTGATCGGCGAGTGGCTCGGTATCGATCCGTCACGCGTCGTGCTGCACGCCGGCGATCCCGACGGGCCGGCGCTGATCGGCGGCGCATCCATCGGTTCGCGCACCGCCTTGGCTCAAGGCAGCGCGTTTCGAGCGGCGGCGAACGAGGTGATCCGCAAGGGCCTCGACCTGGCTTCGGACGCGCTCGAGGCACCGAAGCAGGACATCGGCTTTCTAGAGGGCCGCTATGTGGTGCAGGGAACCGACCGCGGCATCGCCCTCACCCAGCTCATTGCGCGCTACAAGGCAGGCGGCGCGGCGTTCGGTTCGCATCCCCTCGATACGATGGCTGAAAACCCGGTGCAGCGCGCGTTCCCGAGCGGCGCGCACGTATGCGAGGTGGAAATAGACCCGGCCACCGGCACTGCGGATATCATCGCGTACACTGCCGTGGACGACGTAGGACGGGTCATCAATCACGTTCTCGCGGAGGCGCAGATCCACGGCGGCGTGGTGCAGGCGGCGGGGCAGGTGTTCGGCGAGAGCTGCGTTTATGATGAGGAGTCGGGGCAGATGCTGTGCGGCTCGTTCATGGATTACCCCATGCCGCGTGCGGACCTGGTGCGAAGCTTTCGTGTGCTTGATCATTCGGTGCCCAGCCCCAATAACCTGCTGGGCGCGAAAGGCGCCGGGGAGGTCGGCACCACGGGCGGCATGGCCGCCTGCATGAGCGCGGTGCTCGATGCGCTGCGGTCGGTCGGCGTAAAGCACTTCGACATGCCGGCAAGCCCGTCGCGGTTATGGCAGGCGATTCAGGCAGCGGGACGGCCGAGCAAGGCAGCTTAGGACGGAGAAAAAAAGGGGACGGAGAAAAAAGGAGGACGTACCACGGTTTCCTGGAAACCGTGGTACGTCCCCGGTTTTCAGGAGAATGCAATGAACGCGCCGGCAAACCAACAGGCCGTTGCAGAAGGCGAAGCGTCCGCTTCGAGAGAGCTTTTTCCCCTCGATTTCGCCGTTGCCGATTACGATCGCACGCGGCCCCTGCTCGACGGCCGGGTGAAGCCGCAAGGCATCGCGCTTAACGCCACCGCGCGGTGGATCGGCGACTTCTGCGAGCGTCCTGTCTACGAAATGTACGACGTGGCGGAGTTTTCGCTTTCCTGGTACGTCGCCGCGCGCTGCCGCGGCGAGCCGGTGATCGCGCTCCCGGTGTTCCCGCTGCGCATGCCCGTGTTCGCGTATGTCCTGTGTCGCTCCGATGCGCCCTACGAGCACCCCGGGGACCTGGCAGGAAAACGGATCGGCGCGCCCGGTTACCGGTATACGGTGAACCTGTGGTTGCGCGGGCTGCTGAAGGAGCACTACGGTCTTTCGCCCGAACAGGTGTCATGGGTGACGGCCGAAAAAGAAGGAGCGGGCTATGTCGTTCCTCCCGGGATCGACGTGACGGTGAAAACAGGCGCCCGACCCGAGGAGCTGCTGCTGCGCGGCGAAGTGGACGCGATTTTTGTCCCTATGCTGCCCCAGGCGTTCGTGAACGGGGACCCGAGGCTGCGCCGGCTGTTTCGGGATGCCCGTGCCGAAACGCGCCAATTGCACCGGCGCACCGGGATCGTGCCGATCACGCACACGGTCGTCATGAAACAGTCGCTTTACGACCGCGAGCCCTGGCTTGCGCCGTCGCTGGTCAAGGCTTTCATGGAAGCGCAGCGCGTGTGCGACGATTTCTACGCCAAGGATCCCAAGCACCTGGGCTTCACCGACTCGGTGTTCTTCCTCGAGGAGCAGCGCGCCGCTTACGGCGAGCGTTCGTGGACGCACGGACTGAATCCGGCCAACCGCAACATCATGGAAACGTTCCTGCGCTACGCGCATGAGCAAGGCTATATCCCGCGCCTGATGACGCTGGACGAGCTGTTCGCGCCCAATACTCTCGCGCTTTGATCGGTTCGCCTTCGCGGGCTCGTTGAGTATTTCGTCGGGTGAACCTGAAGTACACCGAAGTTCTGGAAAGTGACTTGCGGAGCGAAAAGAAAAGCACATTACATGGAGATTAAGCCGGCTTCACGAGCCGCGCGATTTTCCCGCTGCTTAACAGTGTTGTCATATAGCGACACTAACTTCATCGATCGCTGTGCACCATTAGGGTGTGGAGCGTGCTCCAGCGTCCCCCATTCGGTGCAGCAAATTCTACAAACGCCGCATCGAAAATGGTCGATTCACGGTGACGGGTCCGTATGGACTAGCCTGGTACGAGCCAATCGGCCATCTTGCTGACCTACCGTTGCTTCATAGCGACACACGGCCTCGCAGGGAGCGAAGAGCCGTGGCTTCAGAGCTGCATGGCATGATCGTTGCAAGCCGAAGGCACAGATGCGCTTTCAGCCCGCAGCGTAGCGGGGGGTCAATACTTTTACCGATGAGGAGGTGCCATGTCCTACCGTTTTGCGCGTCTCGCGCTCGCCGCGGCATTGTCCCTGGTTCTGTCCTGGGCGGGATCAGCCGTCGGTGCCGAAAGGGAGGTCGGCGACTCGGAAGCTGTCATGCTGGTCGCCAAGCCGCAACTGCAGCATCCCCTGTACGGCAACTCCATTCTCATAGCGAAGCCCATTGCCGGCGGCGTGCACGTCGGCTTCATCGTAAACAAGCCCACGCGCGTCACGCTGGGCGAGGCGTTCCCCGATCACGAGCCGTCCAAGCGAGTCCACGGGCCGCTGTATCTGGGCGGACCGGTGGATGTCAACATGATCTTTGCCATGGTGCAGCGCGAGGGCAGCCCCGGCCAGGGCTCGGTGCAGCTCGCGCCGGATCTGTACGTGGCGATCGCGGGCGATACGGTCGACAAAATCATCGAGGGCGAATCGGATCATGCCCGCTTCCTGTTCGGTTCGGTCATCTGGCGCGCCGGCGAGCTGCAGGATGAAGTGCGACGCGGCATGTGGTATGTGATGGAGCCGGAAACGGCTGTGCTGCTGAAAAAGAACATCTCCGGGCTGTGGGAGGAATTGGTGCGCAGGTCCGAGCGGAAGGCCACGATGCTGTGACGGCGGCCGGCGGGTCACGCCTCTCGCGGCGTGACCCGCGCTACTGATGTCCCTTTTCGTCGATCAGCGGGCGCGCCAGCTCGATGGCAGAAAGCTGTCTTGTTCGTAGAGCTGTACCAGGTGCGCGCCCATTGCCGTTGCCCGCGGCAGGCGCGGCTGCATTCCGTCCTCCCAGGCGGTATCAACACGAACACGCGCCGAGTATAGGCAACGAAAAAATGAAGGTCTATCGTGCTTCTGCTCGCTCTTCTACCGGGCGCGACGGAGTGTCGATGATTTCGCAGGCGTTCGATAGATCGATCCCGCGCGGACGGTTTTTTCTTCGTGGCAGCGCGAGGGCGGCGCGGATCCGCGCACTAAGGTACTGGCCGTAAGCGGCTTTTAGTGTGCCCTGTCCCAGTTGGGACCGAACCCGAGATCGACCACCAGCGGGACCCTGAGGCTCGCCACCCCGGTCATGAGGCGCGGCACCATCTCCTTGACGGCGCCGAGCTCCGCCTCCGGGACTTCGAGCACCAGCTCGTCGTGCACTTGTAAAACAAGGCGGGACGACATGCTATAGCGAAGCAGTGACTCGTCCACCGCCACCATCGCCAGCTTGATCAGGTCGGCGGCCGTGCCCTGCATGGGCGCGTTGATTGCCGCGCGTTCTGCGCCCGCGCGGCGTGCCGGATTGGAGCTCGCGATCTCGGCAAGAAAAAGCCGGCGCCCGAATACCGTTTCCACGTAGCCCTGTTCCCTGGCGCGCGCGCGTATCGTCTCCATGAACCGCGCGACGCCCGGATAGCGCGCAAAGTAGCTCGCGATATAGGCCTGGGCAGTGGCGCGTTCGATGCCGAGCTGCTGGGCCAGGCCGAACGCCGACATGCCGTACATCAATCCGAAATTGATCGCTTTTGCATAGCGCCGCTCCTCGGCAGTCACTTCATGCAGGCTGCGATTGAACACTTCGGCCGCGGTGGCGCGGTGGACGTCTTCGCGCTGCTCGAACGCCCCGATGAGGCTTTCGTCGCCGGACAGGTGCGCCATGATGCGCAGCTCCACCTGCGAATAATCTGCCGACACGATCACGGAACCGGCCGGCGCGACGAACGCTTCACGGATGCGCCGGCCTTCGGCGGTGCGCACCGGGATGTTCTGCAGGTTCGGCTCAGTCGAAGCGAGCCGGCCCGTCACGGCCGTGGTCTGGCCGTAGCAGGTGTGGACGCGGCCGGTGCGCGCATTCACCATCCTGGGCAGCTTGTCGGTATAGGTGGACTTCAGTTTTGCGAGCCCGCGGTACTCCAGGAGGGTCTTGGGCAGCGGATAGTCGAGCGCCAGCTTTTCCAGCACCTCTTCGTCGGTGGACGCGGCGCCGGTGGCCGTTTTCTTGAGCACCGGAAGCTGCAGCCGCTCGAACAGGATTTCGCACAGCTGCCGCGGCGAGTTGAGGTTGAAAGGCTGGCCGGCCTCGCGGTGCGCGCGTGCTTCGAGCTCGAACATCTTTTGGCCCAGCTCCCGGCTCTGCGCCTCGAGCTTCCTCGCGTCGATCAGGATGCCCGTGCGTTCCATGCGGAACAACACCTCGGACACCGGCATTTCGATGGAACCGTATACGAACGCGAGTTTCGCACGGCGTACTGCGCGGCGCGCGCGACTTCGACCTGCTCGAAGCCGATGCGTTGCGCCCCCTTGCCGGTCACGTCGTCGTAGCTGAGGGTCTTCGTGCCGAGATACCGTTCGGCGAGGCTGTACATGTCGTGCCGGCCGTGGCTTTCCAGCACATAGGACTCGAGCAGCGTGTCGTGCGCGATGCCGGCCAGGCGCACGCCGTGATTGTCGATGACATGCTGGTCGAACTTGGCGTTCTGTGCGATCTTCCTGCGCTCCGGGTCCTCGATCCACGGTTTCAGGATCTCGAGCACGTGCTCCACCGGCAGCTGCGAAGGGGCGCCGGCATAGTTGTGACCCAAGGGCACATAGGCCGCCGACCCCGGCTCGATGGCGAAAGACAGCCCCACCAGTCGCGCCTCCATCGGATCCAGGCTGTTGGTCTCGGTGTCGAAGCTGGCGAGCGGCGCCGCCTGCAGCGCCGCCAGCCAATCCAAGAGCGATGCTTCGTCCGTGACCGTGTCGTAGCGGCGCGGCGCGGCGGGCCGGGCGGCCGCGCGAACGGCCGGCGGCGGCGCATCGGCGGCAGCCGGCCGCTGCGTCTGCTCGCCCGTCACTTCGCGCAACCAGTTCTTGAAACCGAAGCGTGAGAAAAGCTCCACGAGCTTGCCCGCGTCGCGCGGACGCATCACGAGATCGGCCAGCGTCTCTTTCAGCGGCACATCGCACTTCACGGTGAGCAACTGCTTGTTCCGGGGCAACCCGTCGAGGGCCTTCCTGAGGTTCTCGCCCACGGCGCCGCTCACCTCGTGCGCATTGGCGATCACGCCTTCCAGCGAGCCGTACTGCGTGATCAGCTTGCAGGCGGTCTTGGGGCCCACCTTGTCCACCCCCGGAATGTTGTCGATCGCGTCGCCCACGAGCGCGAGATAGTCGGTGATCAGCTCGGGCGGCACGCCGAATTTCTTGAGCACCCCTTCACGGTCCAGCGTTTCGCTGGACATGGTGTTGACCAGCACGACCCGGTCGGTGACGAGCTGCGCCAGATCCTTGTCGCCGGTCGAAACGATGCAGCGCAGGCCGCGCCTTTGCGCCTGGTGGACGAGCGTCCCGATCACATCGTCGGCTTCGACGCCTTCTTCGCAGATCAACGGCCAGCCGAGCGCCCGGATGCAGGCGTAGAGCGGCTCCACCTGGCGCGTGAGATCGTCCGGCATGGCGGCGCGGTTGGCCTTGTACTGCGGGTACTGCTCGTCGCGGAACGTCTTGCCCTTGGCGTCGAACACGCAAGCCACGTACCGGGCGTCGCCCGGCTCCGCCTTGTAGTCCAGGAGCAGCCGTCGTAGCATGTTCAACACTCCGTAGATCGCCCCGGTGGGCTCACCCGCGGGGTTGCGCAGATCCGGCAGCGCGTGGAACGCGCGATACAGGTAGGACGAGCCGTCGACGAGCACGAGCAAACCGCTCAAGGGTATCCCTTCATGACCGACAAGATTCCCAGACACATAGAGCAAAACTTTGAACGCGGCGAATCGCCGCACGAAATGGTGGCGCGCGAAGCCTGGCACCTGCTGGGCATTATGTCAGAATTCGTCGATGCGACTGAGCGCCTGGCCAACATCCGGCCGGCAGTCTCGATTTTCGGCAGCGCGCGCGTTCCCGAAGACCACCCCTATTACGCGCTGTCGGAAAAAATAGCGCGGCTGCTTTCGGATGCCGGCTTCGCCGTGCTGTCAGGCGGCGGGCCGGGACTGATGGAAGCGGTGAACAGGGGCGCGCACGCCGGCCGCTCGCCCGCGGTGGGGCTCAACATCGAGCTGCCGCGCGAGCAGTTCGGCAACACCTACCAGGACGTGAGCCTCGCGTTCCGCCATTTTTTCGCGCGCAAGGCGACGTTCGTGCGCTTCTCGTGCGCTTACGTCGTGATGCCGGGAGGCTTTGGAACGCTGGACGAGCTCACCGAGGCGCTCGTTCTCATCCAGACGGGCAAGAGCATGCGCTTCCCGGTGATCCTGGTGTGCGAGCCGTTCTGGCGCGGCATGCTCGACTGGTTCCGCGACAAGCTGGTCGGCGAAGCGATGATCGCCGAAGAGGACACCGAGCTCATGCACGTGGTGAACCACGCCGAGGAAGTGGTCGAGGTGATCTTCAGGCACTACCAGCACCGCAGCTTCGCGCCTTCGCCTTCGGAGCGCCAGTCCTTCCTCAAGCTTTGACGCAAGACCGGGGGTGCCTTCTGGTAAAATCGCGGCAACTCTTCGAGAACCCCCATGCGCCGTCTCGTCCCGATCCTCCTGCTCTCGGTGTGCGTACCGGCCTGGGCTCAACAACCGCCGAAGCTCGAGCCTTTGCCAGAACCGCCCCCTCCACCGCCAGGGGTTGCGGTGGAAGCCCCGGGCGAGCCGCCCGTGCGCATCACGCCGGGACAGAACGAACAGGTGGAGGAGTTCCTCGTCAACGGCCGGCGCGTGGTGCGGGTCACCACGCCGAACGGCGCCGTGTATTACCTGCAGGACGACCCGACGAACGCGGATCCCGCGGGAGGCCTGGACCGCAATTTCCGCGTTCCCCTCTGGCTGATCCACAGCTTTTAGCCACGATGGGCAGCTGCGGGCATTGTCTCTCTCTCGGGGAGAGAGCCAGAGCCGGGGCGCTTTGCATCCGCTGCCCTCCCCATGTCCGTTTTCACTAAAGTTTCCGCGCACGAGCTCTCAGCGTGGCTCGAGGACTACGCCGTCGGCTCGCTGGTGGAGCTGAAAGGCATTGCAGCAGGCATCGAGAACACCAATTACTTTGTGACCACGACGCACGGGCGCTACGTGCTCACGCTGTTCGAGAAACTCACCGAAAAGGAGTTGCCCTTCTATCTTCACCTGATGGCGCACCTGGCGCGGCACGGCGTTCCCTGCCCCGCGCCCGTCGCGAACCGCGCCGATGCGTTGCTTTCGCGCCTGAATGGCAAGCCGGCGACGCTGGTGAGCTGCCTGCCCGGGGCGCCGGTGCTCGCGCCGTCGGTGCGGCATTGCGCGCTCATCGGCCGCGTATTGGCCGAGATGCACCTCGCGGGGCGCAGCTATTCAGGGCATCTGGAAAACCCGCGTGGACCATCCTGGTGGCGCGAGACGGCGCCCAAAGTCATGCCGTTTCTCAATCCGGCCCGCCGCGCGCTGCTCGAATCGGAGCTCGCCTGTCAAGGCGAGCAGGCCCGGCAGGCACTGCCCCGCGGGCCGATCCACGCGGACCTGTTCCGCGACAACGCGCTATGGGAGGGCGAGGCCGCCTCGCCTGCCGGACCCCGGCTGGGCGGGGTCATCGACTTCTATTTTGCCGGCGTCGATTGCTGGCTGTTCGATGTGGCGGTGGCGCTCAACGACTGGTGCGTGCGGCCGGACGGCGAGCTCGACGCCGACCGCGCCACTGCGCTGCTCGGCGCCTACGCGGGCGTGCGCAGCTTCACCCGGGAAGAGCATGTCGCCTGGCCGATGATGCTGCGCGCTGCAGCGCTCCGATTCTGGCTGTCCCGGCTGTATGACTTTTACCTGCCGCGACCGGGCGAGCTCACCCACGCGCACGATCCGGAGCATTTTCGCCGCATTCTGCAAAGCCGACGGCAGGGCTCGATCGGGTTGGTATGAGCACGCGCTCCTCGCCCACCATCGCCCATTAGATATCTATGCGTGTCGTTCCCTCAAACCATGGATGGGGCTGGCTGGTGGCCGGCTGGCAGCTGTTCCGGGCGAGCCCCGGCATGTGGACGATGTCGGTATTCACTTACTGGCTGCTGGTCGCGCTGGTGGAGCAGGTGCGCTACATCGGGCCGCTGGTCGTTGCCGTATCCTTGCCCGCTTTTTCGGTGAGCTTCATGGCCATGTGTGAGACCGTGCGCGAGGGCAAGCCGCCGCGGCCCGCGCTGCTGTTTGCCGGGTTTCAGCGCCGGCCGGACACGCTGCTGATACTGGGCGCACTGTATCTCCTGTGCATCGTGGCGGTGCTCGCCGTGTCCGCGCTGGTGGACGGCGGGGTGCTGTTCGACTGGATGCTGCTCGGGAAGCAGCCCCCCAAGGAGGCGCTGGAGAACGGGCGGCTGCTGAACGCGCTTCTGGTCGCGGCGCTCGCAGCGACCCCCGTGCTCACCGCTTTCTGGTTCGCCCCTGTCCTCGCTGCATGGGATGACATGGGGGCCGCCAAATCCCTGTTCTTCAGCTTTTTCGGCTGCTGGCGCAACTGGCGGGCCTTTCTGGTCTACGGCGCGGCGCTGGGCGCGATCGGATTCACCCTCACCATACTGATCGCGCTGGCCGCTGCCGCCGCAGGCGGCAGCTTGAATACCGTGCGAGGCATGAAGCTCGGAGCCACCCTGGTGCTGCTCCCAACCCTGTTCGGCAGCTTCTATGCCGCCTATCGCGACATCTTCCCGCGCACGCCCTCCCCCGCGGCGCCGCTCGCTCAATCGGATTCCGGGGCGGACTGAACATGCTCGCGGCTGTCGATCTTCAGTGTATCCGGGGCGAGCGTACGCTCTTTACCGGCTTGGCTTTTACCGTGCAGGCGGGCGATCTGTTGCGGGTCGCGGGCGCCAACGGCCAGGGCAAGACGAGCCTGCTGCGCATGCTTTGCGGGCTGCTCTCGCCCACCGAGGGCGAGGTGCGCTGGAAAGGGAGCACTATCCAGCGGCTGCGCGAGGAATATTGGCGCGAGCTGCTCTATATCGGTCACGCCAACGCGGTAAAGGATGACCTGACCGCGCTCGAAAACGTGATGACCGCCTGCGCGCTGGCGGGCCTGGAGGCGGGCCACGAGCAGGCCGGGACGGCACTGCGACAGCTCGGGCTGGCAGGCTGCGAGCGCCTTCCCGCCCGCGTGCTGTCGCAGGGCCAGCGCCGCCGCGTGGCATTGACGCGCCTTGCGCTGAGCGAACAGCTGCCCCTGTGGATACTGGACGAGCCCTTCACCGCGCTCGACACGGCCGCGGTCAGCTATGTGCGCGAGGCGATCGAGCGGCAAGTCGCCCGAGGCGGGGCCGTCATCTACACCACCCATCAGGACGCGGGCATCGCCGCTGCCCGATCGTGGTCCATCGATCTGGACCGGGGGGGCCGCTAGCGTGGCCCGGGCGCTGCTGGCCATCCTGAGGCGCGACCTGCTGCTGGCGCTGCGGCGGCGCTCCGATGTGCTCACCGTGCTGCTATTCTTCGTCATTGTCGCCAGCCTGTTCCCGTTGGGCGTAGGCCCCGAAGCGGAGCTGCTGCGCACCATCGCGCCCGGGGTGATCTGGGTGTCGGCGCTGCTGGCATCGATGCTCGGCCTGGGGCGCATGTTTGCCGCCGACCACACCGACGGCACGCTGGAGCAGATGTTGCTGGGCGCCACCCCGCTTGCCCTGGTCATCGCCGCGAGGGTGTTTGCCCACTGGCTGGTCACCGGGCTGCCGCTGGTGCTGGTGGCTCCCCTTATCGCGCTCCAATTTGATTTGGCTCAACAGGCCTATGGCGTGCTCACGATAACGTTGCTGCTGGGTACGCCGGCGCTCAGCCTGATCGGCGCGATCGGCGCCGCTCTTACGCTGGGGCTGCGCGGCGGAGGGGCGCTGGTCGCCCTGCTGGTGCTGCCGCTTTACATTCCCGTCCTGATCATCGGCGCGGGAGCGGTGGACTCAGCCGCGGGCGGGCTGGATGTCACACCACATCTTCTGCTCCAGGGGGCGTTTCTGCTGCTCGCAGCGGCGTTCGCGCCGTGGGCGGTGGCCGTGGGGCTTAGAATTTCGATGGAATAGGAGTTCGGGTGGTTTCTTCCCGGATCAACTGGTTCAAGTACGCTTCGCCGTACAGCTTCTACCCGCTCGCCGGGAAGCTGGTGCCGTGGTTTTCCGCCGCCGCAACCATTTGCATCGTTTTCGGTCTCTATATCGGTTTTTTCGTAGCGCCCACCGACGCGCAGCAGGGCGAGGCTTACCGCATTATCTTTATCCATGTCCCGGCGGCCTGGATGTCCATGTTTCTGTACCTGATCATGGCGTTCTGGGCCGCCATGGGGCTGATTTTCAACACCCGGCTGTCCGGCATGATGGCCAGCGCGCTGGCACCGACCGGGGCGCTATTTACGTTCATAGCGCTGTGGACCGGCGCCTTGTGGGGCAAGCCGACCTGGGGAACCTGGTGGGTCTGGGATGCGAGGCTCACCTCCGAGCTGATATTGCTGTTTCTTTACTTCGGCTTCATGGCGCTGCAGGCGGCCATTGACGACCCGCGCCGGGCGGACCGGGCGGGGGCCGTGCTGGCGCTGGTGGGCGCCGTGAACATTCCGATCATCTATTTTTCGGTGCAATGGTGGAACACCTTGCACCAGGGCGCCTCGGTCAGCGTGACCGGCGCCCCGACCATGGCGGCGACCATGTTGGCGGGAATGATGGTGATGGCGTTCGGCTTCTGGTTCTACAGCTTTGCGGCCGTGCTCATACGGGTGCGCTGCATCATGCTGGAACGCGAGCGGCGCAACGACTGGACGGCGCAATACGCCGAGAGGACACAATGAACTGGCAGAGCTGGAGCGATTTTCTTACGATGGGCGGCTACGGCCTTTACGTGTGGGGGTCGTACAGCGTGACCCTGGTGCTGATGGTGCTGGAAGTGGCTCTTTTGCTCAATCGCAAGCGCACCGCGCGCCAACAACTTCGTCCCGGCACGGCGGAGGCTGCATGAAGCCGCGTCACAGGCGTTTCGCGATCATCGGCGGCGGCGTTGCCGTGCTCGGCATTGCCACCGCGCTGGTGCTGAACGCCTTCAACCGCAACCTGGTGT
>Ga0156229_1304_pt4 | contig 15017 bp, 15 predicted proteins | sample RifCSPlowO2_12_FD_116156 | JGI IMG/M metagenome (GOLD analysis project Ga0156229, IMG submission 116156) | Betaproteobacteria bacterium RIFCSPLOWO2_12_FULL_66_14 | reverse complement strand
CGCCTGCCGCGCAGCCACAGGCTCGAGGCCTGCGCGGTGGATCGATTCAGCGACGGCATCGAGCGCATCGTTCCGGGCTCGGACGTGCTGCTGATGACCATGGGACACCGCTCCGATGTGCCGATTCTCAAGGCGTTGCACCAGCGCGGGACTGCCGTGGCGCATCTCGGGCTGCTCGGCAGCGACAGCAAGGCGGCGATCGTCAGGCGCGAGCTCGCCGAGGCAGGCATCGCGCCCGAGTTCATCGAAACCATCCTATGTCCGCTCGGCGAGAAATTCGGCGGCAACACGCCGCCTGAGATCGCTATCGGCATCGCGAGCCAGCTCCTCAAGCTGCGTCAGGCGGCACGTGAGCAGCAGGCGGATTCGGCATGAAGCCGGCGCGTCGCCCGCGGGCTCTCGATTTCGGCAAGCTGCCCGGCTACATCGGCTACCGGGTGCGGCTCGCGCAGGCGGCCATCTTCCGGGATCTGGCGCGCTTGCCGAGCGACGCGGGCATGACGCCCGGCGAGTTCAGCCTGGTGACGGTGCTCGGCGCCAACCCCGGCATCGATTCGGTGACGCTTGCGCGGGTCTACCGGCTCGACAAGGCGACGCTTTCCCTGACGCTGAAGCGCCTGACGCAGCGCGGCCTCATCTGGAGCGAGCGCCGCAGCGAGGATCGCCGCTATGTTGCACTGCAGCTTACCCCGGCGGGCCGCGGAGCATTGCGCCGCGCGACGCGGCGCATCGAAAAGCAGGAACGGATCATGGATTCCGTTCTGGAAGCGGGCGAAAAAGAGCGGCTGCTCGAGCTTCTCGGACGCATCTCCAGGGCATTGGACCCCGATTCGCCCGCGCCATCAGATGGCTGATCGGGCCGAAACCGACATTTCTTTGATCTAGGTCCAAGACGGTGCCGGGAACCCCCCGTACAGTTTTACACGCAAACTAACGGGTGGGCGGCATGATCCTGTTCGACTTCGCCTACGAGCGGCCGGCCACGGCGGAGGATGCGGTGGCGATGCTGGCGCGGCTGGGCGCCGACGCGCGCCTGCTCGCGGGCGGCACCGACCTGCTGCCGAACATGCGCTCCGAGCTGCTCCGGCCGGGGGTGCTCATCAGCCTGAACGCTCTGGCGCCCGAGCCCCCGCAGGTGGCGGCGGACGGATCGGTCCGCATAGACGCGCTGACTCGCCTGGCAAGCCTGGAGCGCTCCGGGCTCATCAGGGAAAAGCTGCCCATGATCGCGCTCGCGGCGCGCGCGGTGGGCAGCAACCAGATCCGCGAGATGGGCACGCTCGGCGGCAACCTCTGCCAGGAAACCCGCTGCCTCTATCTGAACCAGCGCCACGACTTCCAATTCTCGGCGCCCTGCTTCAAGCTGGGCGGCGATTGCTGCTACCCGTTTCCGCGCAACGCGCCCACCACCTGCTGGTCGGTCTACATGTCCGACATGGCCCCGGCGCTTATCGCGCTCGACGCTTGCGTCGAGATTCTCAGCGATGCGGGCAGCCGCCGTATCCCCATCGAAGCATTCTTCACCGGGAGCGGGTTGAAGCCCTTTAACGTAGGCGCAGCCGAGCTGGTGCGGACCGTGTGCATCCCGGCGCAGCCGGCGCACTCGGGCTGGGGATTCCACAAGTCCACCGTGCGCGGCGGCCTGGAGTTCGGTATGGCGGTGTGCGCGGTATGCCTGCGCATGGAGGGCGACGGCAAGACGTGTGCCGAGGCGCGCATCGCGCTCGGCGCGGTGCGCGAGCGGCCGGTTCGTGCGGCCGGCGCCGAGCGGCTGCTCCAGGGCGCGGTGCTCGACCGAGCGCGGCTGGCGCAAGCCGCAGCCCAGGCGAGCAAGGAGATCGATCCGCTGCCGCATCACGGTTTTACCCGGCGTCATTTGATGGACAACCTGAAGGTCTACCTGCGCCGTACGCTCGAGCAGGCGCTCGAGCGGGCGCAAGGGTGAGGCAGCGCAAAACAGCGCGAAGGAGCTCGCATGCTGGAGGCAACCCGGGGAAGCCGCACCGCGGCGACCAAAGCGCCAACGCAACTGATTTCGCTGTGCGTCAACGGAGAATGGCGCGAGGTCGCTGTCAAGCCGCGCCACACTCTGGTGGAGGTGATCCGTGATTCCATCGGACTCACCGGCACCAAGGCGAGCTGCGAGTCGGGCACCTGCGGCGCGTGCACGGTGCTGCTCGAGGGCCGCCCGGTGCTCGGGTGCATCACGCTCGCCATCGAGTGCGACGGCATGGAAATCCGCACCGTGGAGGGACTGGCCCAGGGTGAGAAGCTCAGTGCGCTGCAAGAGGCTTTCCTCGACCAGGGCGCCGTGCAATGCGGTTTCTGCACTTCCGGAATGCTGATGTCGGCGACGGCACTGCTGGAGAACCATCCCAAACCCGACCGCGACCAGATCAACAAGGCGCTGGAGGGGAACCTGTGCCGCTGCACCGGGTACAACGCGATCGTCGATGCCGTGCTGCAGGCCTCCGGGCAGGGCGTCAAGCCGGTGATGAGGTGACGCCATGCAGAACGAGCTGAAATACGTCGGCAAGAGCTGGCGCCGCAAGGACGGGCCGGACAAGGTCACCGGCCGCGCCGTCTATACGCAGGACGTGAAGCTGCCCAACACGCTGGTCGGCAGGATACTGCGCAGCCCGCACCCCCACGCACGCATCGTGCGCATCGATACCTCGCGCGCCAAGGCGTTGCCCGGCGTGAAGGGGGTGATCACCGTCGAGGACACCAAAGGCATCAAGCACGGTTTTGTCGAGACGCCGCGCTATCCGCCCGACCAGGAAGTGCTGGCGCGCGGCAAGGTCGTCCACGTCGGCGAGGAGATTGCAGCGCTCGCCGCCGTCGATGCGCTCACTGCGCAGCAGGCGCTCGATCTGATCGAGGTCGAATACGAAGTGCTGGCAGCGGTGTTCGACCCCGAGGAGGCGATGAAACCGGGCGCCCCGGAGATCCATCCGAGCCATCCCAAGGCGCCGCGGGCGCTCGTCAACATCGGCGGCACCACCGAGACCGAGTGGGGCGACGTGGAGAAGGGTTTCGCCGAATCGGACTATGTGCGCGAGGACCGCTTCGAATGCCAGTTGCGCACGCACGGCTACCTCGAGCCGCACGTCACGCTGGCGCACTGGGAGAACGACAAGCTGAACGTCTGGACTTCGTCGATGGGCGTGTTCGTCAAGCGCGCGAAGCTGGCGAAGGTGCTCGACCTGCCGTACTCGTCGGTGCGCATCCACAAGACCTACGTCGGCGGCACCTTCGGCGGCAAGATCGATCTTTATTCGCATGAATATTGCGCCTGCCGGCTGTCGATGCTGACCGGGCGGCCGGTGCAGATCGCGGCGAGCCGCGAGGAGATCTTCTCGGCCTACCGCCACGCCCAGCCGCTCACCCTGGAGATCAAGACCGGCGTGAAACGCGACGGAACCATCGTCGCCCAGCGCATCCGCGCCATCAACAACGCCGGAGGCTACCGCGGCAGCGGGGTGGTCGTCATCTTCCTCGCCTGGGGCTTCACCATGATCCCCTACCGGATCCCCAACCTGAAATACGAGGGGTTCTCGGTCTACACCAATCACACCGTCCGCGCGCCGCAGCGTGGCCACGGCGCGCCCAAGGTCCGGTTCGCCATCGAGTCGCAGATGGACATGATCGCCGAGGCGCTCGGCATGGACCCCATCACCATCCGCCTGCGAAACGCGCGCGGGCCGGGCGAGAAGCTGCCCAACGGCGACGACACGCACCGCGGCAACCTCGGCGAATGCGTGCGGGTGGCGGCCGAGAAATCGGGTTTTCTCGAGAAATTCGGCCGCGACCGGAAATCGCCGCCGAAGGGCACGATCCGCAGGGGGATCGGCATCGGCGTGTCGGCCTACATGGGAGGAACGCTGATCTACCCCAATGGCTCGGCCGTCATCGTGAAGATGAACGACGACGGCTCGGCGATCGTGCTCACCGGGGCGATCGACATCGGCCAGGGATCGGAAACCGTCCTCTCGCAGATCGTCGCCGAGGAGCTGGGCATCGGCATGGACGATGTCAAGATCATCTCTTCGGACACCGATACCACGCCCCAGGACATCGGCGCTTGGATCAGCGGCATGACCTACGTCACGGGCAACGCGGCGCGCCAGGCGGCGGGCAACGCCCGCGAAAAGCTGCTGCAGGCGGCTGCCGAGAAGCTGGGCACGCGCGCCGAGGACCTCCTCGCCGAGAACAAGGTGGTCTGGCACCGCCTCAACCCCGAAATGCGCCTGACTTACCGTGAGGTGATCGCCTACAGTGTCGCCACGCGCCGCGGCGACACCATCATCGGCGAAGGATTCTGGCGCACCATGCGCGACGAGCCGATGCACCCGAGCCTTGCCACCACGCGCGGCCGCTGGACCGAAAACTATGCGTTCAGTGCGCAGGTCGCGGAAGTCGAGGTCGACATCGAGACCGGCGAGGCGAAGCTCGTGAAGGCGCTCACCGTTCATGACTGCGGCTTTCCCATCAACCCCGCGCTGGTCAAGGGGCAGGTGGACGGGCAGGTGTCCATGGCGCTCGGTCATGCGTTCATGGAGGAGGTGCTGACCAAGGACGGCTATACGCTGAATCCGAACTGGCTCGACTACCGGATGCCGACCATCCACGAGATGGCGATTTCCGAGGACGCCGACGTCATTACCGAGCAGTACCGCGTCGGTCAGCCCTACCGCACCAAGGAAGTCGGCGAAGGGCTCATCTCGGGCATCCTCGCCGCCATGGGCAACGCGCTCTACGACGCGACCGGCGTGCGCCTGCGCTCGACGCCTTTTTCCGCGGAAAAGATCCTCACCGGACTGAGGCGCCTCGAGTACCAGAAGAAGATGGCGCGCAAGAAAACCCCCGAGCCGGCCGGATCATGAGAGCGCAGATCAGTTACTGGGACGAACGGCTGGAGCGCATGCCGCAGCCGCAGCTGCGCGAGTACCAGCTCCAGCTGATGCGCACGCGGCTGAGCTACGTTCACGAGCGGAGCCCCTTCTACCGGCGCAAGCTCGATGCGGCCGGAATCCGCCCGGACCAGGTGCGCACTCTCCAGGACGTACAGCGCATTCCGTTCACCGAAAAAGAGGAGCTGCGGCTCAGCCAGGCGAGCCACCCGCCCTGGGGCGATTTCGCCTGCATCGGGCCGCGTGAAGCCGTGCGGGTTTTCCAGACCTCCGGCACCACCGGCAGGCCGGTGCGCGTGATGCTGGGGCGCAGCGACTGGTTCGAGAACTACTACCAGCAGTTTTCGCACTACCGCTGCGGCTTCGGGCTTACCGAGGACGATGTGCTGTTCGTGCCGTTCAATTACGGTCTTTACGTCGCCTGGTGGGGTTTTCAGACGGCGATGGAAAGAGGCGGGCTGATGGTGATCCCCGGCGGCGGCCTGAGCTCGAAGGACCGGCTGCGTGCGATGCTCGACTGGGAGGCCACCGCGATTTGCGGCACCCCCTCGTACCTCCTTTACCTCGCCGAGACGGCGCGCAAGAACGGCATCGACCTGCCGGCCTCGCCGATTCGCAAGGTGATCGCGGCAGGCGAGCCGGGAGCGAGCATCCCGTCCACCAAGAAGGCGATCCAGAGCCAGTGGGGCGCCGAATGCTTCGATGACATCGGTTCCACCGAAATCAGCAATTTCTCCTTCGAGTGCCTGGCGCACGACGGCACCCACGTGGTCGAAAGCATGTTCCTCGCCGAGGTGGTGGATCCCGAGACGCTGCAGCCGCTCGCCGACGGGCAGGTCGGCGAGCTGATCCTCAGCAACCTGTGCTGCGAGAGCATGCCGCTCATTCGCTACCGCACCCATGACCTGGTGCGGTTCAACCGGACCGAGTGCTCCTGCGGGCGGACCTCGCTGCGCCTGGACGGCGGAATACTGGGCCGCTCCGACGACATGTTCCATTTCGCCGGGGTCAACGTTTTCCCTGCACAGATCCAGAGCCTGCTGCACCAGGTGGACGAGTTCTCCCAGGAGTATCAGCTGGTGGTGCCGCCCCAGGGCAGCGGGCGGCACCTGCGGGTGCGCGTCGAGCCGGCCCGCGAGGGGGTGCCCCGCGGCGAGCTCGACGCGGCTCGCGAGCGGTTCGTGGAGATGGTCAAATACCGCATCACCGTCACGCCCGAGGTGGAAGTGTGCGAAATCGGGAGCCTCCCTCGCGTCGAAGGCAAAGCAAAGCGCGTCATCCGGGAGTCGTAGGCGGCGGCATTTCGCCGTTCGTGCTCATCAAGGGCGCGGGAGAGATGGCGAGCGCGGTCGCCTGGCGGCTTTACATGGCCAACATGCGGCGCATCTGCATGCTCGAGCTCGATCGGCCGCTGTGCGTGCGCCGGCGCGTCTCGTACTGCGTCGCACTCGAAGCGGGCGAGACCAGCGTCGAGGGGGTTGCGGCCAGGGCCGCGCGCAACCGCAGGGAAATCGCCGCCGCATGGCGCTCCGGCACCATCGCCGTGGTTCGCACCACGGACTGGGAACGGCTGCGCGGCGCGGCGCCCGACGTGGTGGTCGACGCGATCCTCGCCAAGCACAACACCGGAACACGCAGCGTGGACGCACCGCTCGTGATCGCGCTCGGTCCCGGATTCAGCGCCGGCGTGGACTGCCACATGGTCATCGAAACCAACCGCGGCCATGATCTGGGGCGCATCATCCTCGCCGGTCCTGCCGCGCCGGATACTGGCCGCCCGGGCGAGATCGCGGGCTACGCGGCCGAGCGCGTGCTGCGCTCGCCGGCGACCGGGCAATTCGTTTCGGGGCACGAGATCGGCCAGCGTATTCGCAAGGGCGAGACGGTGGGCCGCGTCGGGCAGGCGCCGGTCGTTGCGCCGCTGGACGGCATGCTGCGCGGGCTCATTGCATCCGGCACCGAGGTGCGGCCGGGGCTGAAGGTAGGCGATATCGACCCGCGCGGCAGAACCGAGTACTGCGATTCCATCTCGGACAAGGCGCGCGCCATCGCGGGCGCCGTGCTCGAGGGCGTTTTGCGGCATGTGAACCGCCCGCACGCGCCGGCGAGATGCTGATCCGAGCGCTCGGGCTGGAGCACGCGCGGCTCGTTTCCTTCTGTGGCGCCGGCGGCAAGACCACGCTGATGTTCGCGCTGGCGCGCGAGATGGCCGCACAGGGCGAACGAATCCTGATTTGCACCACGACCAAGCTCGCACGCTCGGAAGGCGAAGGGCCCTGGCGTTCGTTCGCCGCGAGTGGCGTGGACGAGATGCTCGGGAACGCGCGACGCCTTGGGGCGCAGGCTTCGCCCGGGGCTGTGCTGTGCTATTCGGCGCTCACGGTCGATGGCACGAAGCTGCTCGGCCATCCCCCTGAAATGATCGACCGGCTGAAGGAAGCGCCGGAGCTCGATCGCGTGCTGGTCGAGGCGGACGGCTCGCGGAAAAAGCCGCTCAAGGCGCCGGGGGCGCACGAGCCGGTCGTTCCGTCGGCCAGCGACGCCGTGCTCGTCGTTGCCGGTCTAAATGGCCTCGGATTGCCGCTGGCCGATGAAAACGTCTTTCGCTCCGCAGTGTGGGCAGCGTTGAGCGGGACCGGAGGCGGCGACCCGGTCAGCGCCGAGTCGTTCGCGCAAGTCGCGGTGCACGAGGCGGGACTCGCCAAGGGGTGCCCCGCCGGGGCGCGCAGAACGCTCGTCCTGAACCAGGCCCATGGCCTGGAGCGGCGCCTGCTGGCCGAGCGCATCGTTCAGCTGATCGCCCAATCGCCGTCCAACCCCTTCGACAGGATCACCAGCGGGTGCTTGCGTTCCGTGCCGGAGATGCGCGGGTGGGATATGGTTCGCAGGCGCTAGCAAGCTCTGAAAAAAAAGAGCTTCAGTCTCGATTTTGACGTTACATGGACCCGCTTTTTTGATGGTTGGCATGATTCGCGCCAACCATCAAAAAAACGGGTCGATCAGTAAAAGCAGAAATGAACCCACCGGTAACAAAACAAAATATTTGCAGAGATGACACTCGGCACTGGCCCGAGGAAAATGGCAGCGTTGCTGTGCTTTCCAGAGATTGCTGCATGTCGATGGCGCCTTCCGTCTCGCCAGGCTCCGCAGGGCACATTCTGCTCGTCGAGGATGACGCGGAGATCTCCCGGATGCTGCGGCAGGTGCTGGCGGAAAACGGCTTCACCGCCTGCTGGGCGACGTCAGCAGCGGAAATGGAGCCTGTCCTGGAGCGCGGCAATGTCGACCTGGTGGTGCTGGACGTCATGCTGCCCGGTGAAGACGGGTTCAGCATCTGCCGCCGGCTGCGCGCCACCTCGGGAATACCCATCATCATCCTGACGGCCCTGGGCGAGCACGTTAACCGGATTGCCGGTCTCGAGATCGGGGCCGACGACTACGTGACCAAGCCGTTCAACTCGCGTGAGCTCGTCGCGCGCATCCGCGCGCTTCTCCGGCGCACCTATGACACGTCCCTGTCGCGCGGCCGGCCGCGCGCCCTTCGCTTTGCCGGATGGCTGATCGATCCGACGTCGCGCCAGCTTCGCAATCCCGAGGACGTCCTGGTGGCGATGACGAGCGCGGAATTCGATCTGCTCCTGGCCTTTTGCCGGAACCCAGGGCAGGTTCTCTCGCGCGAGCAGTTGCTCGACCTCACGCATGGCGGGTCGGCCGGGCCGATCGAGCGCAGCATCGACGTTCACGTCAGCCGGGTTCGGCAGAAGATCGAGCCAGACCCGCACGATCCCAGCTTCATCAAGACGGTCCGCCTGGCGGGTTACATCTTCACGCCGGCCGTGAAGGAGGTCTGATGCGGCTTCTGCCTCGCCTGATACCGCGTAGCATCACCGCCCAGATCACTGCCATCGTGGCAGTTTCCGTGGTGCTCGGGTTCATGCTCGTTGTGACCAGCCTGTTCGTCTTTTTCGACGGCGGCTCCACACACAATTCATCTGACGCGGCCGCTCGGATCGCCAAGGTGACTCTGCTCGTGAAAGCCTCCGAAGGCCCCGATGAAGCGGCCGCCATCGTTGCGGCCGCCCAACGGGCCGGCATGAAAGTGACGCACGTCGCGTTGACGGACCTGGAAACGCCGACTGATAACGTGCAGCTGCCATTATTGGCCAGGCTTGTCGCGGGCAGACTGGAGTCCAACTGGGGGATCGACGTCGTCGGCGGCGCTCGAAGAGCGGCCGACAGCGCCGACCAACTGGCGGTGAGGGTTCGCGACGACAGCGCCCTTCTGTTCGACGTGTCGGCTGTCACCAAGCCGTGGCACCTTGTTTTGGCGCCGACCGTCTTGACGCTGACCATCGTTCTGGTTTTCGTGACGCTTCTCTCCGTTTACGCTGTCCGCTGGATCATCGCGCCGCTATCCTCGGTTGCGGCGGCCGCGCATTCCTTCGGCCGATCTCCTGATGACAATCGGATCGTGAGCCGCAGCGGCCCGCGCGAAATCGCGCAGGTCGAGGACGCCGTCAACGACATGCGCATCCGCATCCGCGCTTTGCTCGATGATCGCACGCGCCTGCTCGCGGCCATCAGTCATGACTTGCGGACGCCGCTGACGCGGCTGCGGTTGCGGGCGGAACGGATCGGCGATCAGGATCTGAGAGACGGCATGCTGCGTGAGATTACGCAGGTCACGCGCATGCTTGACGAGACCCTGGATTACTTGCGCGAGGACGTTCGATCGGAGAGCACGTCCCGAATAGATCTGCCGAGCTTCCTGCAAACGCTCTGCGCCGAGTTTGCCGATGTCGGCCACGCCGTCTCCTACGAGGGCCCGGCGCGCCTCACCTGGAGGTGCCGGCCGAACGTTCTGACGCGCGCGATTGGCAACGTCGTTGACAATGCCGTCAAGCACGGCTCCGTCGTGACGGTAGTTTTGCGCGCGCGAAACGACGGCGCGGTCGAGATCGACGTTACCGACGACGGCCCGGGTATTCCGTCGTCGCTGCGCGACAAGGTGTTCGCCCCGTTCTTCAAAGGCGATAACGCCCGGAGCTCGGCAAATCGGAGCGGCTTCGGCCTCGGGCTGTCGATCGCGCGCGACGTCATCAAAGACCAGGGCGGCGAGATTGTCCTTCTCGACCGGACACCTCGCGGACTGATCGTGCGCATGTCCTTGCCGGGCGAAGCCAACGCGCTTGACTGCTGACTCGGCGTCCAGCCGAACACCGTCAGGCCGGAAATATCTCTTAACATTACTTAACACCGCGCCGTCGCCGTGGCTCCTATCATGCGCGATGGAGAAAAACGGACATGGCTGACTGGCCCCTTATCCCGGCACAAACAATATGGCAAAGCTGTCATCCCTTACACGGCGCTCGTTCTGCGGCGGGCTTGCCGCAACGGCCGTTCTAGCGCTGGCCGTGCAGCGCGGCACGATGGGGCAGACTCCGCAGCGCGACATTCAAAGGGGTGAGCTCGAGGTTCCTGGTGCACGTCTCTACTATGAGACCCACGGAAGCGGCCCGCTCATGCTTATGGTCGCTGGGGCCAGTGGGACAGGCAACAGCTTCGCAAGCGTGGCGGGACATCTCGCGGCGCACTACACCGTTGTCACCTATGATCGACGTGGCTTTTCCCGCAGCCAGCTCGATGGACCGCAGGACTACGGCCGTCGCCTTGAGACTGAGGCCGATGATGTCCGACGCTTGATCGAGCACTTGAGGGACGAGCCCGCGCTTGTCTACGGCAGCAGCTCCGGAGCCATCATTGTGTTGGAAGTCCTCACTCGCCACCCGTCCGTGGTTCGCACGCTTGTTCCATTCGAGCCACCGGCCGTCAGGCTATTGCCTGATGGGCAGAAGTGGTTGAACTTTTTCTTCAAGCTTTACGAGCTCTACCGCCAATCTGGGATCGAGCCGGCGCTAAAGGAGTTCCGCGAGCAAGCGTTTGCAGAGCCAGATCGGCAGGCGATGGCCCGCGCGATGAACCTCCAGAACCGGCAGATTGTCGCCAACGCGATGTATTGGTTCGAACACGAGCTGCGCCAATATCCGGCGGTCAACCTCAATCTTGATGCACTTAAGACCCATGCGGATCGGATTGTGCTGATGGCCGGGCGGGAATCGCGTGGTCACCCAGCCTATGAGGTCAACGTGGAACTGAGCAAGAAGCTCGGCCGGGAATTAATCGAACTGCCCGGTGGCCACCTCGGTGTTGCGACTCAACCCGCCGAGTTTGCGCACGAGTTTGTGCAGGCTCTTGCGTCGGCAGGGCACGGTCCGAAGCGGTAGGGCCCTGCGCCCGCGACGCGGTGATTGGCTTGTCCGGCAAAAGCGTCTTGAATACAAAACAACAGAGGAAGCCATGGACACTCGTGCAGAGATCGAGAAGCTCACTGCGAAGTTCGCGAAGGCAGTTACGGACAAGGATTTCGGCGCCCTGGGACCTCTCTACGAGGAGCGGGCCCGCTTTCTCCCCCCCGGGGCGCCCATGGTCGAGGGCCCAGCGGCTATCCGGGCGAGCATCCAGAAGATGGTCGAAGCCGGGATACAGGCTCTTGATCTCCAGGCCGTCGATGTCATCGAGGCCGGTGACTTCGTCATCGAAATCGGGCGCACCACCGTGACGATCCAGCCGCCAGGTGTAATGGCCCTGATCCTCTTGCTTATGGGGAAGAGAAGATTGATCAAACATGGCAAGTCCATCGTTGTGTGGCGCCGGCAGAAAGATGGCGCGCTCAAGATCGTGGCGGACACGTTTAACAGCGACTAACAGCGACCGCACTGGACGGTGGGGAAGGATGACAGCGTGCCCTCCTTCGGCCTCGGGGTGTCTGTCACAGAACAACGGCGTGCAACAGCCATGATCATGACACCGGGCCTCCGCAACTTCGCGCTCACCGCGCATGTCACTTCCTCGGTCGGCTCGCTTGGCGCGGTCGCTGCATTCCTGGCTCTCGCCGTCGCCGGGCTGACCAGCCAGGATGCTCAGATGGTGCGTGCCGCCTATCTCGCGATGGGGTTCAGCGCCTGGTTCGTCATCGTCCCGCTGGTCCTCGCTTCGTTACTGACCGGGCTTGTCATGTCACTGGGCACCCCATGGGGCCTGTTCCGGCACTATTGGGTCCTGGTGAAACTCCTGCTGACCGTCCTTACCACCATCGTCTTGCTGCTGCAGATGGAGCCAATCAGCTACATGGCAGCCGTAGCGGCAGAGACGACATTGTCCGGTGCCGATCTCCTCGGGCTGAGGAGATCACTCAGGTTCCACGCCGCTGGCGGCTTGCTGGTGTTGCTCGTGACCACGACGCTGTCGGTGTACAAGCCGCGGGGCATGACCCCGTACGGGGCGCGTAAGGACGGCCGCGGATCGACCACCAGCACACCACGCTGGGTGAAAGTGTTTGGGATGATCGCGATCGGCCTGGTCCTGCTGGTTGTCATCCTGGTTTTCACCGGCGTCGGTGGTCCCCACGGCCCTGGCCGACACATGCCGTGATGACCATGACACCCCCTCCTCCGCAAGTTCGCGCTCACCGTGCATATCACTTCCAGAACCCCGGAGGGGTCGGTTACACCTTGAACGACTCCAGCGTCTCGGGGGCGAACAGCTCTTCGGGCGTGAAGCGCCGTTTCGACAATCCCTGCTCGTGGTGGTAGCGCAGGAATGTCTCCAGCACGTGGCCGTTGGGCTGCAGGCCGTACGGCCACCAGTCCTCGCCCATTTCGCGCCGCGCCTCTTCCACGTGCGCGCTCAACCAGGGCAGCATGGTCATCGAGGCGGCCGTCTGCGCGAACCCTTCGTACGTTTGCCGCTGCGCGGCGAGGAACGCCTTGTAGAGCGACTGCGCGATCCAGGGACGCTTCTCATACAGGTCGCGCCGGATTACCACGGTGTGCATGATCGGGAAGATCCGGGTGCGGCGGTAGTACTCGCGCTCCACCTCGACATAGTTTTCGAACAGCCGCCGCACCTTGCCGGGCTGGGTATAGAGCGTTGACGGTGTGCGGGGCGACTGCATCGCATCGATCTCGCCGTCGGCCAGCATCCGGGAGAGCGTCTTGGTGGGATCGATCGCCCCGAGGTGGATGTCGGAGGGAAGGTCGAGACGGCGTTTTTCCACCCGGCCCGGTTCTTCCACGCCGCCGGTGAGGTATTCCATGCTGGCTACGGGCACTTTGTATTCGTCCGCGAGGATGCCGCGCGTCCATACGGGCGCGGTCAACTGCCATTCGGGTACGCCGCAACGCTTGCCGATCAGCTCCTCCGGGCGCGTGATGCCGCTCGCGGCCGACACGAATATGCAGTTGTGGCGGAAAGCGCGTGACGGGAAGGCGGGAATGGCGACGAACGGCGGCCGCTCCTCGCCCAGCGACGCGACATAGGACGAGAGCGACATTTCGGCGCAGTCGAATTCCCGGTGGCGCATCATGCGGAAAAACGTTTCTTCCACCGAGAGCGGCAGATAGACGAGCTCCAGGCCGTCGGGGCGGATGCTGCCGTCGGCGAGCCCGCGGGTGCGGTCGTAGTTCCAGCAGGCGAGCGTTAGCCGAAGGGACGCCATGTGCACTCCGTTTCCTGAAGAGCCGAGCGGCTCGGGTTTTGTGGCGTGCAAGTATACTGGGCGGGGAGTGCAACGGGGTTCACCCGACCAAAGGAGGGTTTCTATGAAGCCGGTATTTGCTTTCCTGGCCGCGCTGGGCGCTGCCTGGGCCGCCAGCAGCTTCGCACAGGAGTTTCCATCGCGCGCCATACGCATCGTCGTGCCTTATGCAGCCGGCGGGCTGCCCGACACCATGACGCGGCTGGTCAGCCCGCATCTCTCTAAATCGCTCGGCCAGCCGGTGCTCGTGGAGAATCGCGGCGGCGCCGGCGCGATTCCGGGCACCGAGCAGGTGGTGAGGTCTCCGGCCGACGGCTACACGCTGCTGATGACCGATGTCGGCCAGGTCGCTATAAATCCGCACCTGTTTTCAAAGCTGTCGTACGATCCGCTCAAGGACCTCGTGCCCGTGAGCCTGATGGGCACGTCGACCCTCTTCCTCGTGGTGAACCCTTCGCTCGGTGTCAACACCCTGAATGAATTCATCGCGCTCGTGAAATCCAGGCCCGGCCAGTACAACTACGGTTCATCGGGCATCGGCAGCGTGCTTCATCTGGCGATGGAAGCGCTCAATACTTCCTTCGGCCTGAAGCTCGCGCATGTCCCGTACAAGGGTTCGGGCGAATCGGTGCCTGCTTTGCTGGGAGGCCAGGTGAATGCCGTGTACGCTTCGCTGCCTTCGATTGCGGCGCCAGGGTCGTGAAAGCCTCGGGCGCCAGGGTCGACTGAGCGCGCATTCCGAATATTTGTTGGAGTCCTCTATGCATGCCGATCCCAAGATTGCAGAACGCAAGTGCTACATCAACGGCCGCTTTGTCGCGAGCGCCAAACAGTTCGCCAAGATCAATCCCGTGGACGGCACGGTCGTGGCGCAGGTGCACGAAGCCGACCAGGCGATGGTCGATGAAGCCGTCAGGGCCGCCAAAGCGGCGCTGAAAGGGCCCTGGGGCAAGATGCCGCTGCAGGCGCGCGTCGACCTGCTGCGCAAGGTGGCCGAGGGCATCGAAAAACGCTTCGAAGATTTCGTGCAGGCGGAAGTGGCCGACACCGGCAAGCCGGTGGAGCTTGCCAGCCACCTCGATATCCCCCGGGGCGCGGCGAACTTTCGCATTTTCGCGGACATCGTGCGCACCTACGGCACCGAATCGTACCTCCTCGATACGCCGGACGGGCGCGGGGCGGTGAACTACGCGGTGCGCAAGCCCCTCGGCGTGGTGGGCGTGATCGCGCCCTGGAATCTGCCGCTGCTGCTGCTGACCTGGAAACTGGCGCCGGCGCTCGCCTGCGGCAACGCGATCGTCGCCAAGCCGTCGGAAGAAACCCCTTCGACGGCGACGCTCCTGGCCGAAGTCATGCAGGACGCCGGCGTTCCGCCGGGCGTGTACAACGTCGTGCACGGTTTCGGCCCGGGTTCGGCGGGCGAATTCATCACCACCCACGCCATGGTGGACGGCATCACCTTCACCGGCGAGACCACCACCGGCTCCGCCATCATGCGCGCGGTGGCG
>Ga0156229_1234_pt2 | contig 15026 bp, 15 predicted proteins | sample RifCSPlowO2_12_FD_116156 | JGI IMG/M metagenome (GOLD analysis project Ga0156229, IMG submission 116156) | Betaproteobacteria bacterium RIFCSPLOWO2_12_FULL_66_14 | reverse complement strand
TGGCGCTGGTCACTTGCGTAATCGCGTCGGGCGGAGCCAGGCGGGCCGTTTCGGCGATGTGGATGCCCGCCCAGCCTCCCGCTGTCATGCCGAACCCCAGGCATACCAGGGCGAGTGCAGCGACGGGGAGCCGATCGCCGAACAAGCCCAGAACGGCCGCACAGCCGAGCATTCCCGCGCCGATCAGGACCAGCAGCGACACCGCGCTCATGAAGCGTCCCGAAAGTATCCCCCACAGGACCCGGCCGACCAGACCGCCGAACTGCGCGATGGCCATCAATGCGCCGGCCTGCAGCAGCGACAAGCCGCCCTCTTCCACGAGAAACGAAACGAGAAAGGCGATCAGCGCCATATGCACGGCTACATACGTCATGCAGACGATGGAAAGCCTCAAGAGCGCGCCGTCGCGCCCGAACAGCTTCAATGCGTCCAGGAAGGTGAAAGAGTAAGCCGCGCGCCTATGCTGCGACCGGGGCTCGTATTTGCGCCGCGGCCCCTCGAGGAACAGCGTGACGACGGCAATGACCGGCACCAGCGCGAGCAGCGAGCCTCTCCAGCCGATCCAGGGAAGCAGCAACGGGAAGAGCAAGCCGGCCAGCATGCCGCCGATCTGTCCGCCGGTCTGCTTAAGTGACAGGATGAATGGCCGGTCGGGAGGGCGCGTGATGCGAACCAGGAGCGCGCTCCCTGCCGGCGTCTCCGCGCCCTGCCCCAGTCCGATCAGGACCGCGGTGAGCGCCAGGAACAGGGCCGGCCCGACCCCGCCCAGCATCAGTCCCGTCGCGCACATCAGCAAAGTGAGCTGGAGCACCCGCAGCGCGCCGAAGCGCGCGACCAGCCGGCCGACCAGGATCGAGGTCAGCACCGACGCTCCCCACAAGAGCGCCGTATAGGTCCCCACCAGCTTGGTGCTCAACCCCAGGTCCGCGGCAATCGCCGGCGCCATGACAGGAACGGCGGAAATCCCCATGGCGAGGAGCACCATCACCCCATTGAGCCAGGATGCCACCGCCAGCGCATCCCGCATGCCGGCCCTCACGAACAAACCCGCGGGCGCAGGCCCCCTTGGAGGTGCGCTCGAATCATCCGATTTCAATCACGCGCTCGGGCCGGAATCCCGTGTATTCGTCGGGATAGCCGCGGGGGTTGCATACGATGCGGGTGGCGCGCACCGCATAGTCGAAGGCGGTATGCGTATGGCCGTGCACCCACAGCGACGCATGGCCCATGAGCCCGCCCAGGGGAACGATGAATCCCGGGTTGGCAGGGTGGTCGCGATAGGCCGGCGCTATGGACCCCGCGTGCGGCGCGAAATGCGTTATGACCACGGTCGGGCCGTCGAACGGATGGGGAAGTCTCTGTTCCAGCCAGGCGCGATGGCTCTGGCACAGCGCAATGGAATCCTCCGGGGAAAACGCTCGCTCGCCAAAGCGGATGGCCGCGTGATCCGGGTTGTAACGCCTCGAACGCTCTATCACGTCGGCACGCTGGCGCGGCGTGGCGAGCGAGTAATCGGTCCACAGCGTGCAGCCCAGGAATCGCACGCCCCCGATCACCCGTTCGCTGCAGTCCAGCAGTTCGATCCCGGCGGCTGCGGCCGCCTCGTGCATCGCCTTGCGGACGGCATGAAATTCGCCGTCGTAGTACTCATGGTTGCCGGCCACATACACGATGGGCCCCTGGAACGTTTTGCGGGCCCACTCGATGCCGGCGGTGCCGTTGTCGATGTCGCCCGCAAGCGCGACCAGGTCGGCGGCCGCGGGTCTCGGCTCGAAGGGCGAAACCTCGAGATGCAGATCCGAATAAACCAGGATGCGCATGGAACCGCCTGGCGTGGCACGCTGCTCGCGCGCGGCTGCTGCCGGCGGGGGCTTCCTTTCAGCGGCGCCGCCGGCGCAAATTCGCCGCGATCCGCATTCTCAGCGCATTCAGCTTGATGAAGCCTGCCGCATCGGCCTGGTTGTAGGCTCCCTGATCTTCCTCGAAGGTCGAAATTCGCGGATCGAAGAGCGAGTCCGTTCTTGATTCGCGCCCCGTGACGAGCACCGTGCCCTTGTACACCTTGAGCCTCACTTTCCCGTTCGCCGTCTTCTGCGACTCGTCGATGAGCGTCTGGAGGAGCGTGCGCTCCGGGCTGAACCAGTAGCCGTTGTAGATCATGCGCGCGTAGCGAGGCATCAGGTCGTCCTTGAGCGCCAGCACTTCGCGGTCCAGGGTGATCGACTCGATGGCGCGGTGGGCTTTCAGCATGATCGTGCCGCCCGGAGTCTCGTAACAGCCGCGCGATTTCATCCCCACGTACCGGTTCTCCACCAGGTCCAGGCGTCCGATGCCGTGCCTGCCCCCGATGCGGTTCAATTCGGCCAGCACGCGCGCCGGCGTGAGCCGCTTGCCGTTCACCGCCACGATGTCGCCCTGTTCGTAGGTGAGCTCGACGTGTTCGGGCCGCCCCGGCGCCTTTTCGGGGGACACCGTGATGCGCCACATCGATTCTTCGGGCTCGAAGGCCGGGTCCTCCAGGACGCCGCCCTCATAGGAGATGTGCAGCAGGTTGGCATCCATGGAATAGGGCGCACCGCCCTTCGTTTTCTTGTAGTCGACCGGAATGCCGTGCTGGTCGGCGTAGCGAAGCAGCTTCTCCCGTGAAACGAGGTCCCACTCGCGCCACGGCGCGATGATCCTGATATTGGGCATCAGCGCATAGGCGCCGAGCTCGAAGCGCACCTGGTCGTTGCCCTTGCCGGTGGCGCCATGGGAAATCGCCCCCGCGCCCGTCCTGCGCGCGATCTCCACCAGGTGCTTCGCGATGAGCGGCCGGGCGATGGACGTGCCAAGAAGATATTCGCCTTCGTAGAGGGCGTTCGCGCGAAACATCGGGAAGACGAAGTCGCGCACGAACTCCTCGCGCAGATCCTCGACGAATATCTGCTTCACGCCCAGCAGTTTCGCCTTGCGGCGCGCGGGTTCCAGCTCTTCGCCCTGGCCGATGTCGGCCGTGAAGGTGATGACCTCGCAGGCGTAATGATCCTGGAGCCACTTGAGGATGACCGATGTATCGAGCCCGCCGGAATAGGCGAGCACGACTTTCGCGGGTTGGTCTTGCCGGGGTGTGTGAGTTGTGGCACGAACGAGGGTGCGTCCCATATGTCCTTTTCTGATTTTCAAAGCCGGCCGAGCAGCAGAAATTCAATGAGCGCCTTCTGAACGTGCAGCCGGTTTTCTGCTTCGTCCCAGACCACGCTCTGCCGGCCGTCGATCACGCTGGCCGCCACTTCCTGGCCCCGGTGCGCGGGCAGGCAATGCATGAAAAGCGCATCGTGCTTCGCCGCTTTCATCATCTCGTCGTCGACCTGCCAGTCCTCGAAGGCCTTTCTGCGTTCCTGGTCTTCCGCTTCGAAGCCCATGCTGGTCCAGACGTCGGTGGTCACCAGGTCGGCGCCGCGAGCCGCCTTCATGGGATCGGCGAACTGTTCGTAGTGGTCGGTGCCGTAGAGGCCGGCGCGCTCCGGCTCGATCTCATAGCCCGGCGGCGTCGAGACGTGCACATTGAAGTCGAACAGCTCCGCGGCCTGCAGCCAGGTATTGCACACGTTGTTGGAGTCCCCGATCCAGGCCACCGTTCGGCCCGTGATCGACCCGCGATGCTCGATGTAGGTGTAGATATCCCCCAGAATCTGGCAGGGATGGTACTCATTGGTGAGGCCGTTGATCACCGGCACGCGGGAATGCCCGGCGAACCGCTCTACGATTTCCTGCTCGAAGGTGCGGATCATGACGATGTCGCACATGCGCGAGATGACCTGGGCGGCATCCTCGACCGGTTCTCCGCGCCCCAGCTGCGAATCCCGGGTGCTCAGGAATATCGCTGCTCCGCCGAGTTGATGCATGCCCGCTTCGAACGAGAGCCGCGTTCGCGTGGACTGCTTTTCGAAGATCATCACCAGCGTGCGGTCGATGAGCGGCCAGTACTGCCGGTAAGACTTGAACTCGTTCTTTATCCAGCGGGTGCGCACGAACAGATGTTCGAACTCCTCGCGCGTGAAGTCCTTGAACTGGAGAAAATGCCGCGCCTTCATGGACCGGGCAGGCCTCTTTTACGCCTTGGCCGCGGATTGCGGCCGTGCCTCGCCCAGGAACCGCTGCACGAGCGGCACGAGGATGGATACGATCTGCCGGGCTTCGGCTTCCCGGATGACCAGCGGCGGCAGCAGCCGCACGACGTTGTCCACCGTGACGTTGATCAACAAACCCTCCTCCAGCGCGCGTTGCACCAGGTCCCCGCAGGACCGGTCGAGCTCGACCCCGATCATGAGCCCGCGCCCCCGTATTTCGCGGATGCCGGCGACGCCCTTGAGCCCCTGGGCCAGGCCTTCACGGATGAGGGCTCCCGTCGCCAAGGCGTTGTGCATCAGATTCTCCTCCTCGACGATCGCCAGAGTGGCCAGAGCGGCGGCGCAGGCGAGCGGATTGCCGCCGAACGTGGAGCCATGGTTGCCCGGCTTGAACACCCGGGCGGCCTCGCCGCGAGCCAGACAGGCGCCGATGGGCACACCGGAGCCCAGGCCTTTTGCGAGCGTCATGACGTCCGGCACAAAGCCCGCGTGCTGGTAGACGAACCATTTTCCGGTGCGCCCGATCCCGCATTGCACTTCATCGAGCATCAGCAGCCATTGCTGACGCTCGCAGATCTCGCGCAAGCCCCTGAGGTACTCGATCGTCGATACATTGATGCCGCCTTCGCCCTGGATGGGCTCGACCAGCACCGCGACCACGCTCGAGTTGTGAGCGGCCACCTGCCTCACGGTGTCGATGTCGTTGAACGGTACGCGCACGAATCCGGAAACGAGCGGCTCGAAGCCGGCCTGGACCTTGCGACTGCCGGTCGCCGAAAGCGTGGCGAGCGTGCGGCCATGGAACGCCTGCTCCATGACTATGATGGCCGGCGCCTCGACCCCTCTGGAATGTCCGTAGAGCCGCGCGATCTTGATGGCCGCCTCGTTCGCCTCGCACCCCGAGTTGCACAGGAACACGTTGTCCATGCCGCTCGCGGCGCACAGTTTGTCGGCCAGTTCCTCCTGAGCCGTGATTCGATACAGGTTGGACGTGTGTATGAGCCGCGCCGCCTGCTCGCACAGTACCCGCGTGAGTCTCGGGTGCGCATGTCCCAGGGTGTTCACCGCGATGCCGGCCAGCGCATCCAGATAGCGCCGGCCGGCTTCGTCCCATAGCCATACCCCCTCGCCGTGGGTAAAGGCGACCGGGATGCGGCTGTAGGTATTCATCAGATGAGACATGGCGGGAACCTCGACGTTGGGCGCGGACAGGAACGGCCCGTGCGCGGGCGAAAGTCGAACGGTGGCACAGAGCCGCCCCAAAGTTCAAGGGTGGCGCTACGCCTTCGGCCACCCCAGAAAATGAGACGGTGGCTTGCGCCACCGGCCGCTTTCAAAAAATTCTTGAATGCGGCCAATATCTTAGCATAGGAGCCGGCGCCGCGCGAACGCCGGCCGGCGGGACTGACGCGAGATCAGCGAACTGTGCGAGCGATGCGCAGGATAGGCGGGGCCAGGGTGTTCTGCTGCAGGATTTCGCAATGCTGGTACATCTGCCGCAGCTTTCTTTCCGCATCCGCGGCGTCGCGTCCATGGATGGACAGGCGTTCGATCAGCAGTCCCTGGCGCGTGCGGATGCGAAAACCGTACTTGTTGGTGATCATAAGGATTGGCCCCCGCCCAAGTAATCAAAGACTTGCCGTTCGTATAGCATAGCAGCTACAGCCATGTAAAGGTATGACGGCGGGATATCCGTTACTTGTTGGCGTTCCTGCGCGAGCGCGTCGGACAGCAGCTCGTCCAGCTCGAGCACACGAAACACCCTGGTGGAATTGATCTGTTCGCGCAGCTCGCGCGAGGGGGAGGGGCGTTGGCCGGGAGTCCCCGGCGGCTGTTACGGCAGCGCCTTGAGGCGAGCTGCCAGATGGCTCTTGTGGCGGGCTGCCTTGTTCTTGTGAATGATGTCCTTGTCCGCGATGCGGTCGACCACGCTCATCGTCTCGCGGAACACGTTCTGCGCTTCGCCCTTGTCACCGCGCTCGATGGCCTTGCGCGCGTTCTTGATGGCGGTGCGCAGCTCCGAACGCATGGACGAGTTGTGCTGGTTGCGCTTTACGGACTGCCGTGCAGCTTTGCGCGCGCTCTTGGTGTTGGCCATTTTCGGTCCCTGGCCGATGAAGCGAGGGCATTGAAAAGAAAGGGCGTGATTGTACGGTGCGCGCCGGGCGAAGGCAAGGAGGATTGACCCGGGCCGGGGGAGCCCGGGACGCCGCTTCAGGCGCGTCGCCTTCCCTATAATCCGCGCATGAACCCGCTGAGAGCGCTGGCCACGGTCAGCAGCATGACGCTGGTCTCGCGCATCCTCGGTTTTGTGCGCGACGTCATCATAGCGAGGATGTTCGGGGCCGGGCTCGCCTCCGACGCTTTTTTCGTCGCCTTCAGGATTCCCAATCTGCTTCGCCGGCTGTTCGCCGAAGGCGCCTTTTCACAGGCCTTCGTGCCGATTCTTTCCGAGTACAAGACTCGGCAGGGCGAGGAGAGGACCCGCCTGCTGGTCGACCGTGTCGCCACGCTGCTCACCCTCGCCCTCGCGGTGGTGAGCGCCCTGGGGGCCGCATTTGCGCCGCTGGTGATCTATGTCAGTGCCCCGGGCTTTGCCGACGAGCCGGCAAAGTTCGAGCTGACCGTATCCATGCTGCGGGTGGTTTTCCCCTACATCCTGTTCATCTCGCTGGTTTCCCTGGCGGGCGGCATCCTCAATACCTGGAGCCGCTTTGCCGTGCCCGCGCTCACGCCGACACTGCTCAACCTTTCCTTCATTGCCGGTGCGCTGCTCGCTGCGCCGTACTTCGATCCGCCCGCCATGGTTCTGGCCTGGGCGGTATTCGCAGGCGGCGTTTTGCAGCTCGCCCTCCAGGTTCCGGCACTCGCCCGGATAGGAATGCTGCCGCGACCCCGCAATTTCTTCCACGACGAGGGAGTCAAGCGGATTCTCCTGCTGATGGCGCCGGCGGTGATCGGGGTGTCCGTGGCCCAGATCAGCCTGCTCATCAATACGATTTTCGCTTCCTATCTCGACACGGGCAGCGTCTCGTGGCTGTACTACGCGGACCGCTTGATGGAATTCCCCACCGGCCTGCTCGGCGTGGCGCTGGGTACCGTGCTGCTGCCGAGCCTCGCCCGATCGCATTCACAAGGCGATGGCGAGGAATATTCGCGCCTGCTGGATTGGGGCCTGCGTTTGACCCTGCTGCTGGCATTGCCGGCGGCCGCGGCGCTCGCCGTGCTGGCCGTCCCGCTGGTGGCGACCCTGTTCCACTACGGCGCATTCGCCGAGCACGACGTATGGATGACGCGGCAGGCGGTGATCGCCTACAGCATCGGGCTGCTGGGCCTCATCATGGTTAAGGTGCTGGCGCCGGGATTTTATGCGCGGCAGAATATTGCGACACCCGTGCGGATTGCCGTCTTGACGCTCATTACCACGCAGCTGCTGAACGCTGCGCTCATCGGGCCGCTCGCTCACGCCGGGCTTGCGCTGGCAATCTCGCTGGGCGCGTGCCTGAATGCCGCGTTGCTGTATCGCGGTCTGCGGCAACGACGCATCTACCGGCCGCAGCCGGGCTGGGGCAAATTCCTGCTGAAGGTGGTGCTCGCCGTCTGCGCCATGGCGGCCGCCGTCTGGACCGCGGCCGGTCCCGACGCGTGGTGGCTCGGCTCGGGCGCCGCGCGCCGCGCTGCGGGTTTGACCGGCGTCGTGGCGCTCGGCGCGGCCGTCTATTTTGGATGCCTGTGGCTCGCCGGGATCCGCGTGCGCGATTTTTCCGCAAGGCCCCGATGACTCCGCGCCTGGAACGATTTGCCGAGCTGGTGTCGAGCGAACAGTTCAATCTCGGCGAAGCAAGCCTGCTGGTGGCCGAAGACGTCTATCCCGACCTGGATGTCGCGGCTTATCTCGCCCGGCTGGACGACATCGCGACGGCCATCCGAAAGCGCATCGCGAGCGACGCCTTTGCCGAGCAGAAGGTTCTCGCGCTCAACTATTACCTGTTCAACGAGCTGCACTTCGTCGGCAACGCCGCCGATTACTACGATCCGCGCAACAGCTACCTGAATGAGGTGCTGGAACGGCGTACGGGCATTCCGTTGACGCTCTCGATCGTGTACCTGGAAGTGGGCAGGCGGCTCGGGCTCAATCTGAAAGGCGTTTCCTTTCCGGGGCATTTCCTGGTGAAGCTCGTGGTGAAGAAGGGCCAGCTGGTGCTCGACCCGTTCATCGGCGGCGAAGCGCAATCCGAATCGGACCTGCGCCAGCGCCTGGCGCAGGTGATGCCGGCAGGCGAAGCCGAAACGGTGCCCATCCACCGCTACCTGCAGCCGGCGAGCTCGCGTCAGGTCATTGCGCGCATGCTGAGGAACCTCAAGACCATCTACCTGCAGGCGCAGCAACTGGAGCAGGCGCTCGCCGTGATGCACCGGATGCTGCTGGTGGTCCCGGAATCGGCCGAGGAGCTGCGCGACCGGGGGTTGCTCTACCAGCGGCTGGAATGCTTCCGCCCGGCGCTCTCGGATCTTCAAAACTACCTGCGCCGCCGCCCGCAGGCCCCCGATGCGAGCGAGATCCACGCCAAGGTGGTCGAGCTCAGGCAGGCCTGCTCGCGCTTGAACTAGCCGGTCTATAATTCAACACTTTGCACGCGCTCTCCGCCTTTCCCCATGCTGGTGACCCGCGGCGCCCACTGCGCCGTTCATGCTCCTGTTGCCCTGACCATCGGCAATTTCGACGGTGTTCATAAGGGCCATCAGGTCATTCTCGCCCGGACCCGGCAGGAAGCGGCCCTGCGAGGCGTGACAAGCTGCGTTCTCACTTTCGAGCCGCACCCGCGGGAATATTTCGAGAAGGTGCGCGCCCGCACGGCGGCGGGCCCGGCCTCGTCGCCTGCTCCTACCCGTCTCACCTCGCTGCGGGAGAAGCTCGAGCTTCTGCAGGCCGAGGGTCTGGACCGCGTGCATGTGCAGCGCTTCCACGCGGGCTTTGCCGCGCTTGCCCCGGAGGCGTTCGTGGCCCAAATGCTTGAACGCACGCTCCAGGCGCGCTGGGTGCTGGTCGGGGACGATTTCTGCTTTGGCGCCCGGCGTTCAGGAAACACCGAGCTGCTGCGGCAACTGGGGCCGCAGCACGGATACGAGCTTGAAATCATGCCCGCGATCGAGCAGCAGCGCAGGCGCGTGTCCTCGGGCGCAGTGCGCGAGGCGCTCGCCAGCGGCGACGTAGAAGGCGCCCGGGCGCTGCTCGGCCGCCCCTACAGCATCAGCGGGCGGGTGGTCCATGGAGACAAGCTGGGACGCGAGCTTGGCTGCTCCACCGCCAACATCCAGATGAAGCACAACCGGCCGCCGCTCACCGGTATTTTCGCCGTCCATGTCCACGGAATCGGATCGGAGCTGTGTCCGGGAGTGGCGAGCCTGGGCGTGCGCCCGACGGTGAAACGTGACGGGAGCGCGGTGCTCGAGGTGCACGTGTTCGATTTCGAGGGCGATCTCTACCGCAAGCATCTGCGCGTGGACTTCCTGCACAAGATTCGCGACGAGGCCAAGTTCTCCGACCTGGAGGCGCTGCGCTCGCAGATCCAGCGGGACTGCGATGCGGCGAAAAGTTTTTTGATGGGTTACCGCCATGTCTGAAATCAAGATCGATTACAAGCAGACACTGAATCTGCCCGATACGCCTTTCCCCATGCGCGCCGATCTCGCCAAGCGTGAGCCGCACTGGGTCAAGGAGTGGGACGAGAAGAAGATCTACCCGAGGATCCGGGAAGCGTCGAAAGGGCGCCCCAAGTTCGTCCTGCATGACGGTCCGCCCTATGCCAACGGCGACATTCACCTCGGCCACGCGATCAACAAGATCCTGAAGGACATCATTACGAAATCGCGCAACATGGCCGGGTTCGATGCGGTTTACGTGCCCGGCTGGGATTGCCACGGCATGCCGATCGAGCGCGAAATCGAGAAACAGCACGGCAAGAACCTTCCCGTCGAGCAGACGCAAAACCTCTGTCGGGCCTACGCGTCGCGGCAGATTGAGCGCCAGAAGAAGGATTTTCAGCGGTTAGGCGTGCTGGGCGATTGGGACAACCCCTATACCACCATGGCCTACAGGGTCGAGGCCGATGAAATCCGGATCCTGGGAAAGCTGCTGCAAAAGGGCTACGTGTACCGCGGCTTGAAGCCGGTCAACTGGTGCTTCGACTGCCGCTCGGCGCTGGCGGAAGCGGAAGTGGAATACATGGACCGCGCCGACTACGCCATCGACGTCGGCTTTCCGTTCGCCGAGCACGAGCGGCTGGCGAAGGCGTTCGGGCTGCCGCGGCTTCCCGGCAATGAAGCAGGCTGGGCGGTGATCTGGACCACCACGCCCTGGACCATCCCCGCCAACCAGGCGCTCAATGTTCATCCCGACTTCGTCTACGATCTTGTGCACACCGAACGCGGTCTGCTCCTGCTTGCCGCCGAGCTGACGGACGCGTGCCTCGAGCGCTACGGGCTGAAGGGCACGACGCTCGCTTCCTGCAAGGGCTCGGCGCTGGAACGGATCGCCTTTCATCATCCGTTCTATGACCGGCTTTCACCCGTGTACCTGGGCGAGTACGTAACCCTGGAGCAGGGCACCGGTATCGTGCACAGTGCGCCGGCCTACGGCGTGGAAGACTTCCTTTCATGCCGGCGCTACGGGATGAAGGACGACGAGATTCTCACTCCTGTGCAGGCCGACGGCCGGTTCGCCGAGTCGCTGCCGTTTTTCGGCGGCATGACCATCTGGGAAGCGAACGCCGAGATCGTGAACAAAATCCACGAAACGGGCTCCCTGCTGGCATCATCGCGGGAGCAGCACAGCTACATGCACTGCTGGCGCCACAAGACGCCGGTCATCTACCGCGCGACCACGCAGTGGTTTGCGGGGATGGACGACGTACCCGGCTTCAACGGCGTCAAACCTAAGGAAACGCTGCGCGAAACGGCGCTGCGCGGCATTGAAGCGACGCGTTTTTATCCGGCCTGGGGCAAGGCGCGGCTGCAGGGCATGATCGCGAACCGGCCCGACTGGACGCTGTCGCGGCAGCGCCAGTGGGGCGTACCCATGCCTTTCTTCGTGCACAAGGAAAGCGGTGCGCTGCACCCCCGCACGCTGGAGCTGCTCGAAGCCGTTGCCTTGCGCGTGGAGCAGGGCGGCATCGAAGCATGGCAGCGGGTCGAAAAGGAACAACTGTTGGGCGATGAAGCCTCACAGTACGAGAAGGTCAAAGATACCCTGGACGTGTGGTTCGACTCCGGCTCAACGCACCAGACGATCATGGGCGGCCCGGACGGCGAAAAAACCGGCCTTGGCTCGCACGGCAGGCAACTGAAGTTCCCTGCAGATTTGTATCTGGAAGGTTCGGATCAGCACCGTGGCTGGTTCCACTCGTCGCTGCTGGTTTCGTCCATGCTGAATGGTGTACCGCCATACAAGGCCCTGCTCACCCACGGCTTCTTTGTCGACGGTGAAGGCCGCAAGATGAGCAAGTCGCAGGGCAACGCCGTCGAGCCGCAGAAAATTGCCGGGACGCTCGGGGCGGAGATCCTGCGTCTTTGGGTCGCCTCCACCGACTACTCGGGCGAGCTGTCGATCTCCCAGGAGATCCTCAAGCGCGTCGTGGAAGCGTACCGCCGCATCCGCAACACGCTGCGGTTCCTCCTGGCCAATACCGCGGACTTCGATCCTTCGAAGCATGCCATGCCGGTCGCGGAATGGTCCGATATCGATCGTTATGCCGTGGCGCTCACCGCCCAGTTGCAGCGGGCGGTCGTGGAAGACTACGAACGCTACGAGTTCCATCCGACCGCGGCAAGGCTGCAGACCTTCTGCTCGGAGGATCTGGGCGCCTTCTATCTGGACGTGCTCAAGGACCGGCTCTACACCTGCAGGGCCGACTCGAAAGCGCGCCGTTCCGCGCAAAACGCGCTGTATCACGTGACGCAGTCGCTCCTGAGGCTCATGGCCCCCATCCTGTCCTTTACCGCGGAGGAGGCGTGGAAACTGGCGGGCAAGGGCGAGAGCGTGTTCCTCGCCACCTGGCATGAGCTTCCGCACATCGCCGATGCCGAAGCCCTGCTCGAGCGCTGGCTGCTGATCCGCGCTGCGCGCGGCGACGTGCAGAAGGAACTGGAGGCCTTGAGGGCGGCCGGAAAAATCGGCTCCTCGCTGCAGGCAAGGGTGGAAGTCCACGCCTCGTCGGAAACTTACCGGGCGCTCAGCGCCCTCGGTGAGGACCTCAAGTTCGTGCTCATCACCTCCGAGGCCCGGGTGATCGAGGCCGTCCCCGGCGAAGAACGGGTGGTCGCTGCACCGGTCGAGGCCGGGAAATGCGAGCGGTGCTGGCACTGGCGCTCCGATGTGGGCAAGGAAGCGTCGCATCCGGGGCTGTGCGGCCGCTGCATCGAAAACCTGTTCGGTGCCGGCGAGCCGAGAAAGGGCGCCTGAAAGCCGTGGCGGAAGCGCGTCGCCTGCTGGTCGCCTGGTTTGCCCTTGCCGGGGCGGTCGCGCTCGTCGACCTGGCCAGCAAGCGCGTGATCCTGGCCGTGCTGCGCCCCGGGCAGGTGCTCGAGGTGACTGGTTTTTTCAACCTAGTTCTTGCCTTCAACCGCGGCGCCGCTTTCAGTTTCCTGTCCGACGCCGCCGGCTGGCAGCGGTACGCTTTCATAGCGATCGCCGTGGCGGCCATCGTCCTGATCGCGTGGATGCTGGTGCGCCACGCGCACCAGGTGGCCTTCTGCCTGGGACTGTCGCTCATGCTCGGCGGCGCCATAGGGAACCTGTGGGACCGGCTCGCGCTCGGGCACGTGGTCGATTTCCTGGATTTCCATGCCGCGGGGTATCACTGGCCCGCCTTCAACGCAGCCGATTCGGCCATTACCGTCGGGGCCGTGATCCTCATACTCGAGGGCCTGCGCAATCAGTCGGAACGGACCGTCGGCCGGCCCGGATAGAATAGCCTCGTGGAAGTGCTTCTTGCCAATCCGAGGGGTTTCTGCGCCGGTGTGGAGCGCGCGATCGGCATCGTCGAGCGGGCGCTGGAGCGCTATGGCGCGCCGATCTACGTTCGCCACGAGGTCGTGCACAACAAGTTCGTGGTCGACGACCTGCGCCGCAAGGGCGCGGTTTTCGTCGAGACGCTGGACGACGTGCCGCAGGGCAGCACGGTGATCTTCAGCGCGCACGGCGTGCCGAAGAGCGTCCGGGCCGAAGCCGAGGCGCGCGGACTGCAGGTGTTCGACGCCACCTGCCCGCTGGTGACCAAGGTTCATGTGGAAGTGGCCAAGATGCGCAGCGCCGGCCACGAGATCGTCATGATCGGGCATCGCGGCCATCCCGAAGTCGAAGGCACCATGGGCCAGTCCGATTCCGGCATGCACCTGGTGGAGACCGTGGCCGACGTCGCTAAAGTCTCGGTGCGCGACCCGCAGAAGCTCGCCTACGTCACCCAGACGACGCTTTCGGTGGACGATGCGCAGGCGATCGTCGAGGCCCTGCGCGAGCGCTTTCCGGTGATCGTCGGTCCCAAGAAGGACGACATCTGCTATGCGACCCAGAACCGGCAGGACGCCGTCAAGCTGATGGCGGCCCAATGCGACCTGCTGATCGTGGTGGGTTCGCCCAACTCGTCCAATTCGAACCGCCTGCGCGAAGTTGCGCAGAGCCGTGGCGTCGAAGCCTACATGGTGGACAAGGCGGAACAACTCAAGCCCGAATGGCTGTCGGGCAAGCGGCGTATTGGCGTGACCGCCGGTGCCTCCGCTCCGGAAATTCTCGTCCAGGAAGTGGTGGCGCGGCTGAACCGGTTGGGCGCGAGGGAGGTCGTTCACCTGAGCGGCATCCAGGAGAACGTGGTCTTTCCGCTTCCCAAGGGCATCGCCGGCGGCAGCGCCTAGAGCGAGCGCTCAGGGCACGAACGAGAGCTCCACGAGCTTCAGGCTCGCCACCGGCCGGGCGTTCCTCATGGCGGGGTGGAAACGGATCTCGTACACCTCTTCCAGCGAAGCCTGGCCGCTCAGGCCCTCGGCTTCGAGGACATCGAACCGGTCCACCGTGCCGCGATCGCTGATATACAGGCGAAGTTTCAGTTTCACCATGCGGCCAAGGAGCATCGATCGTTCCTGGCGCGAGCGGTTTGAAACGTCGGCCGGCACGGCACGCACATCGACATCCCGGGCCGCGTAGTAGGCGGGCGGGATAATCGAGTCGGGCCCTGGGCGCCGGCCGCGTTCGGTTTCCAGAGGCGCCGGCTGAGTTTCGGTCTCGCCTTCCAGAACCCGCTTCGGTGTCGCAGACGTCTTGATTTCGCGAGGAGCGTCCGATAGCGACGGTGGATCCATGGCGGCCGGCTGCGCCGTGGATACCGGAATGATGCTGGCGCGCATGGCGCTCGCCATGCCCGGTGAGCCCGGATCAAAGCGTAATCCCAGCACCACGAGGGAATGCAGCAGAAGCGACGCGAGCAGCCCGAGCGTCAGCCGCGATCGTTCATCGCGACCGATGAGGGCGGGCTGCAAAGCCGTTGCAGTCATACAGCACGCCCCTCAGTCGAACTCCTTGTACCAGTAAGTCCTGGCACGCACGTCGAGCGTGGTCCCGGTCGGCTGCTTCACCGCCGTGCCGGAGATCACGACTTCGTACTTCTTGCCCTCCAGCTCTACAACGGCAGGCACCGGCGAGGGCAGGAAACCGCCGCCCTCGTGTTTCACCGAGCGGTCGTCCACGCCGGTTCCGCTGGAACTGAGATCGGCGGTGGCGCTCGCGTCCTCGAAGTCGATGAGGTACTGGCGCGCTATCCCGAGGTTGCTGCCGCACGCGCCGCCGCCTGCGGTCGCGCTCGGCTGGTTGGTGTTGAAAAAGGTGGTGCCTGCCAGCGTCACGACGCCGCCAACGTTCTTTTC
>Ga0156229_1322_pt2 | contig 15129 bp, 16 predicted proteins | sample RifCSPlowO2_12_FD_116156 | JGI IMG/M metagenome (GOLD analysis project Ga0156229, IMG submission 116156) | Betaproteobacteria bacterium RIFCSPLOWO2_12_FULL_66_14 | reverse complement strand
GAGCCGAACGGTGACCCCGACGCGGTGGACGGTCAGCTCCTCAGCCTGCTGCCCCGGCAGGAGAAGAAGCTCACTTACGCAGCGAGCACTGCCGTCGGTGTCCACGGCGGCCAGGGCCGCATGGGCGCTTCGTTCACGACGCCACCCATGGAGCAGGCCACCGAGCTCACCGGACCGCTGGTGCTCAACCTCTGGGTGTCCAGCACATCGGAAGACATGGATATCCTGGCCACGCTGAGAAACATCGGGCCGGACGGCAAGGATGTCTGGGAAGTCGGTCCGCAAGGCGGCCCCACCAACCTCACCAAGGGCTGGCTGCGCGCCTCGCACCGCAAGCTCGATCCGCTGCGCTCATTGCCATACCGTCCCTATCATTCGCATGACGAGCGCTGGTGGCTCAAAGCCGACGAACCGGTGGAATGCCGGGTGGAAATCTGGCCGACCAGCATCGTGCTGCAGAAGGGGCACCGGCTGCGCCTGGACATCCAGCCGAAGGACGGCGTCGGCACGAGCATTTACACTCACTACCACGCCGATTACAACGCCCGCGCGCTGAACAGCCTTTATTCAGGAGGGGAGAAAGCCTCCTATCTGCTGGTGCCCGTCATTCCGCCGAAATCCTGAGGACCTTCATATTGCGGGGAGAGCAAGCATGCTGCTGTGTCATGTGCGGCGCGCCGCCGGCGCGGTGGGTTTCGTCCTGGCCGCGGGCGCCCTTGCCCAGGGCTTTCCGTCCAAGCCCGTTCGGGTGGTGGTGCCGTTTCCGCCGGGCTCCGGGCTGGACACCATGGCGCGCCTGGTGTCGCCGAAACTGTCCGACTCGTGGGGCCAGCCGGTCATCGTGGAGAACCGCGCCGGCGCAAACGGCATGATCGGTTCGGAGCAGGTCGCACGCTCCGCGCCCGACGGCTACACCATCCTCGCCACGACCACCAGCACGCATGTGGCGGCGGCTTTTCTGGTCAAGAAACTGCCTTACGACCCGCGCCGGGACGTCACTCCCATCACGGCAGCCCTTGAAGCGGTGACCGTGCTCGCCGTCACTTCCGCGCTGCCCGTCAACACGCCCCGGGAGTTGGTGGATCACCTGAAACGCAACCCCGGCAAGGTGGCCTACGGCTCGCCCGGCGTCGGCAACTATTTCCACCTGATCGGGGAAATGTTCCAGGCTTCTCAGGGCGTCAGCGTGCTGCACGTTCCCTACAAGGGGATCGTGCTCGCCGTGCAGGCGGCCGCCACGGGGGAAGTGCAGATGGTCTTCAGCGCCGTGAACAACGTGATGCCGCACATGAAGGCGGGCAGGTTGAAGACGCTCGCCGTGCTCAACCCGACACGCTACGCTGCCATGCCGGACGTGCCCACGGCCTCAGAGACGCTCCCCGGGTTCGTGAGGCCCGATTCATGGTTCGGCTTTCTCGGCCCCGCGGGCCTGCCTCGACCCGTATTGAATCGGCTCAATGCGGACATCGTGAGCGCATTGAAAATGCCCGACGTGCGGCCAAAGCTCGAATCCATGGGCTTTGTCGTCATCGCGAATTCCCCGGAGGAATTCATGAAGATGTACATGGCCGGATTCGAGGTGTACGGCCGGATCGTGAAGCAGGCGGGGATACAGCCGGAATAGTCGATCTACGAGCCGGTCGCGCTACGTTTCCACAACTCCCAGGGCCGCTGGATCGTTGGTTCGATGTTGGTCCGCGCCAGCGCAGCCTCGTCCGGATCGAGGAACACGATCGTGCCGCCCAGCGCGATCGCGTTCTGCTGCAGCGCTGCGTTCACCTGCGTATAGATCGCCCGGTACACCGCAATCGGGATGGTGTCGCCGACAGCGACGAACCCATGTCCGCGCATGAGCGCGATGCTGTGCCCGCCCAGCTGCGCCGAGAGCGCAGCGCCCTGGTCGCGGTTGCGCACCAGCATGTCGGTCGATCCGAAGCGCGTCTTGATGTCGAATACGGGAGAGCCGTCCCCGATGAACGCGGCCATGTGGAAAATCGGCCGCAGCCGCACCGAAGAACAGGCAAACGGGACCACCGAAGACGAATGGCTGTGCACCACGGCCACCACATCGGGGCGCGAGCGGTAGATCTCGCCGTGGATGAAGCGCTCCAGATACGGGGCGCGCGTATCCCCGTTCAGCGCGACGCTGTCGAGGTCGAATTCCATGAGGTCGGCCGCCGTGACCAGCTGCGGCGCGAGCGAGCGCGACAGCAGGAAGCGCGACGCGTCACCGGGATGCCGGGCGCTCACATGGCCGTAACCGTCGAGCACCTTCTGATCGGCAAGGATGCGGTTGGCGGCCACCAGGTCGTCGATCACCGCCTGCAGCGCCGGATCGCGACGCTTCGCCCTGGCCGTAGTCTTGCGGGTCTTTTTTCGGGTTGCCAAGCGTGTCTCCTACGATTGGAAATGGGGCATCACTTTCGAAGCGAACAGCTCCAGGGTGCGAAACGCTTCGGCGTCCTTTGATCCGCCGAAGTTGATCTGCATCGAAGGTTCCACTTCGCCGAATGTCCGGATGCAGGCGCGGATCTGTTCGACGACCTCTTCGGGGCTGCCTACGAAAGCGCCGCCTTTCTCGATGATCTTGTCGGGCGTGGTTTCCAGGATGCTCGCGACCATCTTGTCATAGCCAGGATACTCCGCCTCGTTGCGGCCTTTCCACGCGAGGACTGCTTCAGCGAATGTCTCCAGGTAACGCCTGCAGATGCGCTCGAATCCCGCGCGGGCCTCGTCGCGGTTTTCGGCCACGTAGCAGAACTGGGAGACCTGGACCTGCTCGGCACCGGGGGCGTGGCGGGATTCGCTCCACACGCGGCGGTACATGGCCACGTATTGCTGCAGCAGCCCCGGCTTGCCGGCGTACGGAACGACCATCAGGTTGAAACCGTTGCGCGCAGCGTAGGCGAACGACTCTTCCGTGGTGATGGCCGCTATCCAGATGGGCGGATGCGGCCGTTGCACGACCCGCGGCATGAGGCGCACGTCCTGGAGCGCCCAGTACTTCCCTTTGGCCGTCACGCGCTCTTCGGTCCACAGCCGCCTGATCATGCCGATCGCCTCTTCGAAACGCTCGCGGCTCTCGGACATCGGCACGCCATAGACTTCGAACTCCTTCGGCAGGAAGGCGCGTCCGAACCCGGCATCGAGCCGGCCCCGGCTCATGTTGTCGAGCATCGCGAGGTCGCCGCCGAGATGCGCCGGATGGTGGAAGGCGGGGATCACGGCCCCGGTGATGAGACGAATGCGCGCGGTCCTTGCCGCGATCGCGGAAAGAAAAACACTGGGGTTGGGCGAATGCCCGCCGTAGTCGTAGAACGAGTGCTCGACCGTCTTGATGCTGTGGTAGCCCAGCTGGTCGGCGCGCTCTGCCAGGCGCAGGCACTGTTCGTAATAGTCTGCCGTGGTCGCGTCGAGCGGCCGGAACGACGGAAAAAAATTGATGCCGAATTTCACGAATGCTCCGTCGGTTCGCCAGGGGGTTGGGCGGCGGTGGGTGCCGGCCGACCTGGGTTTTCGCACGCAGGTGCAACAGATGCCAGCGCCCTGCGTCAGTTCAGGCGCGCTCCCGAGCTCTTCACCAGCCGTTCACCCCGCGGCAGATCGTCGAGGATGAACTTGCGGAATTCCTCGGGAGAATTGCCCGCGATTTCAAGCCCGAGCGGCCCGAATCGCTGGCGCACGGCGGGCGAGCGGACCGCTTCGACGAAAGCCGTATGGAGCCTGTTGACCACGTCCTTCGGCGTGCCGGCCGGAACGGCCAGGCCCCACCAGCTCTTGAAGCCGTGATCCGGCACGCCGGCCTCGCTCATGGTCGGCACGTCGGGCAGGATCGGGTTGCGGGTGTTGCCGGGGAAGAACAGCACTCTCATCTTGCCCGCCCTGATCATCTCGAGGTAGGTCGGATTGCCGAGCGCGAGGAACATCATGTGGATGTCGCCGGCATGAAAAGCGCGCATCAGATCGGGCAGGCCCTTGTAGGGAATATGGGTGAAATTGCCGCCTGTATTGCGCGCCACCCACTCCGGAACCAGGTGCGGCGAGCCGCCGATGCCGAGCGAGCCGAAATTCACCTTGCCGGGGTTGGCCTTGGAGTACGCCACCAGCTCCTTCAGCGTGCGCGCCGGGACGGAGGCGTTGAGGTACAGGCCTTCGTACGGAAAGACCAGGATGGTGACCGGGTCCAGGTCCTTCAAGAAGTCGTACGGCAGCTTGGAGTAGAGGTATTGATTGAGCGTGGCGTTGGACGTCAGGAAGCACAGCGTATAGCCGTCGGGCGCGCCCTTGGTGCAGATGTCGGTGGCCACGATGGTATTGGCCCCTGGACGGTTGTCGTATATGAACGGCTGTCCCAGCCGTTCCTGGGCGAGGTTGCCGGTGGTGCGCGCCACGATGTCGATGGCGCCTCCGGGCGGCAGCGGAATGACGAAGCGGATGGGCTTGTTCGGATAGGCCTGTTGAGCCAGTACGGGGGCGGCGAGAAACGCAGCGGCAAGCGCTGCCAGGACGGTGAAACCGGACTGCCTCATGGGAGCCTCCTCCATTGGGGAGGAGGCCGTTTTATCACGCCGCCCGCCCCGGCACAATCCGGGCGGTCTTCCGGGCCCGCCTCAGAACGGCTGGACCGGGTCACCCATCGCGTTGGGATGCTGCAGGTGCACCGTCACTTGGTACGGAGCCTTTTTTTGCACAGCTCGCGCGGCTTGCAGCGCATTGCAGGACGGACAGCGGACTGGCGCCGCGGGCATCCAGCGCAAGATGGCTGCCAGTCCTGAAACGGAAAACAACACGACGGCAACCACGGCGGCGATGACCACCGGGTGCGTCCAAGGGCTGGCCGCTGGATTCCCCACGAAGAGTCCTTTCATCCCTGCGCGCTTAATGCAAGCGTCATATTGGCATGCGAAGGCGGGCCGATACCGTGACCTATGTCACGCGGCGTTGATTCAGTGGCGGAATCTCAGAAGAATCGGGGTCAGGTTCACATTTCCCGGGGAAATGTGAACCTGACCCTATTAACTATTAATTAGGCGCTGACGATCTTTCAGGCGTCGGCCGCGGAGCGGATCTGGCCGCCGACCACTTTGACGCGGTCCCCGGGTCGCCACGCCGGCGCTTCGTTTTGGGTCAGCTTCTGGGTGGTGCCATCGTCGAAGCGCACGACGATCTCATACACCTGCGAGGTGCGCGTGCGTTTTTCCACCTCGTGGCCCGCCACGGCGCCGCCCACGGCACCCACGACCGTCATGACGTCCCGGCCACGGCCGCCGCCGACCTGGCGGCCGAGCACCGCGCCCGCGACACCGCCTGCGACGGCGCCCAGTCCGGAGGGGCTTTCCGCCTGTTCGACCGCGCGCACCGTCTCAATCACGCCGCAATCCCGGCAAATCGGCCGGGCGACCGCGGGCGGAGGCGCCACCGGGCGCACGGACTCGGCTTGCGCGACCACGGGCCGCGGATGGGACTCTGCGCGAGCGACCGTCGTACGGTCGGGTGTAGAGGGCGTTTCCCTGGATTCGGAACGAACGGGCCGCCGGGGCGCCTGGGCCTGAACCGGCCGGGAAGGTGCCGCTGTGCGAGCCGGTTCCGTCACGGCCGGTGCGGCGCTCGTGACGGGCGGGTTCGCCGAAAGCTCCGATTGGCCTTTCGAGGGAGGCAGCCACCCCATGATGGCCGCTATCCCGGCCAGGCTGAACAGGATGAGCGAAATCGCCGCGATGATCACCAGCGGGTGCGTCGCGCGAAGAGCGTTGTTGTTCATTCGGGTCTCCAACAAAAGAACGGCGCCATAGTGCATCGATCGCGTGCGGCCCGGGGTAACAAATTGTCATGAGTTGCAAACTAGTTGTTACAGCGCACCGGATTCTTACGCAGACTTACCAACCGGGCGCTCTTTGCGCGTGCCGCCGCACGAAGCGGGCACTATCGCCGCGGCATCTTCAAAGAATGCCTACGGCCCCCCCTGCCGGACGGACGAAGGCGATAACGGCGGCGCGTACCTTACCCGCCGGTCTCCCTGCGCATATGGGGGAACAGGATCACGTCCCGTATGGAAGCGCTGTCGGTGAACAGCATCACCAGACGATCGATGCCGATGCCTTCACCCGCTGTGGGCGGCAGCCCGTACTCGAGCGCCCGTATGTAATCGGCATCGTAGTACATGGCCTCCTCGTCGCCGGCCGCCTTGGCGCGCGCCTGCTCCTCGAACCGCGCTGCCTGGTCTTCGGGGTCGTTCAGCTCGGAGAAGCCGTTGGCGATTTCGCGCCCGGCGATATAGAGCTCGAAGCGTTCGGTAATGTCGGGATTGCCGTCGCTGCGGCGCGCGAGCGGCGAGACTTCCGCGGGGTAGTCGATGATGAACGTGGGCTGGACGAGCTTTTCCTCGGTGGTCGCCTCGAACAGCGCCAGTTGCAGCGCGGGAACACTCAGGGTTTCGTAGCGGGCGCGGTCCGCCGCGTCGGTATCGCCGTGCACTACCCGCGAGAAGTGCGAGGCGGTGAGCCGATCGAGCAGGGCGACCCGGTCGCCGAGCTCCGAGGCGTCGAGCTCGGGACGGTATTTGCGCAGCGCCCCGGTAATGGTCAGCCGGTCGAACGGCGAAGCCAGGTCGATCACCTGCCCGCCGTACGGGATCTGCAGCGTGTTTACCGTCTTGCGGGCCACCTCGCGCAGCAGCTCCTCGGTGAAGTCCATGAGGTGCCGGTAATCGCGATACGCCTCGTAGAACTCCATCATGGTGAATTCGGGATTGTGCCGGGTCGAGATACCCTCGTTGCGGAAGTTCCGGTTGATCTCGAACACCTTGTCGTAACCGCCCACCACCAGCCGCTTCAGATAGAGCTCGGGCGCGATGCGCAGATACAGCTTCATGTCGAGCGCATTGTGGTGCGTCTCGAACGCACGCGCCGCGGCGCCGCCGGGAAGCGGCTGCATCATCGGCGTCTCCACTTCCAGAAAGCCGTGCTCGATCATACAGGCGCGCATCTGCTGGATGACGCGGCTGCGCACCTCGAAGGTGCGGCGGGTTTCGGGGCTGGTGATCAGATCGACGTAGCGCTGCCGGTACTTGGCCTCCTGGTCCGAAAGACCGTGAAATTTTTCCGGCAGCGGCCGCAGCGACTTCGCCAGGAGCCTCAGCCGGGTGACCCGCACCGACAGCTCGCCCGTCTTGGTCTTGAACAGCGTTCCCACGGCGCCAACGATGTCGCCGAGGTCCCAGTGCTTGAACGCCTGGTGGGCCGCCTCGCCGGCGGCGTCATGCGTGACGTAGAGCTGCACCCGACCGCTCATATCCTGCAGCGTCGCGAAGCTTGCGCGGCCCATGATGCGCTTGAGCATCATGCGGCCGGCGACCGAGACCTCGATCGCGCGCGGCTCGAGCTGCTCGTTGGCGAGCGAGCCATAGGCGTGATGCAGCGCCTCGGCCAGATGCTCGCGACGGAAGTCGTTGGGAAAAGCGATCCCCTGCCGGCGCAGCTCGGCGAGCTTCGCCCGTCGCTCGGCAATGACCTGGTTTTCCTCCGCGCCCTGGGGCAGCTGCTCTTCGGCCATGTCCTCTCCTTCGGCGGGCGCTTCAGACGCCCTGCTTGAGGCTTGCGCTGATGAAAGGCTCCAGGTCGCCGTCCAGGACCGCCTGCGTGTTGCCGATTTCGACGTTGGTACGCAAATCCTTGATGCGCGACTGGTCGAGCACGTAGGAACGGATCTGGTGACCCCAGCCGATGTCGGTCTTCGTTTCCTCCAGCTTCTCCTTGCGCTCGTTCAGCTTGCGCACCTCCAGCTCGTACAACCGCGATTTAAGCATCGCCATGCATTCGGCGCGGTTGCGATGCTGCGACCGGTCGGTCTGGCATTGCACCACGATGTTGGTTGGAAGGTGCGTGATGCGGACCGCCGATTCGGTCTTGTTGACATGCTGCCCGCCCGCCCCGGAAGCCCGGTAGACGTCCACGCGCAGGTCCACCGGGTTGATGTCCACTTCGACGGTCTCGTCGACTTCCGGGTAGACAAAGACGCTGGCGAACGACGTATGGCGGCGGGCGTTGGCATCGAAGGGGGACTTGCGCACCAGGCGATGCACACCGCTTTCGGTGCGAAGGTGCCCGTAGGCGTACTCGCCGGCGACCTTCAGCGTGGCGCTCTTGAGGCCGGCCACCTCGCCTTCGGATTCTTCCAGCACGTCCACCTTGTAGCCTTTGCGCTCGCAGTAGCGGATGTACATGCGCACCAGCATCCGCGCCCAGTCCTGCGCCTCGGTGCCGCCGGATCCGGCCTGGATGTCGACGAAGCAGTTGTTCGGGTCCAGGGGATCGGAGAACATGCGGCGAAACTCCAGGGCCGCGACCGCCTTGCCCGCCTCATCGACGTCGCGCTCGATCGAGCGCAGGGTATCGTCGTCGCCTTCGGCCCTTGCCAGCTCGAACAGCTCCTGTGCGTCGGCCAGCCGGCGACCGAGCTCGCCGAGAAGGTTTACGACGGCGTCGAGCTGTTTTTTTTCCCGCCCCAGGTCCTGGGCCCGCTTCGCGTCGCTCCAGACGTCGGGGTTTTCGAGCTCGCGGGATACTTCGGCCAGGCGCGACTGCTTGGCGTCGAAGTCAAAGATACCTCCGTAGCTGGAGGCTGCGCCGGTCCAGGTCCGAGAGGCTCCCCGCCAGGGCATTGATGCGTTCGGCTTCCATGAGGCTCGATCGATGAATGAATGTGAAATTATACGGCACGCCCCGCGCTCCCGCAGGCCGGCGGGAGCTTTGCTTGATATGCGCGCGGGCGCGCGCAACCCTCTTTCGTTACCATTGCAGGCAAATTCACGAAGACCAAGGCGATGGATCTGCATCAGCTGAGGAGTTTCGTTGCCGTGGCGGCCGCGGGCCACGTCACCCGGGCGGCGGAGAAGCTCCATCTTTCCCAACCCACGGTCAGCGGACACATTCGCGCGCTGGAGGAGGAGCTCGGCGTCGTTCTGTTCGACCGGGCCGCCGGCGGCGTGAGCCTGACGCATACCGGGAGGCTGCTGCTCGAGGATGCCGAGCGCGCTCTTGCCGAGGCGCACCACCTGCGCGACCACGCGCGGGCCCTGTCGGGCCAGTTGAACGCCCGTTTGCGATTGGGAACCATACTGGACCCGCACTACCTGAGGCTCGGTCAGCTGGTCGCGCTCATGCGCGAGCGCTACAAGCTGATCGAAGTCGAGCTGCATCTGGCTGTTTCGGGAATCGGCGTGGAAAAGGTGAAAAGGCGCGAGCTCGAGGCAGCTTTCGTATTGGGTGAGCCCAGCGATCCGGCTATGCGGGTGGTGCGGCTCGAGCCGCAGCGCTACGTGATAGTGCTGCCGAAGGGCTGGGCGTCACGGGTGACCGGCTGGGAGGCGCTGGCCGAGATGCCCTGGGTGCTCACGCCGCCGGAGGGCCGGATCAACCAGATGGCGCACGAGCTGCTTCGCGCGCACAAGCTCGCCCCGTCCAGCGTCATCGAGGCCGACCAGGAGTCCATCATCCTAAGCCTCGTTGCGGCCGGCGTGGGCGTGTCGATGCTGCGCGAAGATCTTGCCCGGGAGGCGGTCGCGAACGGCGATATTTCCATCTGGCCGCAGGGCGCGGCGGACACGGTGTTGAGCCTCGTGTATTTGGTGGAGCGAGAGCAGAGTCCGGAGATTCGCGTGCTGCGCAGGGCCGTGGAAAACGTGTGGAAGGTGAAAGTCAGCGAGGCCGCCCGTACCTGAACGTTGGCGAGCTCGCTGAACGCTGAACTGTTACCCGCGGCTGCGTCATCTCACCCGTCGCGAAGGGTAATCCTCGGCGATCTTGTCCTCGAAGAACGACGTGGCCGAGGGAGCGGCCATGAACTGCCGATGCACTTCGCGCGACACGCCCGTGTATGCAAGAACCCGGCCGTCGCTGAATTCGACTTCCAGCACTTGCGATTTCTCGTCGTAACCGACCGAACGGATCTTGCTTGAGTTGACTCGCTTTCGTTCCATGGTGGCTCCTTCGTAGCCGGAGTAGCTCCGGTGAATACCGCCTTTCTGATCCCCTTTTGTTGCGGTTCCAAAGGCGAACCACAACAAAAAGGGGACCTCTAAAAGAACAAATTCAACATTCTTCCCAATGCTCGATCACCAGTTGCACATTCTGCAGCCCGTTGAACTCGTTCACCGCGAGGCGATAGGCCGCGCGCACGGCCGCCGGGAAAGCGTCGGAAGCGTTGAACTGCAGCGCCTCGACGATGCGCCCGGCGCGCTGCATGCGTAATTTCAGGTGCTTCTCGCCCACGAGCCGCTGGTTCACGACGGCGAATTCATCGCAAAACAGCGGCTGCGGAAAGCCTTGTCCCCAGACCTGGTTTTCGAGCAGTCTCGCCATATCGAGGCTGACATAGCCCGATTCCAGCGAACCGTCCGTTTCAACCGTGCGTTCCAGGTCCGCGGGCGAGAGGAGCTCCCCCACGACCTGCTCGAACAGCTCGCAAAAACGGCTGAAATCCTGCGCGCGCAGCGTCACGCCTGCCGCGGCCGCGTGGCCCCCGAACCGCAGCAGCAGGCCGGGGGCACGCTTGTCCACCAGATCGAGCGCGTCGCGCAGGTGCAGCCCCGTGATGGAACGTCCCGATCCCTTGATCTCGCCGGCGCCGCCCGGGGCGAAAGCGATCACCGGACGATGCAGCCTGTCCTTCAGGCGCCCGGCCAGTATCCCGACCACGCCCTGGTGCCAGCGTGCGTCGAACAACGATAAGCCGCAGCCCTCCGCGGAGGGCTGATCCTTCAATAGCGCCTCGGCTTGCGCCTGCATGGCCGATTCGATTTCGCGCCGTTCGCGGTTCAACTCGTCCAACCGGCGCGCCAGGGTGAGCGCCTGCGAAGCATCCTCGGTGAGCAGGCATTCGATGCCCACGCTCATGTCCTGGAGCCTGCCGGCGGCATTCAACCGGGGCGCGATGACGAAGCCCAGATCGAACGTGCCGGCACGCGCCGGGTCGCGCCCGGCGACGGCAAACAGCGCCCGCATTCCCGGACGCAGCCGACCGGCGCGGATGCGCTTCAGGCCTTGCGACACCAGCACGCGGTTGTTGCGGTCCAGCCGCACCACGTCGGCGACCGTGCCGAGCGCCACCAAATCGAGCAGATCCGCCAGCGGCGGCTCGCGCTGCGAGCTGAACGCGCCGCGCTTTCGCAATTCCGCGCGCAGCGCCAGCATCACGTAGAACATCACGCCCACGCCGGCCATCGCCTTGCTTTCGAAGCGGCACGCCGGCTGGTTGGGGTTGACTATGGCGGCGGCCTGGGGGAGCCGCTCACCCGGCAGATGATGGTCCGTGACGATGACCCCGATGCCCAGCGCGTTGGCCGCCGCGACGCCATCCACGCTTGCAATGCCGTTGTCGACCGTGACGATGAGGCGCGGGGCGCGCTCGGCAGCCAGCCGGACGACCTCGGGTGTGAGCCCGTACCCGTAACGAAAACGGTCGGGCACGATATAGCCCGCCTGCGCGCCGAAGGCGCGCAGCGCGTGCAGTCCCACGGCGCATGCGGTGGCGCCGTCGCAATCGTAGTCGGCGACGATGAGCAGACGCTCGCGGCGTTCGATCGCGTCGGCGAGCAGAGCGGCCGCCCGGTCTATGCCCGACAATCCGTGCGGGGGAAGCAGCGCTCCCAGAGCGTCATCGACTTCGCGCCGCGCCGAGATGCCGCGGGTCGCGTAGAGCCTCGCGAGCACCGGGTGCAAGCCTTCCTGGATCAGCCGGCTTTCCAGGGACGGCTGGGCGCTGCGCTGGCGCAAGCGGATCATGGCGCGAGATAGCGATCGAGCGTCCGGCGCAAGCGCCATACGCGCCGCAGATCCAAGCCCGTCGTTTCCGCCTGGATCATGGCGTCCCGGCTCTGCAGGTGCAGCGTCACCATCCCGATGCGCCCGGCGCGCAGAGCGCTCGACAAAGGCGCGGTCCAGCGCCGCTCGACGCCTTCCAGCAGGCCGGATGCGTTTGCGTCGGGTTCATCCAGGACCGCGAAGTGGACGCCGTTGTTCGAAGATCGCGCGAGCCAGCGCAGCGTGTCTTCGGGCAAGGCGGAGCAGGGCACGCCTGCCGCGCGCGCCAGGCCGGCCGCCAGGGGATTGGCGGTCAGCATTTCTCTGAGGCCGCTGGCTCTTGCGGGGCTCAGGCGCCCACCGCCCCATAACCAGAGGCCGTTGAACAAGGGCTCGCCGCGGGCTTCCCGCGAAACGTTGACGGGATGCTCATGCAGCACCATCTGGATTTCGCTCATCAGCGCGTGCCACTGGATGCTCCCGGCCTCGGTCTGCATAGGCCGGCCGGCCGCTTGCGCCAGCGCAAGCGTGGAACCCGGAGGTGGCGACGCAATCCGCGCATACCAGCGCTGCGGATGCGGCACCTCGAGATGCAGCGCTTCGCCGAAATGCGCGCTCAAGTCCTGCGCGAGCTGCGCCGCTTCATCGGCCGTGAGCTGAACGAAAGGCCCCGCATCGGCGACCTGAACATGGTCGCGCCCGGCGCTGAAATACACCGGATCGGCATGCATCCAGTACGCATCGCCCGGAGCCCCGCCCTCGCCCAGAAGGGCGAACGGCGCCGAAGGCCAGTCCTGCTGTTTCTGAACGGCAAACGTTTCCAGCAGCCATTGCTCGCGCGATTCGATCGCCACCCGCGTGCGCCGACCGCGTGCGAGCAGCAGCTCCAGCCCGGGAAGGCGGCGGCGCGCAAAATCGGCCAGGGATTCGCGATTCCCCAGGGGCAGGCCGGGAATCAGAAGGCGGCAGTGCATGGCAGGAGTGCTTGAATGCGCGCGAGTGTAGCACCGGATGCCTCGATCACCCCGTTGTGGCACACTCCCGCCCGTGCAATACGAACTGTTCATCGGGCTGCGCTACACGCGCGCGAGAAATCGAAGAGGCAACGGGAACAGCGGCGGCAACTTCATCTCCTTCATCGCGCTGGTGTCCATGCTGGGCATTGCGCTCGGCGTCGCGGCGCTGATCGTGGTGCTGTCGGTCATGAACGGCTTCCAGAAGGAGCTGCGCGCACGCATCCTGGGCGTGGCTTCGCACGTTCAGATCACCGGGCCCGACAACAGGCTCGCGGACTGGCCCGAGGTGGCGGCCGGGGCCGAAAAGCATCCGCAGGTCCGCGCCTCCGCGCCTTATGTGAACGCTCAGGCCATGCTGACGGCGGACTCGCTGGTGCGCGGGACGCTGGTCCGCGGCATCCTGCCCGACCAGGAAAACCGGGTCGCCGACATCGGCGAGCACATGGTCGCCGGCCGGCTCGACGCGCTGCGTCCCGGCGAATTCGGCATCGTGCTCGGAGGGGAGCTCGCGCGCGCCCTCAGGGTGCGGCCGGGCCAACGCGTCACCATGATCGCGCCCCAGGGCCTGGTGACGCCGGCCGGATTGCTGCCGCGGCTGAAGCAGTTCACCGTGGTGGGCATCTTCGAAGTGGGTATGTTCGAGTACGACTCGGGGCTCGCCCTGATCCACCTGGACGACGCCAAGCTGCTGTTCCAGCTCGGCGAACAGGTCTCCGGGGTGCGGCTGCGGCTGGAAGATTTGTTCGAGTCGCGCGCCGTCGCGCGCGACCTCGGCACGTCGCTCGGGCGCGACGTCTACATCAGCGACTGGACGCGCAGCCACGCCAATTTCTTCCGCGCGGTGCAGATCGAGAAGAACGTCATGTTCATCATACTGATGCTCATCGTTGCCGTGGCGGCCTTCAACATCGTTTCGACGCTGGTCATGGCGGTGACCGACAAGCAGGCCGACATCGCCATCCTGCGCACCCTGGGGGCGACGCCGCGCGGCATCATGAAGATTTTCGTCATCCACGGAGCGCTGATCGGCATCATCGGGACGCTGGCCGGCGTGGCGGGCGGCGTCGTGCTCGCATTGAATGTCGACGTGGTGGTGCCGTTTTTCGAGCGGCTGCTCAACGTTCGGTTCCTGTCGAAGGAGGTCTATTACATCAGCGAGCTTCCTTCGGACCTGCAGCAAATGGACGTGCTCACCGTGGCGCTCGTGTCTCTCGCCTTGAGTTTCCTCGCCACGCTCTACCCGAGCTGGCACGCCTCGCGCGTCAATCCGGCCGAAGCGCTGCGCTACGAATGACAAGAAACCGGGGACGTACCCCTGTTATTTTTTCGACGGATCCGCGCCGTGGCTGAACCGTCCGTGCTGTCCTGCCGCGGCCTGGAAAAGAGCTACGGGCGAGGCGCGACTGCGGTGCCGGTGCTGCTCGGCGTCGACCTGGACGTGGCGCCGGGGGAAATCGTGGCCATCGTCGGCGCATCGGGCACGGGCAAGAGCACCTTGCTGCACGTGCTCGGCGGCCTGGATGCACCGTCCAGAGGCGAGGTGCGGGTGCTCGACAGGCCGATCGGCGAGCTTTCGGAAAATGAACGCAGCCTGCTGCGCAACCGGTCGCTGGGCTTCGTCTACCAGTTCCATCACTTGCTGATGGAGTTCTCGGCGCTGGAGAACGTCGCCATGCCCTTGCTCATCCGGCGCATGCCGCGCGAAGAGGCGTATGAGCACTCGGCAGCGATCCTGAAGGACGTCGGGCTCGGCGCCCGGCTCACTCACACGCCGGGGGAGCTCTCAGGAGGCGAGCGCCAGCGCGCCGCGCTCGCCCGGGCCCTGGTGACACGGCCGGCCTGCGTGCTTGCCGACGAGCCGACCGGAAATCTGGACCGGCACACGGCCTCGGCCGTGTTCGAGGTGCTGCTCGAATTGAACCGCAGCCGCGGCACGAGCTTTGTCATCGTGACGCATGAGTCCTCTCTCGCCGTTCAGGCGCACCGCGTGATGCGGCTGCAGGACGGGGTGCTGCGCCCCGAACAGCACCATTGAATCAGGTCGCCCGGGCACGCCGGCTGGCGCAGCGACGTCTCCACGCGCGGATGACGTAGAGGCGCCAGCCGGCGTGAACGGCGGCCCAACCGGCGAACGCGAACACGACCGCGAGCGTCCCTATGCCGATGATGAGGGGCTTGCCCAGGCTCAGCGCCCATTGCAGTGAAGCGTCGAACCAGGGGCCCATGTTGGCCCAGCTGAATTCGGGCGGTGGAATCAGCTCGCCGTTGCCTCCGACGATGAGCTTGCCGACGTAATAAGCCAGCACATACAGTGG
>Ga0156229_1237_pt1 | contig 15473 bp, 12 predicted proteins | sample RifCSPlowO2_12_FD_116156 | JGI IMG/M metagenome (GOLD analysis project Ga0156229, IMG submission 116156) | Betaproteobacteria bacterium RIFCSPLOWO2_12_FULL_66_14 | reverse complement strand
TGCCTCGCCACGGTCATGCGCATCACCTCCGCTGCGCCCTCGGTGATCAGGTAGGGGCGCTGGTTGCGCCAGAAGCGCTCGACCGGCAGGTCGGTTGTCAGTCCGATCCCGCCGTGGATCTGCATGCAGCGGTCGGCGGCCTTGAAACCCATCTCGACGCTGTACATCTTGGCGATGTGGGATTCGGTGCGCGCATCCTCGCCCTGGTCGAGCTTCCAGGCGGCGTGGCGCACCATGTGGCGCGCCGCCTGCAGCTCAGTGTAGGTGTCGGCCAGCATCCACTGGATGCTCTGGCGGCTGGCGAGCGGCGCACCGAAGGTGACCCGCTGTTTGGCGTAGCTCGCGCCCATCTCCAGGCACCGCTCGGCGACGCCGCAGGCGCGGGCGCCGTGGCGCAGGATACGCCCCAGTGTGATCCATTGCTGGGCGAGGCGGAATCCCTCGCCTTCCTCGCCAATTCGGTTGGTCACCGGCACACGCACGTTGTCGAAGAACACCTCGCAGGGCATTTCGCCCATCATGGTCGGGATCTGGCGCGCGACCTTGACCCCGGGCGTGTCCATGTCCACCAGGATGCAGGACACGCCCCGAGAACCCTTTGACGGGTCGGTGAGTGCCATCAACTGGGCGAAATCCGCTTTCTCGGCGTCCGTGATGAAGCGCTTCACGCCGTTGATGACGTAGTGGTCACCGTTGCGCACCGCGCGCGTGCGCATCGAGGCCGGATCGGTTCCCGCATCGGGTTCGGTGAGCGCAAAGCAGGGCAGCTTTTCGCCGCCGATCACCGGATCGAGATAGCGTTCCTTGAGTTCGCCCTTCAGTTGCAGCAGTACCGCGCCGGGCATCGGCCCGATGATGTAGAAGTCGCGCGGCAGGGTAGCGCAGGAGCGCGAGAACTCCTCCCAGAAAATCGTCTGGCCGAGCACGCTGAGGCCCTGTCCGCCCAGATGCTCAGGTACATCCAGCAGCCACATTCCTATCTCGCGGGTGAGGGCGCGCAGCCGGTCGCGCGTCGCCGGCAGCAAGCCAGTCGGCTCGGTCTGCTCAAGCGGAATGAGTTCGGTATCCACGAAGCGGCGCACCGATTGCTGGAAGATGCGCAGTTCCTCGGGCAAAGAAAAATCCATGATGCTCCCTTTCGTTTTCGATCGGCCGCGAACGGCCTGGGTAGGTCTGAGTAAGTTTATGCGTTCCGATATCGCTAACCGGCGCTAGGGCCGATAGCGCCCCGCCAGGACCTCGCGCGCGATGGAATTGCGCAGTATCTCGGTCGTGCCGTATCCGATCGCCATGCCTCGCACGTCGCGGAAATACCGCTCGAACGGGAGTTCCTGGGCCAGTCCGGACGCGCCGGCAAGCTGGATCGCCTGGTTCGTGACCCGGATCGCCATCTCGTTGACGAAGGTCTTGGCGATCGAGGCGTCCGCCATCGAATTCTTGTGCGCGTCCACGCGCAGCGCAGCGCGGTAGAGCAGAGCGCGCCCGGCCTCGATGTCGATCGCCATGTCGGCGAGCTTCCACTGCAGTCCCTGGTTGTCCGCGAGGGGCTTGCCGAACTGCACGCGTTCCTTCAGGTGCCGGACGGCGGCGTCGAAGGCCGCGCCCGCGACACCCAGGCAGATGGGCGGGTTGCCGCCGATCCGGTCGGCGTCGAGCACCGAGAGGAGTTTTCCGATGCCGCCCGCCGGAATGATCAGGTTCTCCGCCGGGACGCGGCAGTCATCGAACGCAAGTTCGGACATGCCGGTGGCGCGCAGCCCGATGAGGTCGAGCCGCCTGCCGATCGAAAAGCCGGGGGTGTCGCGCTCGACCAGCAACGCGCCGAGTCCCTTCATTCCCGGCGCCGGATCGAGGCGCACCATCACCAGGAACACATCGGACACGCTGGCGAAGCTGCACCACAGCTTCGCGCCGTTGATCACGTAGTGTTCTCCATCCCTGACTGCACGGGTGGCGATCGCACCGACATCCGAGCCGGCATTGGGCTCCGACATCGACCAGGCGGACAACAGCTCGCCCCGAGCGAACTTGGGCAGGTATTTCCCTTTCTGCGCTTCGCTGCCGACCTGCAGGATCGCGCGCGCGGTGGCGCCCTCGGTGCAGCTCATCAGCATCGCCGTGTTGGCGCAGGCGCGGGCGACCTGCTCGATCACCAGCACCATATCGAACACGCCCAGACCCGATCCGCCATAGGCTTCCGGAAGCGCCATACCGCAGAATCCATGCTCGGCAAGCACCTTGATGTTACCGACCGGCGGCTCGTGCTCGCGGTCGGCGCGCGCGGCTCCCGGTTTGAAGCGCTCCTCGGCGAGCCTGCGCGCCGTCTCCTGTATCAGGCGCTGCTGGTCGTTGAGCTCGGGTTCGAACATGGGGGCCGCTATACGCTCAAATAAGCTTTCAGTACCCGCTCGTTCTTTTCCAGTTCGGCACCGGTGCCGGTAAAGCAGGTCTCGCCTTTCGAGAGCACGTAATGCCGGTCGCCGATGTCCAGCGCAACGCGGAGATTCTGCTCGACCAGCAGCACCGCCAGGCCTTCCCGCTTCAGCACCTTCAGCACCTCCACTATCTCCTGCAACAGCAGCGGTGCCAGGCCCTCGGAGGGCTCGTCCAGCAGCATCAGGCTCGGGTTGAGCATGAGCGCCCGCGCGATCGACAGCATCTGCTGCTCGCCGCCGGAGAGCTGAAAGCCGAGATTGCGGCTGCGTTCCTCCAGGCGCGGAAACAGCCTGAAAATCCGGGCGAGGTCCCAGCGGGCGTCCTTGCCGCTTCGCGCCGCCACCGTCAGGTTCTCGATCACCGTCAGGCTGGGAAATATTCCGCGCTCCTGCGGCACCCAGCCGAAGCCGTGGCGTGCGACGCGATGCGGCGCCCAGCCGGCGATGCTCTGGCCGTTATAGCGGATTGCGCCCGGCCGCGGCTGAAGGTAACCCATGATGGTGAGCACGGTGGTGGTTTTGCCCGCGCCGTTGCGGCCGAGCAGGCAGGCAACCTCCCCCGCCCGCACCACGAGCGAAACGCCCTGCAGGATGTGGCTGTCGCCGTAATACGCGTGGACGGAATCGACTTCGAGCATTGCGTCAGTGCTTCCCGCCCAGGTAGACGTCCCGGACCTTGCGGTTGTTCGAGATCTCGTCCGGCGCGCCGGAGGCGAGGATCTCGCCGTAATACAGCACCGTTATCCTGTGGGCGAGCGAGAACGCGACCGCCATGTCGTGTTCTATCATCAGCAGCCCGAGTTCGGCCGGCAGCGATTCGATCAGCCGGCTCATGCGTTCGGTTTCCAGCGGCGACATGCCCGAGGTCGGCTCATCGAGCAGCAGCAGTTGCGGCTCCGAGGCAAGCGCGATCGCGATCTCCAGCTGGCGCTGCTCGCCGTACGACAGGCTGGACACCGGCCGCTCGGGTCCCTCGGTGAGCCGCACCTGTTCCAGGATCTGGTCGGCGCGCGCCCAAAGCGCGCCGAAATGTCCACTGCGGCGTCCGATGTCCGTCAGCCCGTCATACAGCCGGCCCCGCTTCGCCTGGACCGCGAGGCGCACGTTTTCGCGAACCGAGAGGCCGCGGAACAGGTTGTTGCGCTGGAAGGTGCGCCCCACGCCGAGCTGGCAGATGCGCTCGGGACTCGCCCCGGTGATGTCGACGTCCTTGAAATAGATGCGGCCGCTCGTAGGCCGCAGCTGGCCGCCGATCTGGTGGACCAGGCTGGTCTTGCCGGCGCCGTTGGGGCCGATCAAGGCGTGGCGTTCGCCCGCCTTCACCACCAGGTTCACATCCTTGGTCACGATCAGGCTGCCGAAGGACTTGGTGAGGTTTTCGGTGCGCAGCAGATTCATCTACCGCCGTCCCAGCCAACGTGGCAGGCGCCTCACCAGCGCGCCCCAGATCCCCTCGCGCAGGAACATGACGCACAGGATGAAGGCGATGCCGACCCACATCATCCAGTACTCGTAGTACGAGCTGACGAAGTACTTGAGCAGCAGGAACACCGCCGCGCCTATCACCGGCCCGACGATAGTGCCGGTGCCCCCGAGGATCACCATGATGATGGCGTCGCCGGACAATGCCCAGTGCAGGATGTCGCTGGAGACGAATCCGTTGAAAAACGCGTACAGTGCGCCGCCCAGGCCCGCCAGCGCACCGCCGATCACGAACGCGATCAGCTTGAAGCGCTGCACCGGGTAGCCGATGGTGCGCATGCGCAGTTCGTTCTCCCGGATACCGATGAAAATCGATCCTAGCGGCGAGGCGATGAGCCGCTGCAGGAACCAGAATGTGAACAAGAATCCGGCCGCGGTGAAATAGTACAGCACCACCCGCTCCTCGAGGCTCCAGCCGAACAGGCCGGGGCGCTGAAAACCGCCGATGCCATCGGTGCCACCGGTCACGTCGCGCCACTTCACCGATATGGAGTACAGCAATTGCGAAAACGCCATGGTCAGCATCAGAAACGGTATGCCGCTCACCCGGATGCAGAAAAATCCGATGATGAGCGCCCCTAGCGCCGACAGGAACACCCCGGCAAGCATGCCGATCCAGCCGTTCACGCCCAGGTGCACGCCGAGCGTGACAACCGCATACGCGCTCAGGCCGAAGAAGGCGGCATGGCCGAAGGAGATCATGCCGGTATAGCCGATCAGCAGATCGAGGCTCATGGCGAAGATTGCGAAGATCAGGATCTCGGCGGCGAGCCCGAGAACGTAATTGCCGGCGAGGGGCATGGCGGCGAGCACGACGATAAGCAGCGCGTACCCGACCAGGATTCGGGAACGCCCGTTCATACCTGCGCTCATCCCCGGACGCTTTCCGCTGAAGTCTTCCCTACGCCGAACAGTCCCTGCGGCCGGGTGAGCAGCACCACCACCATCAGCAGATAGACAACAAACAAGGCTGCCGCGGGAAAATAGGCCTTGCCGAAGGTATCCACGAGGCCGACGAACAGGCTGGAGACCAGAGCACCGCGCAGGCTGCCGGTGCCACCAATGACGACCACGATGAACGCCGGAATAAGGATGTCAATGTCCAGGCCTGGATAGAGCCCGAGTATCGGGCCGGCAACCACGCCGCCGATCGCGGCCAGGCCGACGCCCACCCCGAAAATCACGGCAAACAGCAGCGGCACGTTGATCCCCAGGCCGGCGGCGGTGAACGAGTCGTCGACACCGGCGCGCACCATGGCGCCGACCCTGCTGCGTCCGAGAAACAGCCACAGCAACAGCGCTACCAGCAGCCCGAAGCCGATGACAAACAGGCGGTACTTCGGAAGAACGATGCCGAAGAATTCCACCGCGCCGTCAAGAATCGCCGGCGTGGGCAAGGTGCGCAATTCCGGGCCCCAGATCCAGCGCACCGCGTCGACGAAAACGAAGGTGAAGCCGAACGTGAGCAGGACCTGGTCCAGGTGGCCGCGCGAATACAGGCTACGGATGAACACGCGTTCCATGACCAGACCGATCGCGATGGCCGGAATGGGCGCGATCAGCAGGGCGAGCCAGAAGCTGCCGGTCCATTGCTGCAACGCCAGCGCGAAAAATGCGCCGAGCATGAAAAACGAACCGTGCGCGATGTTCACCACGTTCATCAGGCCGAAAATCAGTGACAGGCCGGCGGACATGAGGAACAGCAGCACGCCGTAGACCAGGCCGTTGATGATCTGCGAAACGAGGAATTCCATTGCGGGATGTCAGAAAAAGTGAGTCATGACATCGGGTGGGACCGGGTTGCCCCGCTCCCGCCAGTCGCAGGGGTCGCCGTTTGCCTAACTCGGCGTAACCGGAAGGCGCACATCCCGGTAGGTGGCGATCACCTTGTTGGTCATGCGCCCGTCCAGTTCAACTGCCTCCCTGATGTAGACGTTCTGGATCACGTTTTTCAACGCCGGATCGAAGCTGAACGGGCCGCGCGCGCCATTGAACTTCACCGCCAGCATCGCCGCCGCGAAGCGGTCCTTGTCGGCCGATTCGCCGTTGGTCGCATTGAGCGTCTCGGCAATCACTTTGGCCGCGGTGTATGCGTACTCGCCGTACACGTCGGGCCAGGCGTTGTACTTGGCCCGATAGGCGCCGACGAATTTCCTGTTCTCGGGATTGTCCAGGGTGTCGGTCCAGCACCAGGCCGTGATGCCGCCCAGCGCCGACTTGCCCTGCGCGGGCATCGTGTCGTTGTCGATCACGGCGAACCCGGTGAGCCTGATCTTGCCCTTGAGGCCGAATTCGTCGTATTGCTTGACGTAGCGCACCGCATCGGAACCGATGAAAAAATTGAACGTGGCGGACGGGGCGATGGAACGCACGTCGGCGAGATAAGCGCTGTAATCGTTGGTGTTCAACGGCGGATAGATCTCCTTGATGATCTTGCCGCCCTTGGCCAGGTAGGCCGACTTGAATTCCTTGATCACGTCCCGCCCGCCGGCGAAGTCGGACGCGAGCACCACGCATTCCTTGGCAACGTTGTCGTAGAGCCATTGAGCCATCGGATGGCAGGTCTGCAAGGTCGTTGTCGAGGTCCGGAACAGGTACGGGATCTTCATGTAGGAGATGGCGGTGACACCGGCATAGACCATGGTAAAGGTCCTCGAACTCCTTACGTAGTCGATGATCGACATCGCCACGTTGCTCCCCTGAGGCCCGCTGATCAAATCGACTTTGTCGCTCTCGACCAGCTTGCGCAGTTTCTGCAGGCCAACCTGCGGATTGAACTCGTCGTCCTCCTTGACGATCTCGATCTTGCGCCCGCCGGCCTGCCAGCCGATCTCGTCGAAATACAGACTCATGCCGTTCAAATTGCCTATTCCCAGCGACTGCAGCTTCGAGAACGTGTTGAGGACGCCGATGCGAAACGGCGGTCTCCCCTGTGCCAGCACCCGGGGCGCGCCGAAAGGCAGGGAGAGCGCCGCGCCTGCCGCCGCGAGACCGCTCAGGACCTTGCGCCGCTTGCCATCAGTCGAATTCGAATCCTGCTTTTCCATGATTGCCTCCTCTCCGTGGGTTAAACGACTGCGTCAATCGGGATGCTTTGCTGCCTGTGTTCACGAGGTTCCGGACCCTGAGCCGGTCGCTGGCGCGCTCGTTAGGATGAAACTTCCGTAAGGATCGACCGTCAGCGCCCAGCCGGCATCGACGACGATCACCGTGTCCGGTGCCTCTACTATCGCGGGTCCGTGCAGGCGGTGTCCGGTCCGGAGTGCGAGAGCGTCATACACGGGCGTATCGAGCGCCTGACCCTGCTCCCAGAATACCACTCTCCTGCCTTTCGGTGCGGGCGGATCGGTCGCGACGCCGGCTTGCTTCTCCGGTGCCCAGTGCGGCACCGGGCACTCGGCGGCGAGGTGCACGCTGTCGATGACGCCGCCGCCGGCCTCGCGCAGCATGTCCGCGCTCTCCCAGCCGGGGTCCACGGCTACGCTGCGCGGGCGAGCGTTCTCGACGATGCAAAGTTCCGCCATCATCCGGATCTGCCCGGTCGCGAAACCTTCACCGGCCATGTCGCGCACCGCCTGTTCTTGGAACGCGGCGAGCGTGGATATCACCTCGCCGGCCCGGTCCGCGCCCGCACCCAAGGTGCGCGCATAGGTGTGACGGATGTCCGTGGTGCTGCTGCCGAAGGCGCTGAAGACCGAGGCGAACGCAAAGGCGACGATGCGGCGAACGCCGACGGCGTCGGCGACGGCACAGGCGTGCAGCGGGCCGCAGCCGCCGAAGGCGAAGAGCGTAAACTGCGCCGGCGCCTCACCGCCGAGCCGCTTGCCTATTTCCGCCGCGATGTTGCGGTTCACCGTGTCCCGGATCAGCGAGCATGCCGCCTCGACGCCCACGCCGAGCGCGCGTGCGATGCGGCGCTCGACCGAGCGGCGCGCCGCTTGCCGGTCGAGCCGCATCTTGCCGCCGAGGAAATAATCCGGGTCGATGTAGCCGAGCACGAGGTTGGCGTCGGTCACCGTCGGCTCGATCCCGCCCTTGCCGTAGCACACCGGCCCCGGGGCCGAGCCCGCGCTCTCGGGACCGACTCTCAGCTCGCCGTCCTTGGCCGTCGCGAGACTGCCGCCGCCTGCGCCCACCGCGTCGAGTTCGATCATCGGGATGGCGATTTCCGCTCCACCCGCGCGCGACTTGCTGCTCATCGGCAGCACCGCGCCGCGGATGACGGAGATGTCGAGGCTGGTGCCCCCCATGTCGGCGGTCACAACCTTGTCGAGATCGAGCAGTTGCGCCATGAAAACCGCGCCCCGCACCGCCGCCGCCGGGCCCGAATGCAGCGTATTGAGCGCGACCGTCTTCGCCACCCGGGCACTACCGCCGTTGCCATGGACGACGAGCAGCGGGCGCGCATACCCGGCCGCCCGCAGCAGGTCTTCGGCGCGGTACAGGCGCCGCGCCATCTCGCCATGCACATAGGCATTGAGCACCGCCGAGTTGGTCCGTGCATGATCGTCGGAGACGTGCACGACCTCGGTACCGATCTGCATCGGCACCGAACGCAGGTAGTGGACTGGGTAGCGTTCTTTCACGATCGCGCGCGCGCGCCGCTCGTTCGCCGCGTTGCGCCAGGCATTCCTGAAACTGACGACCACCATGCGCGCCCCGTTCTGCACCAGGTGGCGCACCGCCGCGAGCAATTCGCGCGGATCCACCTCGCGCACGATTTCGCCGCGCTCGTCGACCGCCTCGGCCACCCCGAGCACCATGTTCGCCGCAATGTAGCGCTCGAGGATGGTGGCATCGCCGCGACCGTACAGATCGCGCTGGGCGCCCTCGGTGACGATCAGCCCGATCCGCGGTCCCGCGCGCTGCACCAGCAGGTTCGTGCCTATTGTCGTCGACACCCGCGCGACCTCGGTATGCAGCAGGAAGTCCTCGAGCTCGAGATCGAAGGTCTCGCAGCCCGCGCGCACGCAATTCATGAAACACTCGCTGAGATCGTGCGGGGTGGTCAGGACCTTGCGCGTGCGGATCCGGGCGCCGTCGCTGAAAAATCCGTCGGTGAAGGTTCCGCCTATGTCTATGTCGATGCTGTACATGTGCCGGCTCTTGCCTGTCAGATTTCCTTGATTGTTTTCGCGAGGGCGATGACATCCTCCGGCGCCGCATCCGCGGGAATGTCCCAGCTGGACACGACCAGCCGCGGCTTGCCGCCGACCGTCCGGGATCGCCACTTCGCCGCGCATTCCTCGACGCTGGCTTCACCTATCGGCAGCGCGATGATTTCGTGTTCCGCGTCCTGCGCGCCCGCGATGCGCGCACCCAGGCCCGTCAGCGCGGCGGCGGCGGCGGCCGGCAGCGGCTGGCGCGAAACATAGATGACCGCGGCGCCGTAATAGTCGGCGAGATTGAACATCGGGTTCAGCGCCTCGATCACCGCGACGTCCGCGACCGGTTCCTCCTCGGCGAGCAGCAGCGCGCTCACACCGGCCTCGCAATAGGCCCTCGCCAGCGCCATGGCGATGTTTCCGCCCGCGTCGGTCGCCGTCCTGGCGTCCCGGGGCACCGGCCCGAACAGGCGCCGCCGCACCGTTGCCGGCCCCGTCAAGTATCCGAACACCAGCCCCTGGTCGCCGGCCTGCTGGCAAAGGCTCGTCGCGATGTCGATCGCGCATTGCACCGGGTGGCTTTGCAGTATCGCCCGGGTGTCCGGCGCGGCTTCCAGCGGCGCGGGCGCCACGGCGACCCTTCCCTCGGCATCGCGTTTGCAGGCGAGCCCGACGCTCTCGGCCTCGAGCCAGCTGTCGGCCCAGTTGATCACGCCATCGGCGAGAAAAACCTTCTGCGCGGATTTGAGCGCGAACGCACCGAGTCCGGGATCGTCGGCCAGGTCGCCCCAGGCCACCTGCTCGATGCGCTGCGACAATGCAAAGGCGAGCGGAACGAACAGATCGTGGCGGGAGCGCCGCAGGACTGCTTGCAGCCGCGCCGCCATTACCGGGTCCGCTCCAGCCAGCCGATGGCGAACTCATCGGTGCGGTATCGCCAGCCCGGCGGCGCGAGGATGACGGTGTCGTCCGCCTCGACGATGGCCGGACCGGCAATCTCGACGCCGGTGGCGAGTGAATCACGCAAGTAGACGGGCGTATCGACGAGCCCTGCTTCCGGTCCCCAGTACGCCTTGCGGGTGCCGGCCTGGACGTTTTCACCCGGGCCGCCTGCAACCTGGCCGCCGCGCGGTTTCTTCTCCATGAGGTATTTGTCCACTGGTCCCACCGCGTTGAGCCTGAGTTCGATTATCTCGATACCCGCCTCCGGAAAGCATGCCCCGAGGCCGTATTTCTCGCCGTAGGCCCGGTTGAAAAGATCGCATACTTCCTTGATGTCCCCGGCGCTATCCAGCCTGAGCCGCGGCGCGATGACAGGAAGCGTCTGCCGCTGCTGCCCGTAGCAGATCTGGAGCTCCAGCTGCAGCGCGATGTTGGACAGATCGAACCCTTCCTCCTCCATGTCGCGCCGGCTGAGCTGGATCAGCTTGTCGACCTCGCTGTTGAATACCTCGAGGTTGGACGTCGAGTAGCTCGCGCTGCGGTAGGAGAACAGATTGAGGTTTACGCTCTTCTCGTAGCTCTGCACGATGTCCATGCTGAGCGTGCTGAACGCGCCGAAGACGCTGGAAAATGGAAACGTCGCGATGCGCCCCACGTCGGTTCGCTCGGCATAGCCGGCGGCATGCAGCGGCCCTGCGCCGCCGAGCGCGAACAGCACGAAGTCGCGCGGGTCCTGGCCCGATATCAGGGTGCAGATGCGGTATATCTCCTGGCCCATGTAGCCGTCGATCAGTTGCTTGATGCGCCAGGCCGCCTCCATCACGGGAATGCCGAGCGGCCCGGCGATGTGTTTCGCGATCGCCTCTTCGGCGCGCGCGGCGACCAGTTTCTTCGTGCCGCCGAGGAAATTGTCCGGATTGAGGTAGCCGAGAACCACGTCCGCATCGGTCACCGTCGGACGCTCGCCGCCGCGGTTGTAGCAGGCGGGGCCGGGATTCGACCCGGCGCTCTCGGGACCCACGGTAAGATGGCCCTCCGCGATTTTCGCGAGCGAGCCGCCGCCCGCGCCGACCGACCAGTGCGCCACGTAGGGAATCTGCACCCGGAAGCGGTCGATGACGGGGTCGTATTCATATACGCGCTCGCGCCCTTGCATGACGACGCCGACGTCAAAGCTGGTGCCGCCCATGTCGGACACCAGGATGTTGCGGCTGCCTATCATGCTGCCGACATGGTCGGCGCCGACCACGGTCGAAGCCGGGCTGCTGCCGAACAGGTGCAGCGCCTGGGATCGCGACAACGAGGACAGGCCGCCGGTGTTCTTGGCGACGAATACCGGCCGGTGGTAGCCGCCGTCGCGCAGTTCATCCGAAAGGCGTACCAAGTGATCCTCGGTGACTTCGCGCAGGTATGCGTCGAGCAGAACCGTCATCGAGCGACGGTACTCGCCCATCTTGGGCGAAATTTCGTGCGAGAGGTAGACCGGCATGTGTCCCAAGCAGGTCTCGGGGAACTGCTCGGTGATGATCTCGCCGATCAGCTTCTCGTGGGCGGGATTGACGAACGAGTTGAGCAGCACGACGACGAAGCCGCGCACGCCCTGGTCGACCAGGTACTGCACCTTCGCGCGGATATCGCTTTCCCGTATCGGGATGAAGACCCTGCCGAGGTTGTCGATCCGCTCCTGGATGCCGACGATGAGCTTGCGCGGCACGATGAGTTCCGGCCGCTGGGCGCGGCCGCGGTCGTAGCGCTTGCCGGGTTCGAGACCGTCGGCAAAATTGCGCGAGCGGCCAACCGGCACCGTGTCCTCGAAACCCTTGGTCGTGATCAGGCCGAGCTTGGTCCCCTTGCGCTCGATCAGCGCGTTGGTGCCGACAGTGGTGGAATAGACGATCGAATCGGCGCTTCGCACCGCATCCTCCAGAGCGATCCCGGCGCGCCCGGCGGCGGCAGCGAGCGCGTTCATCACGCCGACCTTCAGATCGTAATGCGTCGTATCGGCCTTGCCGCGCTCGATGCCGCCGTCCCGGAAATAGACCACGTCGGTGAAGGTGCCGCCGATATCGATGCCTATGCGCTTGCTCATTTCGAGCCGGCTCCTTCTTCGCCGCCGCCCGCCTTCGTCGCAACGCCTGCTTTCGCCGCGGCGCCGGCTACCCCGGCGAAGCCGTGCTTTTCCTTGAGCTTTTCCAGGTCGAGCTGGATGTCCCAGGTGAGCGGGTGGCCCGGGGGCAGGTATTCGTTCTCGACCATGACCGCGCAGTTCGGGCAGTAATACTCGATGATCCGCATCCATTCCGGATCGAACGAGAAATTGAACTCCTTGTTCGGGCCGCGCGGGGGATGGATTTCATGCGGGTCGCGCTCGCGCACGACGCAGCCTTGCTTATACGAGGCGTGCGCGCTGCCCAGTTCCTGGGCGCAGCGGTTGCACATCCATTTTTCGGTCGCGAGGTCGATGTCGATGCATTCGGTGATCCGGACGCGCATGATTCCTCTTTGCCTGGTGTTGGTTCAATTCACTTTGTTGATTCAATGCACTTCGCTGCCGGGCGCTTCGCTTTTTGACGCCAGGTTCAGCCGTAGATCCCCCAGAACGGCTTGTCGTAGCCCGGGGCGCGCGGATCAGGAAAGTCGCCGTAATAGGCGATCACCTTCTCGGGCGGGCGCTTCTTCAGCCATTCGCCGATGAACTCTCTGAACGGTTTTGCCGCCGCGAGGCGCTCGCGCCGGATCTCGGTGCGGCGCGCATCGGTTGCCGCCTTGTCGAGCCGCCCGGTCGCGCGGTCGAGCGCGACGCCGTAGATCTTGAATGCGATGTCGGGCGTGATCAGTTCCTCCACTACGTCCTTGGCCACGAACGCCGGGTCGCGCTCGAGGACGTCGCCGTAGCCGCCGCCCCCGCCCATGCTGTACATCATGAGGTCGCCCTCGTTGCGATGCTCGGTCGGCTGGCCCGACGCTTCGACTCGGTAGGTGCCGCTGATGGTCTGGTCGCGCACCACCTCGTAATTGTTGAGGTCGATGTCCTTGCCCTCGCGGATCATCTGGATCAGGTTCGTGTCCTGGATGATGACGCGCGGATTGGGCGGCCCCATGTAGCCCCCCATCAGGCCGGGGTTGTGGCTCAGCTTGTCCGCCGCGCCCCAACTGCTGAGGAAGCACCCGGTATGGCCGCACGCGGTCCCGATTTCGACATACGCGGCGCCACCGCGATACTTGCCCCAGCCGTGACCGTTTTTCTCGAGCCGCCGGGAAAGCACGAAATGCGGCAGGCGCCGGTCCATGTCCTCGATTTCGCCCGAGTCGGTGAACGGTCCCCAGAAAAAGCCGATCGCGCTTTCGCCGTCGCCGTCGAAGCGCCCGCCCTGCCCGGAGGAGTTCGCGGTCGCGGTGATATTCGCGGTCGGATAGCCGAGCCGGTTTTCACCCGCGTAGATGAATACATTCTGGTTGCGGGAATGGGGCGCCTGCACCGAGTCGCGATAGGGGCTGTCGAACAGCGCCTTCGAGCCGAGCACGTGCGCCCCATTGGCGACCAGCGCGGCGATGCCCGTGCCCATGCCGTGCGCGATCTCGTCGCGCGCGTTGGCGATCGACGGCCCTTCGACGAGATAGCGAATCGGCTGCAGCAGGCCGGCGTTCGGCGGCAGGCCGCGGAAGAAGTACGAGAACAGGTATACCGCCGTCGCCGCGCGGGTGAGGTGCCATGTCGAGTGCATCGGCCCGAGTGAATTTTCCGGCGAGACGCCCTGGACCAGGATGGTCATTTCGTCGCCTTCCTTGATCAGGGTCACCGGGATGCGCGTCAGACCCGGACCGACGCCAATCTCGTCGTCGTTGAACATGACGACGCGGAAGATGCCGTCATTGACCTCCCTCAGCCGTGCCCGCGCGGCCTGCTCGCCGCGCATCAGCATCATGCGCATCCCGCCGACCACCGGCTCGATGCCGCGGCGCTCGATCTCGCGCACCAGGCGCTTGTGCATCTGCTGCATGGTCGCGACGCGGGAGCGCAGGTCCGAGGTGAACACGAAGGGATTGCGCACCGATCCGGCCAGCATGTCCAGCACGTCCTGATGCAGCAGGAAGTTGCGCCCTATGCGCATCATCGGGATATGGAGGCCTTCGTCGTAGCGCGTGCGCGCTTTCGCATTGAATCCCCCCGGAGTGGGCGAGCCGTTGTCGCCCTGGTGGCCGCCGCAACTCACCCAGGCGACCAGTTCCTCCTTCCAGAACACCGGCATCGCGGTGAACATGTCGAAGGGATGGACGCCGCCGCCCAACTCGTCGTTGAAAAAGAAGATGTCGCCGTCAGCGAGCCCCACGCTGGGATCGGGCCGATAGTATTTGTTCGCGTATTTCAACTGGGAATTGTTCAGCATCGTGTGGAAGTAGATGCCCGTCGCCACCATCGCCGGATCGCCCGATGCGGTGAAGATGCCGCAGTTCATGTCACCGACCATGATCGCCTCGCTGATGGAGAGCGCCTGGTATACGTCGCGCGCCTCCTCCACGATCGTGGTGAGCTTGTGCGTCAGGAGCTCGGCGTCGACGTCGCTCAGGTTCGCCATGCCGCGCGCCTCGATTTCGGTGACCGGCTCGAGGCCGTGGGAAATCAGCTCCGGATCGCAGCCCGGCCGGCGGTCATAGGCGACGCGGTCGTAGACGAGCCCATCGAACAAGCGGACGTGTTGATCATACAGTTTTCCCATGGGCGTCCTTCAGCAAGTATTCACGGGGAGTCCGGCCGGTGCATCTCGCTAAACGATAGGAAATTCAATCCTGCTCTTTTCGCGCCTCTGGCCGATGGCGATGGTTTGGCGCTGATTCAGCGCTGCCGGGCATTGCGCTCTGAGAATATATTGCGCCTGCGCTCGGCCGAGTGCAATGCCGGTTACGTCTAATGTCGGGAGTAAATAGAAATGGCCGGTTTTGTAGCAAATGAATTGTCCGCTTTTTGCGGGGGTGTGGACTCGGCGTAGGGCGTAGCCCAGAGCGGCTCAGTCGCGGGCGATGCTGAAGAACGGCAGCTTCTGCTTTTCGAATTCGAAGAACTCGACGCGCACACGGTCCCCGATCTTCACCTTGTCGCAATCGGGTCCCACGAGGCGGCTGAGCATGCGCGGCCCCTCGTCGAGATCCACCAGTAACAGCGTGTAGGGAATCTGCGACTCCCACTTCTGGCCGTAGAAGGACACGCCGACATGGGTGAACGAATAGAGCGTGCCGCAGCCCGCGGAGGCGCGCCAGGCGAGTTTCTCGCTCCCGCATTTCGGGCAGAATAACCGCGGGTAGTAAAAGACGTGCCCGCAGGCCTCGCAGGCGCGCAGCAGCAGTTCGCTTCGGTTGCAGCCTTCCCAGAACGGCGCGGTCTCGTTCGTGGGGGAAGGAAGGATCGCAAATATGTCGCCCATGGCTCACACCTTTTCCAGGACCGAAACGCCGCAGATCGAGAAAATGCCGCCGTTGCCGCTCACCAGCGCCAGGCGGGCGTCCGGCACCT
>Ga0156229_1076_pt3 | contig 15602 bp, 16 predicted proteins | sample RifCSPlowO2_12_FD_116156 | JGI IMG/M metagenome (GOLD analysis project Ga0156229, IMG submission 116156) | Betaproteobacteria bacterium RIFCSPLOWO2_12_FULL_66_14 | reverse complement strand
TCCGCTTCGCGAGCCTTTCGCTCCTGTTCGAGCTCGAGCCGCAATTCTTCGGCTTCGCGCCGCGCCTTTTCCTCGACCTCTCTGCGCGCGCGTTCTTCGGCCTGCTTTCGAGCCTGTTCTTCGGCTTCGCGCGCCAGCCGTTGCGCTTCTTCGCGTTCGTGTCGCTCCTGTTCCAACTTCAGCCGCAACGCCTCGGCGTCGCGCCGCGCCTTTTCCTCGGCCTCTTTGCGGGCCCGTTCTTCGGCCTCGCGCGCACGCCGCTCGACCGCTTCCTTCTCGGCCCGATCGAGGGCTTCACGCTCGCGCCGTTCGACTTCGTCCCGTGCCTGCCGCTCTGCGTTTTCTCGCGCCCTTCTTTCCTCCTCCAGCTGCTGCCGCAGCGCCTGTGTTTCTCTCTGCGCCTGTGCTTCGGCCTCCTTGCGGATCTTTTCTTCGGCCTCGCGCCGCGCCTTTTCTTCCGCCTCGCGGCGGGCGCGCTCCTCGGCTTCCCGGCGCGCCCGGGCTTCCGCCTCCTGCTTCGCCCTGGCTTCGGCCTCGGCTTTTGCACGCGCCAGCGCTGCAGACCTTGCCTGACCTTCGGCTCTTGCGCGCGCTTCGGCTTCCGCCCGCGCCCTGGCCGCCGCCTCTGCGCGGAGTTGTGTTTCGGCCTCTAAACGAGCACGGGCGGCAGCCAGCTGGTGGGCGGCCGCCTCGGCCTCGGCTTTCTGCCTGGCCGCCTCGGCGGCCTGGATGACAGGGGCGGCAAGACTGGTGAAATCGAGGTCCATCCCGCCCTTCGAAGGCGCGCCTGCCGGCGGCGTAACAGAGCGTTCAGGCGCCTTCGGGACGGCGCCCAACTCCCGGATGAACCCCTGGCCCTCCAGGACCTTCATCACTTCGAGCAGTTTGGCTTCGGGGTACTTTTCCAGCTTCTGCTGCAGTTGCGCGAGCGACAGCTTGCCGTCGACTTCCTTGAGGATGTTGCGCAACTCCCGCGACAAAAGGCTCGTCTTCCCGGTGGCTTCCATGAGCCCCTTGGCGGTCTTGCTGAAGACGCTGCGCCGGTCCATCGAGCGGTCTGGCCTCGCAGGGAATGAATATAGAAGGGACATCCTCATCTTTGGCCGTCGCATGGCCCGGCCGTTGCGGCGCCTTATTATAGGCGCGGTATCCACGGGCATCGGCGGGGGTGTGGCGGCGTTTTGCGACTTTTTGCTCGCCCGCCGCCCGGCAATGCGCCGCCAGCCGCCCAGAGAAGGCTGCCTGCTTCAGACCGGTCGGTTGCAGAGCCGGCGTTTCGGAAAACGAGACTTTCCGCCGATTCCCATCGGGCTCATGCTGCTCGGCTCGATTATCCTTAGATCGAGCGGGACAACGCGCTCTCGCTCTTCCCGCGCTTCGCGAGTCGACAGCATCTGGTAGTCGTTTCTCGAGCGCCTCGCCACATCGATGAACCGGGCTAGCGCCGCAACAACATACCTACCATCGTCAACATTGTACGGAGACTCAACAGGCGGAATGCCCGGTGGAATTCCCGCGGCGTCAACACGGCCTTCATCGGCATGGCGCCCATGATCATGCCGTCGATGACGAGCCCCTCGGGCGAGGATGCGATCGACGTTATTTCCATCAGCTCCACTTTGTCGGGCGTATAGAGCTTCATGGTGTTTCGGGCCAGCGGCGACCGATCTGGTGGAAATACTTGGGAGCGGGTGATGTGGAAGGCATCAGGACCATCGGGTGTGCGAAAGCAACCGCAACAGTATAAACCTCAGCAGTAACTGGTTGCCGGGCAGATTGATTTTCGCTCGCTTTTTCCTGTCATTTGAACCTCCCGTGTTGCTTTCGCAACCCGAAGTAGCCGATGGCTTCTGCGCGGGTTTTCTTGGAGCGTGTGAAAATACGGCGCCGGAAGGAGGCAATAAGTGAGCAACGTCATCTACTGAATCAACGCTGAAAACTCCGCCATTAGATCGTTCTGGATGGGATATTCAAGATGAGCGCTACCTAACGGGATATTCAAGATGAGCGCTACCTACGACGTCATCGTGGCCGGCTCCGGCCATAACGGGCTGACCGCGGCCGCCTACCTGGCGAAGGCGGGTCAGAAAGTGCTGATCCTCGAGCGGAACGACTGGTTCGGCGGCGGCTGCATGACCGGGGAATTCGTCGCGCCCGGATTTCGCCTGGACGTGCACTCCAACGCTCACCATCTCATCCAGGCGAACCCGCTCATCAGGAACGACGAGCTGGGGCTGCTCTCGAAGTACGGGTTGAAATACATTTATCCCGACGCCCAGTTCTCGACCATTTTCGACGATGGGAGCTACATCATCACGTACGCCGATCTGGACCGGACGTGCGATTCCATCGCGGCGATTTCCCCGCGCGACGCCGAGGTGTACAGGAAGTTCGCGACCATGAGCAGGGAAACGCTGCCGCTGCTGGTTTCGGGTCTGTTCGTGCCGCCGGTGCCGCAGGGGTCGTTCTGGGCGCTGCTCGATCAGAGCCCCCAGGGCCAGCGGCTGATGCACATGCTGCAAAAGAGCGTCCTGGAAATCCTCTACGAGTATTTCGAGAATGAAAAGGTCATCATCCACCTCGCAAAGTTCGCTTCCGAAGCGTTCGTCGGGCCGGACCAGAAGGCCGCCGGATTCATAGTCTTCACCATGCCGGGCTTCATGCATACCTATCCGGGCGGGCTGCCCGTCGGCGGAAGCGGGATGCTGATCGAAGCGCTGATGAAATGCCTGCAGGCGCAAGGCGCGGAGTTTCGCCTCAATACTGAAGTTGACAAGGTGGTGGTCGAGGGCGGCCGCGCGGTCGGCGTGCGGACGCGCGACGGCGAAACCATCCGCGCGAAGAACGCCGTGTTGGGGACGATTCATCCGAGGCTCCTTGAGCGATTTGTCGATGGCCTCGATGAGCGCGTTGCGGCGAACGCCAGGCGCGTGCAGACGGCGAGCTACGCGATCATGAGTCAGATCTTTGCTTTGAACGAAGCGCCGAAGTATCACGCAGGCGAGGAGCCGGGATCGGCGCTTATCGCCGGATTCGGATCGAGCCGGCTGGAGGACTTCCGGCGGACCTTCGACGACTTCCGCCACGGCGACCTGACGGCGCATGATGCAATCATTTCGGCCATGGTGAACTCAAACTACGATCCCTCCCGGGCGCCCCCCGGCAAGGCGACATTGACGTTGTACGGGTTCGGTCCTTTCGAGCTGCGCGACGGCGGCTCGGCCGCCTGGGACGCGCGCAAGGATGAATTCAGCGACTGGCTGCTGGGACAATACAGGCGTTATGTTTCCAACTTGGACGAGCGCAATATCATCGGCCTGCGTTTCTATACGCCGCTCGATATTGCTCGCCACTCGCCCAGCTTCCAGAACGGCGATGTGACGGGCGTCGGGAAATTCTTTCACCAGATCGGCGGCCACCGGCCGACCCCGGAGCTGTCCCAGTACACCGTGCCGGGGGTCGAGCGGCTGTACCTCGCGGGTACCTTCATGCACCCACCTGGCGGCGTCACCGGCGGCGGGCGCGCCACGGCGATCAAGATGTGCAGGGACCTCGGCATCGACTTCGAGCGGTTGTGCCGGTGAGGGGGATCCCGCCTGCTGATCTTCGGGACGCTTTCGACGGTACGACGTGTTGAGCCCCGGATCTGAATGACGCCATGGAAACGCTCGATTGCGTCGTGATCGGGGCCGGGGTGATCGGGCTCGCCATCGCCCGCGCGCTTGCGCGCGCCGGAAGGGAAGTGGTGATTCTGGAAGCCGAGCCAGCGATCGGCACCCACGCCAGCTCGCGCAACAGCGAGGTGATACACGCCGGAATCTATTACGCGGTCGGATCGCTCAAGGCCCGGCTGTGCCTTTCGGGCAAGGAAGCCCTGTACCGCTACTGCGACAGCCGGGGCGTGCCCTGCCGGAGGTGCGGCAAGCTTATCGTGGCAACGAAGGAGTTCCAGCGGCCGCAGCTTGAAGCGCTGAAACGCCAGGCCGAGGCGAACGGCCTCACCGACCTGCAATGGTTGAGCGCGGATGAGGTGCGCGAACGGGAGCCCGAGGTGAGATGCACCATGGCGCTGTGGTCCCCGTCGACCGGCATTCTGGACAGCCATGCGTACATGCTTTCACTGCAAGGGGAAGCCGAGGCCTCCGGGGCAATGCTCGCCCTGCGCAGTCCTTTTGTTGCCGGCCGAGCGCAGACACGCGGCCTGGTGCTCGAAGTCGGCGGCCCGTCCCCGATGGCCGTGCGGGCGGACACCGTGATCAACGCCGCCGGACTGCGAGCCCAGCAAACGGCCCGCCTCATTGCCGGAATGCCCGGTGATCTCGTGCCGCCGTGCTATCTGGCGAAAGGCAACTATTTCACCCTGGCAGGCCGCTCGCCGTTTCGCCACCTCATCTATCCCATTCCGGAGGCCGCGGGGCTCGGCGTGCACCTCACGCTGGACATGGCAGGCGAGGCTCGCTTCGGCCCCGACGTCCAATGGATTGATGCCGTCGACTATGGTGTGGACGCGCGGCGCGCAGAGAGCTTCTACGCCGCCATTCGACAGTACTGGCCGGGGCTGCCCGCCGATTCGCTCGTGCCCGGCTATGCCGGGATCCGTCCTAAGATCCAGGCGCCCGGAGGTCCGGCCGAGGACTTCGTTCTCCAGGGGCCGCGCGAGCATGGTGTGCCGGGCCTGGTGAACCTTTTCGGCATCGAATCACCCGGCCTTACGGCATCGCTCGCCATAGCGGACCAGGTGATGCTGCTCTTGGCTGACGCGCAACCGGTATGATGTGGCGCATGCCGTTCGCACCCGTCTATCCGACCGCCGAAATCCGCACGCTCGAAGCCACGGCGCAGGCCACGATGCCGCAACCTTCGCTCATGGAACGCGCGGGCCGGGCGGCCGCCGAACACGCGCGGCGCATCATCGGCGAGCGCGGGCGCTCCGTGCTCATCGTTGCAGGGCCCGGCAACAACGGCGGCGATGCCTTCGAAGCAGCGGTTCATCTCAAGAACTGGTTCTACAGGGTGGAGGCAACTTTCACGGGCGATCCTGACCGGCTTCCCGCTGACGCCGCACGCGCCTACGAAAAATGGAAACAGGCAGGCGGTGCCGCACTCGCTTCTTTTCCAGTGGACTCGGCCGCGCGACGCTATGACCTGATCGTCGACGGGCTCTTCGGCATCGGCCTTGCACGGCCGCTCGAGGGCGCCTACGCCGAGTGCATAGAGCGCATCAACCGGTCCGATGTGCCGGTCCTTGCCCTGGATATTCCTTCCGGCATCAATGCCGATACCGGCGCCGTCATGGGTGTGGCGGTCCGAGCGGCGCACACCATCACGTTTCTCGCGCTCAAACCGGGCCTGTTGACGCTCGACGGACCGGATCACTGCGGCGCGCTCAGCATGGATCCGATCGGTGTGCAAGCCGAGGCGCTGCAGCCGCCGCGCGGCCGATTGCTCTCCGCGGACATCCTCGCCCAGACCCTTTCGCCCCGGCCGCGGAATTTTCATAAGGGACACGCCGGCAATGTCGCCGTCCTGGGTGGCGCACCGGGGATGGTGGGCGCGGCCCTGCTGGCCGGCCGAGCCGCTCTCAAATGCGGCGCCGGCCGCGTGTATCTCGGGTTGCTCGATGAGCAGGCGCCGCGTGTGGATGTGCTGCAACCCGAGCTGATGGTACGGCGCGCGAGCGACTTGCCGCTGGATGACTGTGTCATCGCGGCCGGACCGGGCATGGGCCAGAGCGCTGCGGCGAAGGCATTGCTGGAGCGGGCACTGGACGCTCCGGCCGCGGCAGTGCTCGATGCAGACGCGCTGAACCTGGTCGCGGCCCATGCAGAACTGGCTGCCGCGCTGCGAGATCGCAAGCAGGCGGTGCTGCTGACGCCGCACCCGGCTGAAGCGGCCCGGCTGCTTGGCGTTCAAACGGGAGAGGTGCAGGCAGACCGCATCGCTGCGGCGCGTGCGATGGCCGAGCGCTACCGCGCACTGGTCGCCCTGAAAGGAAATGGAACGGTCGTTGCGACCCCGCGGGGCGACTGGTGGATCAATCCGACCGGTCATCCCGGCATGGCGAGCGCCGGCATGGGTGACGCCTTGACCGGCCTGGTCGGTTCATTCCTCGCTCAGGGAGCGCAGCCCACACTCGCTTTGCTCGCCGGCGTATGGCTGCACGGCGCGGCCGCAGATTCTGTCGCCGACGCTCAGGGAGGACCGCTCGGAACGAGCGCCTCCGACGTCATCGAGCACGCGCGGCAGCTGCTCAATCGGGCCCGCGTGCGCTGAACCGGGTCTGTCCCCGGGCGGCCAAGCCACGGCGCTCAAAGGCGCGTCAAGGCAATGGACGCAGGATGACCGCGGTGCTGTCTTCGGCGCTGCCGTGTGCGATTTCGCCCGCGGTCGCGGGCCTCACGCCGACGACGGACGCGGCGAACTTGAGCGCCATGCCGCACAGCGGGTGGTTGCCGTCCAGCACGACTTTGTCCTCGGCAATGTCTGTCACGGTATAGATCGATTCGTCCTCGGGATCACCCAGGCCCTCGAACCGCATTCCCACTTCGAGCGTTTCCGGAAAGGCCTCGCGCGGCTCCACCCGGAGCAGGTTCTCGTCGTAGTCCCCGAAGGCATCCTCCGGCTCCAGGCGGACCTCGACATGGTCCTTTTCGGATTTGCCTTCCAGCGCCGACTCGACGGCAGGAAAAATGTCGCCGTAGCCGCCATGCAGGTATTGAAGCGGCTCTTCGGCCTCGTCGATCAGGTTGCCCCAGATGTCCGACAGCACCACGTGCAGCGAAACGACCCTGTCCTTTGCAACGCGCACGGCATTCTCAGTCGAGCGAACGGACCAGGTTGAGCACTTCCAGCACGTGGCCCCTGGGATTCACTTTATACAACGCATAGCGCACCCGCAGCTTCTTGTCGATGACGAAGGTCGAGCGCACGATGCTGCCCTTCCTCTGGCCGTTCGCTTCCCTCTCCTGCCATACGCCATACTTCTGTGATACCTCGCCCTCCGTGTCGGCGAGAAGACGTATCGACACGCCGTTGTTATCCCGGAATTCCGCATGAGACAGGCAGTCGTCCGGGCTGACGCCCAGCACCACGCAGTTGTAGCGCGCGAACTCGTTCTCGTGGTCCGAGAATTCGGTCGCCTGCAAGGTGCACGCGGGCGTGCCGTCCCTGGGATAGAAGTAGAGCACGACGTTTTTCCTGCCCTTGAATCGCGACAGGTCCACCGATTCCATGTCAGCATCGGGCAGCGAGAACAGGGGCGCCGGCTGACCGGCCTGCAGCATTGCGAGCGTCACGATGGTTTCCTGGCGCTGGGTTTCTTACCGAGCAGGTTCAAACGTTCCACAGACTATAATCGAGTCGATGAGTTTGCAACTGCTCGGTGGCCTGCCGGCACAAGAATTTCTGGCACGCTATTGGCATAGGCGCCCGCTTTTGATCCGGCAGGCCATCCCGGGCTTCCAGGGAATCCTGCAAATTCCCGAATTGCTTCGGCTCGCTTCCCAAGCGGACGTCGAATCGCGACTCGTGGTCCGTCGTGGGAAGCGGTGGGAGCTGCGGCGTGGGCCGATTTCCCGGCGCCAGCTCGAGCGCATGCCTCGCCGTCACTGGACGCTCCTCGTGCAAGGCGTCAACCTGCACCACGATGGCGTGGAGCCCCTGTTGCAGCGCTTTTCGTTCATCCCCCGGGCGCGCCTGGACGACCTGATGGTGAGCTACGCGGCGCCCGGCGGGGGAGTAGGACCGCACGTCGACTCCTATGACGTGTTCCTTTTGCAGGGTGAAGGCCGCCGCCGCTGGCGCATCGCTCCTGCGGGCGACAACGCGCTGATGCCCGGCGCGCCGCTCGCCGTATTGGCGCGCTTTCATCCGGACCAGGAGTGGGAGCTCGAGCCCGGAGACATGCTTTACCTTCCGCCCGGTTACGCGCACGACGGGGTCGCCGTCGATCGGTGCACGACCTATTCCATCGGTTTTCGTGCGCCCACGACGCGGCAGATCGCAGCGGCATTGCTGCTGAAGCTCGAAGCTTCGATCGATCGGCGCCTGGTCGAGCGGCGTTACGGTGATGCGGGCCTGTTGCCCGCCAGACGCCCGGGCCGCCTTCCCGCGTCCATGGTTCAGTTCGCGAAGGACGTGTCCCGCTTCATCCATCTGCAGCAGCAGGAATTGGAGAGCTGCGTCGGGGAGCACCTTTCCGAGCCGAAACCGCTGGTCGCTTTCGAAGCGCCGTCGCGCCCTGTGCCGGCATCGGCTTTCGAAAAGCGTGTACGCACCTCGGGCATCGCCCTCGACCGGCGCACCTGCCTGCTCTACCGGCGCGGCCGCTTTTACATGAACGGCGATTCCTGGTTCGCCGAGGGCGGCGACCGCCGCCTGCTGGAACGGCTCGCCGACCAGCGCACGCTGCCGGCCGGCACGTCGCTCAGCGCCGATCTGCGCAAACTGCTCCATGGCTGGTATGTTGCAGGCTGGCTGCACTGGGGCAACGATGATGACCCGACACGCTGACGGGGGCGGCGAAGCTCCTTCGCCTCAGCGATCGATCATTACGCTGAGGCGCGAATATCGGGAAGCGATCGACACGCTGCTTCCCCTGCTGGGACGGGAGCTGCGCATTTTCGACCCGGACCTGGCCGATCTGGGCCTCGATGCGCCGGACAAAGTCGAGCTCCTGAAGAATTTTCTGAGGCGCGCGCCACACAACAGGATTTACATCGCCTTGCACAGCACCGAATACATCACCCGCCAGGCGCCTCGCGTGATGGGGCTGCTCGCAACATTCGCCGGCAACATGCTGGTGCACAAGACCGAAGGGGACGCGGCCCGGGTGCAGGACTGTTTCGTGCTGTGCGACGATCTGCACTTCGTGCGTCGAGCCGTTTCGGCGCAGCCGCGTGGAGCTCTCTACCTTTACGATGCCAAGGAAGCCAGCGGGATGCGGGACCGGTTTGAAGAGATTTGGGCCAGCTCGTTTGCTGCTGTTTCCGCTACGCAGACGGGGTTGTAAGAAGAACGGTTGCGCATTTCCGGTCCTAACTGCCATTCAGCTTTTTTTCAGGAATACTGCGCTTCGGGAGACTAAAATGTCGGGCCAATCGGGCGGTGAGCCTTCCGCGACCGAGATCGGGCATCAATTCAACGCGATACAAAGGAAAAAAGCAAATGAAACGCTTAATCGCCGTCGCCGCACTCGCGGCTCTCACCGCGGCCGGCTGCAGCAAGGAAGAACCAAAACCCGCCCCAGCGCCCGCTCCGAAGGCTGAAGCCCCCGCTCCTGCTCCTGCTCCCGCTCCGGCCCCTGCACCCGCTCCCTCGGATGCCTCAAAGGAAGCGCCGAAGACCGATGCCGCGCCTTCGTCTCCGGCACCTTCCGCGGCCCCCTCGGAGCCGGCGAAAGACGCCACCAAGAAGTAAAGCCGGAGGCGGCTCCTGGCCGCGATCGCAAAGCCGGCGCGAGCCGGCTTTTGCATTTCTACGACAGCTCCCGCCAGTCGAACCCCGCGGACTGAGTGGCCACGGTGATCCAGCTGCCATCGCATCCGAGTGCCGCGGCCAGGGCGTCGCGCGCGAGCGCCGGAGTGTTGTTGACTTCGGAAAGATGAGCCGCGACCACGTGCTGGAGCTTCGCGCAATTAACGCAAGCGAGGATGGCGGCTGAGCTCCTGTTGTCCAGGTGTCCCATGCGCCCTGCGATCCTCGCCTTCAGTCGCGCGGGATAGCTTCCATTGGCGAGCAGGGCGAGATCATGATTCGTCTCCAGCACCAGGGCGTCGCACCCGGACAGCACTTCCTCGATATGCGGGGTCGAACAGCCGACGTCGGTCAGCATGCCCAGGCGCCTGGCACCATTGGAGACCACGTACTGGACCGGCTCGCGGGCGTCGTGGGGCACGGTATAGGGAAAGACCTGGAAGTCGCCGATCGCCTCAGCGCGCTCGCCCTGGACGAGCCGCACGTGCGCTTCCGAATCCACCTGCGGATCGCCCTGGCGCAGCTGCGCCAGGGTGCCGAAGGTCAGGTAAACGGGAACGCGGTAACGCCGTGCAAAAAGGAACGCTCCCGAGCTGTGGTCTTCGTGCTCGTGGGTGACCAGCACCGCGGTAATCGACTCCGGCTGGACTTTCGCCCGGGCGAGACGCAGCTCGGTTTCGCGCAGCGAGAAGCCGCAGTCGAGCATGAGCCGGGTCGTGCCAGACTCCACCACCAGGGCATTGCCGGAGCTGCCGCTCCCGAGCGAGGCGAACCGCAATTACTTCAGCTGCTGGTGCAGAAGGGCAAGGATGCGGCGGCCGGCATCGGAACGCTCCGCCGCGCCGTCTTTGGCGAGCACCTCCACCTGGCTTGACTGATTGTTGTCCTTGACCAGGACGCGGTACTGCTCGGGCTTGTTATCCGGGCGGCTGGAGCGCCAGAACATGAGCCTCGACAGGAAACCGGCGTTGCGCTGGGTGTCCTGCGCATCCTTCTCCGGATCGACGTAGCGCACGAAGTAATAGCCCTTGGCGCGGTCGCGGTCCTCGACGGTGAATCCCACCCGATCCAGAGCGAGTCCCACCCGCCGCCAGGCGCGGTCGAACGGTTCGTCCAGGACCAGCAATCCGGAGCCTTCGCCGGATGAGACGAGCCTCGCCCGTTCGCTCTCGTTGCCTCGTTCGATCTGCACCCGGGCCCGCGACTCTTCCACGCCGAAGCGCACCATCAGGCGCCGCAGGAACTCGGCCTCGAGCTCGGCGTCCGGCGCACGCGGCTGCCAGACCGTCAAATCTTCTTTCTGGTTGGTGTAGACCTCCACCACGCCGCGGTGGCTGATATAAATCTCCGTCGTGCCGGCTTCCGCTCCGCGCTCCAGCCGGGTGCGGAACTTGTCCCGCTCGCCCGTGGAATAGGCGCTGTCGAGCACCCGTCCAATGGTGTTGCGGATGAAATCCTGCGGGATCTTGGCGCGGTTTTCCGCCCAGTCGGTCTCCATCACTCCCGCTTCGGGCAGCTCGAGCTTCACCAGGAAGCCGAGCTCCTGCCAGAATTCCTTCACCACCGGCCAGACTTTTTCCGGCGGTACGGGAACGACCAGCCAGCGCTGCGTTCCGGCCCGTTCGACACGCACTTTTTCCGGCGTAGGCAGCAGATCGGGCGAGCCCGAGGTGCGCGGCGCACCCGCTCGTTCGGTGCTGTATGTCGAATAGGTGGCCGTTCCCCCCGGCGCAATATCGGGCACCACATAGCGGTCATCGCGCGTGGGCGCCGTCAGATCGGGAGGGACTTCAAGCGGCGGCAGCTTCCCGGCGGACTTGTAGTCGATTTTCTGCGATTCGAGGAGCGACCCTCCGCAGCCTGCGAGCACCACGGCCGCAGCAGCCGCCGCGGCCCAATTCATCAGGCCCCTGACTATCATCCTGTCTTTCCTTCCATGACGCGCAGGCCCGGCAAATTGATGCCCGCCTCGCGCAGCGCTTGCCTGACTGTTTCATGATGCTGAGCCGCAAGCGGCGTGAGAGGCAGCCGGATGCCCGCGGCCACGAGGCCCATCTGCGCCGCCGCCCACTTGACCGGGATCGGATTCGCCTCTACGAAAAGCTTCTGGTGGAGCGGCAGCAGCCTGTTGTTCAGTTCCCGCGCCCGCGCGAGCTCGCCCGCCAGAGCGGCGGCGCACATGTCGTGCATCAGCCTGGGCGCGACATTGGCCGTCACCGATATGACGCCATGCCCTCCCAGGAGGATGAGCGCCAGGCACGAGGCATCGTCGCCGCTGTAGACGCGAAACTGCTTCGGTGCGCGGCGCAGCAGGTCGGAGCCGCGCTCCATGTTGGCCGTCGCATCCTTGATGCCGATGACGTTGGGAATCTGCGCCAGTCTCAGCACCGTGTCGTTTGCGATGTCCGCTACCGTCCGGCCCGGCACGTTATAGAGAATGTGCGGGATGTCGACCCGCTCGGCGATGCTCCGGAAATGCCGGTACAGGCCTTCCTGCCCGGGCTTGTTGTAGTAAGGAACCACGGAAAGCGAAGCCGCAGCGCCCGCCCTCTTCGCCGATTCGGCGAGCTCGATCGCTTCCGCGGTGGAATTGGCGCCCGTGCCGGCAATGACGGGGATGCGCCCGGACGCGTGCTCCACGGCCAGGCGTATCAACTCTTTATGCTCGTCGAAATCAACCGTGGGCGATTCGCCGGTCGTGCCGACCACCACGACGCCGTCCGTGCCCTGGGCGACGTGAAAATCGATGAGCGACCTGAATCGGGCGAGGTCCAGGGAGCCGTCGTCCTGCATCGGGGTGATGATGGCGACCATGCTGCCGCTGATCATTGATGGCCCTCGAAAAATGGTCGCTTATTCTAGCCGAAAGCTTTCCGCGTCCGGGCCCGCGATTCCGGGCGTAAGCAGCATGGGATCGTCGCCGCGCAGCGCGCAAATTCTCTGCACCACGGCCGGCCTGGGATGGGTCACCCGGCCCTGCTCGAATGCGACGATCTGGAGTCCCTCGGCTTCCTGAAGCAGCTCGCTGCGCCGCAGCAGGAAGGCCGGGTTGGCGGGGCGGCCGTAGCGCTCGTTGCCCTGTGCGAACGTTTCGTAAATCAGCACTCCGCCCCTGGCCAGCGCCGCGCGCAAATGCGCGAACAGCGGCCGGTGGAGATAGTTGGTCACCACTATGCCGTCGAACTGGCGCCCGGCGAACGGCCACGCGCCTGTCTCGAGATCGGCGCACAGCGGCTGGACTGCGGGATCGCCCTCCAGCGAGCGCAGCAGCGATGCGTCCCGATCCACGGCAACCACTGTGTGGCCCAGCGCGCGCAGCAGGCGCGTATGCCGGCCGCTCCCGCACGCCAGATCCAGCACCGTGCCGCCGGCCCGTATCAGCGCGGCAAACCGCTGCACCCAGGCCGATGGCGTGTCTGTCTGGTGGCTTGCCATCGCGCGACCTGCTCAGAACCCCGAGCCGGGCTGGCGGAGGAACTCGATCTCCTCGGGCGTCGAGGGGCGGCCCAGCAGCTCGTTGCGATGAGGGAAACGGCCGAATCGGGCGATGATTTCGTAATGGCGCCGCGCGTAATCGATGGTGCCGGCGCAATCTCGATAGGCCGCCAGCGAGCCGAACAAAGCCAGGGCACGGCGCTGGCAGGCCAGGTCTTCACAATGTTCGAAGGGCAAATAGGCGAAGCCGCGTTCCACGGGGAGATAGACGCGGTCGAATCCGCGCTCGACCAGCCTGCGCGCCGCCGCCAGCGCAAGCGGGTCCGTGTCGAAGGCCTGCGGCTGGCCGCGAAACATGTTGCGGGGAAACTGGTCCAGGACGATCACCAAGGCGAGCGCCGCGTAAGGCGTGGACTCCCATGACCAGAGCTGCCTTGATGCGGCCAGCTCGTGGCAGGCGGCAAAGCGGGCGCGGATCCGGGCATCGAAAGCATCGTTCTTTCGAAACCATTCCACCCGCGCTCTACCACGGGTGGGCGCGGGCGGCGCGCCGAACCAGAAATCGATGATATCGGCAAATCCCGTAACCATAGGTATTGGCAAGGCGGACACGCGTGGACCCGCAAATGGTACACGCCGCCCACCTCACACGCTGAGCGCGGTAGCGCGCTGCCCCGGCCGCACCCAGAGCAGGAGCAAGAGAGCGCTGGCACACGCGGCCGCGGCCGCGAACGAAAACGCAAGCGCCACGCTCGCCCATTGCCAAAGCGCACCGAACAGCACCGCCGCCGGGATGGCGGCAAGGCCGGCCACCAGGTAGTACCAGCCAAAGGCCGTTCCGCGCTCCGACGGGGGAGCCATGTCATCGATCAATGCACGCTCCGCGCCTTCGGAAAAACCCGCGAATGCTCCGTACACGATGACGACGATCCAGAGGGCCGCCATGGTGTCGAGCCGGGACAGGAAATAAAAGCTCGCTGCGTACGCCGTCCAGCTCGCCAGGAGGACGGCGCGCCGCCCGAGGCGGTCCGATACAGCGCCGCCGGGGTACGACGCAAGGGCTTTCGCCGCGTTCAACGCCGACCAGAGCAAGAGCAGTTCCAGGACGCCCGCCCCCAGCTCATGGCCGCGCAAAACGAGAAACGTCTCGGAAACACGTGCAAACGTGAACAGGCCGAGCACCAGGAGGTAACGCCGAGTGGGCGGCGAGAGCATCGCCCACGACAGGGGCGGGAGCTTCGCGCGCTGAGCGGCAGGAGCTTTGCGCGGCTCCTGGACCCCCAAGACCATCAGCAGAACGCACGCGGCGCCCGGAATCGCGGACAGAAGCAGCACCGTTGCCAGGTCGGCCGTCACCAAATACACCACTACCGCTGCCGTGAGCCCGCCCAGCACGGCGCCGAAATTATCGAGCGCCCGGTGAAACCCGAAAGCAAGCCCGGTGCGATCCGGCGGCGTGAGCTCGCCGATCATCGCGTCGCGCGGCGCGCTGCGTATGCCTTTGCCTACCCGGTCAAGCGAGCGCAGCAGGAGCACGGTCATCCAACTTCCCGACAATCCGATCAGGGGCCGCGCAAGGTTGGAAAGCACGTAGCCTGCTATGACCAGCGGCTTTCGGCGTCCGCCCGCCCGGTCGGAATGGCGTCCCGCCCAGAGCTTCAGCAGGGCGGCGAGCGCGTCCGCAACGCCTTCGACCAGCCCCAGGGCGGCCGGGCCGGCGGCAAGCACCGTGGCGAGCACAATGGGGATGAGCGGAATGACGATATCCGAGGCGATATCGTTGAGAAAGCTCACCAGCGCGAGAAAAATCACCGGGCGCGGGAGCCATGCTGATTTTGCGTTCGTCTTCGAGACCGTAGACATGGCGCGGATTGGTTGCGATTCCGGGCGGCTGGAGGCGGCGCGCTGCTTCAGCCTATAATGACGCGTGCAAAGCAGGCGTTCGCCGCTTCCTTTTCCTCTTCACGCCCCGGTAGCTCAGTGGATAGAGCAACCCCCTCCTAAGGGGTAGGCCGGACGTTCGATTCGTCTCCGGGGCGCCACGATTCTTTAGAGTCTACAGGCGGTGCGTACCGTCAAGTCTTGCCAGATTCCGCTCGAAGGTTCCGAGCGGCAGATGACCGGCTTTGCGGGCAATTTCCAAGACGAGACAATCGGAGAAGCCGAGTGAGGGACGGGAGCGGAAACGTTCCAGCGCCAGTGCAACGACACCTGAATCCTGAAGCGTCAATTCCTTGTGGTTCAGCAGTCGGTCGATCGCGTTCGCGATCTGCTCCGGTGAGCGATTGTAAACCGCGTCGAGAACCCACAGGGTTTCCGCCAGTACAAGATGAGACACCCACGCCCCTCTTGCAACAAACGCCTCCGCAGTCTTTACCTGATCCACATCATCACGCACGACCAGCCGCACCAGCAAATTGGTATCAACGGCGCGCATGCTTCTGTCGAATGTACTTTCTGATGCCTTCCTTCACGCTTACAGATGCTTTTCGCTTGGGGCTGCCGTCGGGGAACAGCGCTTCGTGCACATCCACCGAGGTGTGCCGCCCGGCTCTCCGAACGATAACTTCATCGCCCTTCTCATCCCATTCGAGGATGGAACCAGGCCCGACCCCGAGTTTCCTGCGAATTTCGGAGGGCACGGAAATCTGACCCTGGGCGGTTAGTTTGGACTGGGCGACCGGCATGGCAAC
>Ga0156229_1317_pt2 | contig 15675 bp, 13 predicted proteins | sample RifCSPlowO2_12_FD_116156 | JGI IMG/M metagenome (GOLD analysis project Ga0156229, IMG submission 116156) | Betaproteobacteria bacterium RIFCSPLOWO2_12_FULL_66_14 | reverse complement strand
CGCGAAACGCTCCTCACGAACTATCCTCCCGACTTCTCGTCTCGCTCAAATTGCAGTAGGCGCCGCGCTCGGCGATCAGCGCTTCGATCGTCTCCATCGCGAGTACCAGGGCCCTCTCGGTCCTGTCCTCGGCCGCCTTAGTCGCTCCTGCGGCTGCTCCGCCGGCCGCGGCGACTCGAACGCCGGGCAACGCCCGGGCCGAGCGCGCGAACCCTAGCCCTCGTTGAACCCGAACCGGGCGACGAAAGCCTTCGGGTCGAGCGCCGGACCCTTGTAATCGGCCTGCATGAAGTCGCAGCCCAGTTCCTTGAGCCTGTCCGCCGCCGCGTCGTCGGCCACGCCCACGGCAACCACTTCGAGCTTGAGGTGGTGAGCGAGTTCGATGAGCGACTGCAGGATGCGCTCGGCCTGCGGAACCGCGGCCGGGTCGCCCGCGACCGGGACGTCGATCTTGATTTCCTGAAACGGCATGGTCGCGAGCCCGAACAGTGACGAAAGCGCCAGACCGGTGTCGTCGATCGACAGCTTCACGCCGAGCGCCTTGAGGCGCCCAAGCGTTTCCCGCGCTACCGCATCCGTGCTCAGCACCGAAGTTTCCCCGATCTCGATGACGAGCCTTCCCGCCCGCAGATTCCAGGTGCGCAGCGCACGCTCGACGACTTCCGGAAGTTCGGTGTGCAGCAGCGCCCGCCCGGGAAAATTGACGGCAATGCGCAGATCCAGCCCGGCGCTGTAGCGGAACTCCGAGCAGTTGCGCAGCGCGCGATTCAACACCGAGGAGACCAGCGCGGGGACAGAGCCTGCGGATTGCGCCGCCGCGAATGCATCGCCGGCCGGGATCACGCCGCGCGATCCGTCGCGCCAGCGCAGCAGGCTCTCGACCCCCATCATCTGGCCGAAACGCAGATCGTACTGCGGCTGGAAGACCAGTTCGAGCGCGTCCTCCGAAACCGCCGTGCGCAACCGGTTTTCATAAAGAAGCCGCGACGCCTCGGGATTCTCCTGGGCGTCGGCGTAAACGGCAATGTGACCGGTCTCGCTGCGCGCGACGATGCAGGCGCTCTTGGCCCGCTGCAGCAGCGATTCGGCATCTTCGCCGTGCGCCGGGAACATCGCGATCCCGATCGCGGGACGCGCATAGATTTCTTCATCGCCGATCCAGAACGGCGTATTCAGGGCGCGCAACGATTTCTCGGCCGCGAGCAAGGCCACGGCCGGACCGTCCACGGCGGTAAGAACGCACGCGAGGTCATCCCGGCCCATGTCGCCGACAAGGTCGTCCGGGCGGAGCACCTCGGCGCGCAGCGCTGCGATGACCCGGCCGCGAACGGCGTCGCCGACGTGGTAACCCCACACGCCGTCGATGCGCCCGACCACGCCGCACTCCATCAGCAGCACCGCCAGATTGCGCCCGTCGGCACGCCGTTCCTCGATGCCGCGACGAAGCCCTTCCAGAAACCGGATCTCGTCTGAAGCGGGCGGGCCGCCCGAGGTCGCCGCAGGCTCTGCGGGGACCGCCTCACTCACAGGAAAAGCTCCCGCGGGTCGATCTTCACCTTGTCGTATTCTAGGGCGCGGTGAATCCGGTAGGGTTCGTCGGCCGTGGCCTTGGGCTCCTTCATCAGGTCGAGCATTTTGTGCGGCTTGACCGGATTGCCTTGCGCGTCCTGAACGACCATCACGCGCGGTTGCAGGCGGCGCACCAGGTTCTGGGCGACCACGACGGCGATCTCGCCGCTATTCATCTCGACCACGCTTCCCACCGGGAAAACTCCGACGCACTGTATGAACTGTTCGACGAGCGCAGGATGGAACTGCTTGCCGCGCCCCTTGAAGATGACGCTGAGCGCGTTTGAAGGCGACATGTTTTCGCCGAACGGGGGCGGCGCCGTGAGCATGTCGAACGAGTCCACGATCCCGGCGATCAGGCCCGAAAGCGCGATCCCCTGGCCGCGAAGTCCGCGCGGATAGCCGGAACCGTCATAGCGCTCGTGGTGCAGCGACGCAAGGCCGGGGAGATCCGCGGGCAGGCCGCGAGTATTGCTGAGAATCTCGACCGAGTGGTTGACATGCGTCTGGTAGAGTTCGACCTCCGCGGGGGTTACCGGCCCGCGCGCCGCGAGCTCGCTCGGCAGCTTGAGCTTGCCGACGTCCTGGAGCAGGCCGAGCATCCCCAGGATCTCCAGCTGCTCGCGCGACATCTGGAGAAAGCGCCCGAAGATGGTCATCATGACCGAGATTTCCATGGCCCGGCTGAGGGTTTCCCCGCTTTTTTCCTGCAGCTTGATCAGCAGCGAAATCGCGTCCGGATTGCGCACGACGCTGTCGGTGATTTGCGTGGCCGCTTCACGCGACCGGGAGCTGTCGAGGGCGTTCCCGATCTCAACGGTACGCGAAAGCTCCCTGACGATCGCCGTGGTATTCGTGATAACGGTCTTGGCCTGCGGCAATTCGGCTTCGACGCTCGTAAGCTCCTTGTAAACGGTGCTGCCGCGGACCTTCGCTATCTCCTCCTTGGAAACCTTTGCGACTTCCGACACGTCCTCCTTTTCCGGGTCGACGAACACATGCTTGCAGTGCTTCTTCAGAATGTCGATTTGTTTGTCGCTCTTCAGGACGAAGCCCTGAAACACGAAAGGAGTTTCGGTCCACGGCCGATCGAGCTTCGAAACGTACATGCCGAAGCGCAGTTCATCGACCGCGATCTGTTTAAGCTCCATGTTGCTGCCTGGGCGTCGAAGCGGAGAAGTTTATTTTCTGCGCTGCGAGCGAGAACCGCAAGCCCGCTTTGGTCGCGCCGGGGTCCCGCAGCCGACTTTATCCGAAATTATGTGGGGTTATTTCACAGTGAGGCCGCGGATAGGGCGGCGTCCGGGCGGGTCCCGGATGGGATTCCTCGTCATGCGGCCTCGGAAACGGCGACGGCAACGCCGCTCAGTGGGAAACGCTCCTGACGATGTAGCCGCCGGACTTCTCGTCGCGTTCGAGCTGCAGCAAGTGCCGCGACTCGGCTTCGTCGAGCAGCTTCGAGAACGAGGAAAAGCCGTAGTAGGACTCGTTGAAGCCGGGATTGCGCCGTTTCAGCGCCTGCTTCACCATCGAGCCCCAGAGCTTTTCCTCGGCGCCGCGCTCGGCGATCAGCGCGTCGACCGTCCCCATCACCAGTTCCAGCGCTTTTTCGGTCTTGTCTTCGGTTTCCTTGCGCTGCACGCCTTCCGCGGTGGATGAGGCCGCCCTGTCCGGGGCCTTTTTCTTCGCCGGCTTGCGCGCCACTCGCTCGCGCACCAGGTCGTCGTAGAAGATGAACTCGTCGCAGTTGGCGATGAGCAGATCGGAACTCGAGTTCTTGACGCCCACCCCTATGACGGTCTTGTTGTTTTCGCGCAGCTTGGAGACGAGCGGCGAAAAATCCGAGTCGCCGCTGATGATGACGAACGTGTCCACATGCGCCTTGGTGTAGCACAGGTCGAGCGCATCCACCACCATGCGGATGTCGGCGGAGTTCTTGCCCGACTGGCGTACGTGCGGAATCTCGATCAGCTCGAAGGAGGCCTGGTGAATGTCGGCCTTGAATTCCTTGTAGCGGTCCCAGTCGCAGTAGGCCTTTTTCACGACGATGCTGCCTTTCAGCAACAGCCGTTCGAGTACCTTGCCGATGTCGAATTTCGCGTACTTGGCGTCGCGCACACCCAGAGCGACGTTTTCGAAATCGCAAAAAAGCGCCATGTTGACGATGTCGGTCGATGCGGTCATTTCGGTGCCCATGTTTACCAGAGGGTTGCGTTCACGGTCGAATTCGCGGGAAAACCGGACTCCCAGGGTTGCCGTCCCGGTTCGCTCGGCATAGTATCCTATTGAGGCAGGTTATCCATGCATACCGAAGTTCACGTTCACGGCACCGTGATGCTGCGCTCGGGCGCGACGCAAGGCGAGCTCGAGCAGGCCATCGGGCCCTGGCTGGATTACGTCGATATCGATAGTCTGGCCGAAGCGAGAAGCGCGCATCAGGACGAGCCCGGAATCGTATACGACCGGCGCCGGCGCGTGCTCGAAATCTGCTGGACGGGCTGGGTGGGACGCAAGTTTCAGCAGGCGCTCGAATCGGCGTTCCACGCGTTGTGCGCGTTCGCCGAAGAGGCCGCCGGAGTCGAGGTCACTTACTACCAGGAAGACGGGCGCGACGAACGGGGCATGGTGTTCGTCGGGCCAACTGCGGAATCCATCGAGGCGACAAAACGCCGCTATGTGATCGAGGATATTTCGGCGCTGCTGTTGCGGCATTTCAGCGAAGCCGAAATCGGCGAAGTCTTCGCGCTCGTCAACCAGTTGTTCGAGCGTCGCTGGGCTGAAAAAGGCATTTCACGCGAAGCGGTGTTCGAGGGCCGGGCCTCGCGCGCCCCGGGAAAACGGCACCTGCATTGATCTCGCGCCGCCCCGGCGCGGCATGCGCGAAATGGCGTCAGCCAGTCGCAGCTCGGGATTCGGCCTTCTGGTCCCGCAAATTGCTGAATCTTAAGATATCACTTTCGATTTCCTCTCTATCCCCTTTATTTTTCGATATAATTGTTTTCAAGATTTTTTCTGGGAAAGATGATTTAAGTCCCTGTCATAACTAAAAAATTTCCATTTCTTGCTTGACCACCCCTTTGGTTTCCACTATAAAGTGGGAATTAGTAGATTTATGTGGGAAATTGTGGCTTTAGAAGCCGAAATGCCCACTAGCCAAAGGGGGAAATGTGTTCCAGGGGGCGACGGAACTGACGCTCGATGCCAAGGGACGGCTCGCCGTTCCCACCCGGCATCGCGACAATCTCCTCGCAGGCGGCAGCGCGGTGGTGCTGACCGCGCATCCCGATGGCTGCGTCCTGCTCTATCCGCGCCTCGCCTGGGAGCCCATCGGCGCGCGGGTACAGTCGCTCTCCAGTTTCAACGAACAGGCCCGCTGGTGGCAGCGCCTGCTCGTCGGCTTCGCTGAGGAAATCGAACTCGACGCCCAAGGGCGCATCCTCGTTTCTCCCGCGCTTCGCCGCTTCGCCAATCTGCAAAAGAACGTGATGCTCGTCGGGCAAGGCAGCCATTTCGAGATCTGGGATGGACTGGCCTGGGACGAAAAGCTCGCGAAAGCCATGTCGCAGGCGAGCACGTCGCCGCCGCCCGGCACCGACAACTTTTCGCTGTGACCGCGCATGTAGCGGTGCTGCTGCATGAAGCCGTCGACGCCCTGGCAATCAGGCCGGCGGCAACGGTCGTCGACTGCACCTTCGGTCGGGGCGGTCACGCGAGGCTGATTCTCGATCGGCTCGGCCCCGAGGGCCGGCTGATCGCGCTGGACCGCGATCAAGAGGCCATCGCGTCGGGCCGGAGCATCGACGACCCGCGCTTGACGCTCGCGCAGGCGCGGTTCAGCGAGCTGGAGGCGACGTTGAAAAGGCATTCGGTGATGCGCGCGGCGGCGGTGCTGCTCGATCTGGGCATGTCCTCGCCGCAACTCGAGGATGCCGAACGCGGATTCAGCTTCCGGCTGGACGGGCCGCTCGACATGCGTATGGACAGGAGCGAGGGCATGACGGCGGGGCAATGGCTGGAGTACGCCACCGAGGCGGAGATCAGGGAGGTACTGGGCGGCTATGGGGAAGAACGGTTTGCTAAACAGATTGCAAAGGCGATTGTTGCTGCTCGGCAAAGACGGCCTGTCACCCGTACCCGGGAACTTGCCGATCTCGTGGGTAAGGCCGTCCGGACGCGTGAACCAGATCAGGATCCGGCGACGCGGACCTTTCAAGCTCTACGGATTCACGTCAATAAGGAGCTTGAGGAATTGTCGCTAGTGCTGCCCCAGGCAATGGAGCTGCTCGAGCCGGGCGGACGCCTCGCGGTTATCAGCTTTCACTCGCTCGAGGACCGCATCGTCAAGAATTTCATGCGCGAGCAGGCGCGCGCGGGCAGCCTGCCGGAGCGCCTTCCGGTGCGGGCAGCGGACCTCCCGCGGCCTCTCATGCGCATCGTCGGCAAGCCGCTCAGGGCGAGTGCGGCGGAAGTTCGCGCCAACCCGCGCGCGCGCAGCGCCATTCTCCGGGTCGCGGAGAAGCTCGGATGACGGAGCCTGAACGTCCTCGCCAAACATGGTCCGGTTGAATTTACTGTTGCTTGCCGTCCTGGCTGCCTGTGCCCTCGGGCTGATCACCTCGCAGCACCAGGCACGCAAGCTGTTCATCGAGTTCGAGCAGGAGCAGGAGCGCACGCGCGCGCTCGAGGTCGAATACGGTCAGCTGCAGCTGGAGCAGTCCACCTGGGCCATGCTCGCCCGCGTCGAAAAAATCGCTACGCAGGCGCTGCACATGCGCGCGCCCGATTCCAGGCACCTGCAGATGGTGCAGCCCGGAGGCGAGTAAGCGATGAATTTCGCGACCAGCCCGGTGCTCGAACTCACGCTTCCGGTTTGGCGCTCGCGGCTGCTGCTCGCGGCATTCGTCGCCGCGTTCCTGCTGCTCGCCGGCCGCGCGGTGTATCTGCAGGGCTGGCACAACGCCTTCCTGCAGGCGAAGGGCGAATCCCGCTACTCGCGGGTGATCGAGATCAGCGCGAACCGGGGGCGCATCACCGACCGCAACGGCGAGGTTCTTGCGGTTTCCACCCCGGTGAAGTCGATCTGGGCGATACCGGACGAGGTGGCGATGAGCGGTGAGCAGCTCTCGCGCCTCGCCTCGATGCTGGAGTTGTCCCAGCAGGAGATCCAGAAGCGGATCGGGAGCGCCGAGCGCGATTTCGCCTATGTGAAGCGCCAGATTCCTCCGGAGCTCGCAGACCGCGTCGCGGGGCTGCGCATTCCCGGGCTGTTTCAAGGCCGGGAGTACCGGCGCTACTACCCGAGCGGCGAAGTGACCGCGCACCTGCTCGGCTTCACCGGCGCCGACGACGTCGGCCAGGAGGGAATCGAGCTGGCGTTTCAGGGCCCCCTCGCGGGCAGACCGGGGAGCCGGCGCGTCATACGCGATCGTCGCGGGCAGATCGTCGAGGACGTCGAGTCGATCCGCGCGGCGCAGGAGGGCCAGGACCTCGCACTCGCGCTCGATGCCCGGGTCCAGAATGTCGCCTTTTCCCAGCTCAAAGCCGCGGTCGAGTCCAACCGCGCCAAGGGCGGCGGCATCGTAGTGCTCGACTGCAATACGGGAGAGGTGCTGGCGCTCGCCAATTTCCCGACCTACAACCCGAACAACCGTGCACGGCTCACCGGGAACCAGCTGCGCAACCGCGCGGTCGCCGATTCCTTCGAACCGGGCTCGACGCTCAAACCGTTCACCATCGCGCTCGCCCTCGAGCGCGGCCAGATCAGCCCCGAAACCGTGGTGCAGACGGCGCCCGGCACCCTGACGATCGGGCACGCCACCATACGCGACGCCCATGCGGCCGGCGCACTGACCGTCGAGCAGGTCGTTCAGAAGTCCTCCAATGTCGGCGCGGCCAAGATCGCGCTGTCGCTGCCCGCGGAATCGATGTGGAACACCTTTCACGCGCTGGGATTCGGCGCCGCCCCGAACCTGGGTTTTCCCGGTGAGGCGGTCGGCAAGCTGCGCGCGTTCCGCACCTGGCGGCCGATCGAGCAGGCCACCATGGCGTACGGCCACGGCATTTCGGTTTCTCTCATCCAGCTCGCGCGCGCCTACGGCGTGTTTGCGCGCGACGGCGAACTGTTGCCCCTGTCGCTCGTCAAAACGAATGCGCTGCCGCAGGCGCGTCCGGTGGTGTCGGCCGAGACGGCTCGGGCCGTGCGCAGGATGCTCGAACTTGCCGTCAAGCCCGGGGGCACGGCGCCGCGGGCGCAGATCGTCGGCTACCGCGTTGCCGGCAAGACCGGGACGGCGCACAAGCAGGAGCACGGCAGCTACGCACCGAACAAGTACATCGCGTCCTTCGTGGGTTTCGCTCCCGCTTCCCGCCCGCGCCTGATCATCGCGGTCATGGTCGATGAGCCTTCGGCCGGTCAGTACTACGGCGGCGCCGTCGCGGCCCCGGTGTTCGCGAGAGTGATGGAAGGGGCGCTGCGCATTCTGGATGTGCCTCCCGACGCGCCGATGAAACCGATCGAGCTGCCGCCGGAGGGACAGGAAGTGAAGGAAGGCGTTTGACAAAGACGGCGGGGTAAACAGGTGCCGACGGATTGATGGAAACGTGGCGACGCAAGCAATCGAGATCCTCCAGTGGCTGCAAAAGCAGGGCGTAGACGTGACCGGACTGTGCACCGACAGTCGCGCGCTCGCCCCGGGGGAAGTGTTTCTCGCGTATCCGGGAGAGAAACAGGACGGACGCCGCCATATCGACGAGGCGCTTGCCAAGGGCGCGCACGCCGTGCTCTGGGAGCGCACGGGCTTCGAGTGGAAAACGGACTGGCGCGTGCCCAACCTGCCGGTTGCCGGCTTGCGCAGCCTTGCCGGGCACCTGGCGCATGAAGTGTACGGTCGTCCGTCGGAGGCGATGTGGGTGGCCGGCGTGACCGGCACCAACGGCAAGACCTCGACCAGCCAATGGATCGCTCAGGCGCTAGGGCGCTGCGGCGTCCGATGCGCCGTCATCGGCACGCTGGGCATCGGTTTCCCGGAACAACTGCACGCGAGCCTCAACACCACTCCCGACGCGGTTCTGCTGCATCGCTCGCTCGCGGGCCTGAAGTCGCGCGGCGCGCTGGCTGTCTCCATGGAAGCCTCTTCGATCGGCCTGGACCAGGGCCGCGTGAACGGGGTTCGATTCTCGGCCGCGCTTTTCACCAATCTCACGCGCGACCACCTCGATTATCACCGCGACATGGAGCGCTACGGCCGTGCCAAACGCCGGCTGTTCGAGATGCCGGGCTTGAAGCACGCCGTTCTCAACATGGACGACGTCCAGGGCGTTTCCATCGCCTCGGCGCTCGGCGCGAGCGGGGCGGAGCGGATCGGCTACTCCGCTTTCGAGGGAGGGGCATCGCGCGCGGGGCTGGAGCGTTTTCTCGAGGCACGCGAGGTCGCGACCGGAGCGGGCGGCATCGCATTCAGGGTGGCGAGTTCGTGGGGCGAGGCGCGCATCGAGAGCGCGCTGATCGGCCGCTTCAACGTGTCGAACCTCCTGGGAGTGCTCGGCATGCTGCTCGTCCGCGGCGTCGGTCTGGCGCCCGCAGCGCGCTCGCTCGCGCAGCTCGAGCCGGCGCCCGGGCGGCTGCAGCGGCTGGGAGGCGGCGATCGTCCGCTGGTGGTCGTCGATTATGCGCATACGCCGGACGCGCTGGAGCAGGTGCTGATCGCATTGAAGGAGGTGGCGCGCGCGAACGGCGGGACTCTCGCCGTGGTGTTCGGGTGCGGCGGCGAGCGCGATCGCGGCAAGCGTCCGATCATGGGCGCGGTCGCCGCCAGGCATGCCGATCGCATCGTCATCACCAGCGACAACCCGCGCGGCGAGGATCCCGTGGTGATACTCCAGGACATCGGCGCCGGCGCGAACCAGGCCGGGGCGGTGGAGGATCGCGCGCCCTGGGTCGAGAAGGATCGCGCGCGCGCGGTGGCCCTTGCGATCGAGCATGCCAGCGTGCGCGACGTGGTGCTGCTCGCGGGCAAGGGGCACGAGGGCTACCAGGAGATCGCGGGGCGTCGTCTGCCGTACTCCGACGCGGACGAGGCCGAGCGGGCACTTCTCGGTTGGAAACCATGATGAGCATCGCCGAGGCCGCCCGCGCAGCGAAAGGCACCGCCCGCGGCGCGGACGTGCGCTTCGACTCGGTGTCCAGCGACAGCCGCACGCTCGATCGCGGCGCGTTGTTCGTCGCCCTGCGCGGCGAACGGTTCGACGGGCACGCGTTTCTCGGACAAGCGCGTGAACGTGGAGCCGTCGCGGCGATGGTCGAGATGGATCAAGGACCGGGGACCGGGGAGCCGGAAATCCCGTGCGTGATCGTCGCAAACACGCGTACTGCCCTGGGCGAGCTCGCGGCGCAGTGGCGCTCGCGATTTTCGATTCCGCTGATCGCGATCACCGGAAGCAACGGCAAGACGACCGTGAAGGAGATGATCGCCGCGATCCTGCGCGAGCAATGGGGCGAAGAGCAGACGCTCGCGACCGAGGGCAACCTGAACAACGATATCGGGCTGCCGCTGATGCTGCTGCGACTGCGCGAGCGGCACCGCTGCGCGGTTCTTGAGCTGGGAATGAACCATCCAGGGGAAACCGCCTATCTGGCGCGCGTGGCGAAGCCCACCGTCGGCCTGATAAACAACGCGCAGCGGGAGCACCAGGAATTCCTGAATGGCGTCGCGGAAGTGGCCCGCGAGCACGGCGCGCTGCTCTCCGCCCTCGCGCCGGACGGGACCGCGGTCTTCAACGCCGACGACGAGTTCGCCGGTCTGTGGCGCGCTCTTGCGGGCAATCGGCCGGTACGCGATTTCGGCCTGGAGCGCGCCGCCGCGATAAGCGGGCGCTTTCAGCTCGCCGGCTTCGGCAGCGAGATCGTGGTGATCGCGCCGGAGGGCGAGGCACGCGCGACGCTCTCGGTGCCGGGCGTGCACAACGTGCGCAACGCGCTTGCAGCAACGGCGGGGGCGACGGCGGCCGGGGCCGCGCTCCGAGCCGTCGAGCGCGGGCTGTCGGCTTTTCGCGCGGTGAAAGGTCGGCTTGAGCACAAGAAGGGACGGTGCGGGGCGACCGTCATCGACGACAGCTATAACGCCAATCCCGATTCGGTGGACGCGGCGATCGCGGTGCTGGCGCAGACCCGCGGTCCCAGAATTCTCGTCCTCGGCGACATGGGCGAGGTCGGTGAGCGGGGCCCGGCTTTCCACGAGGAGGCGGGGCGGCGCGCGCGCGAAGCCGGCATCGAGAGGCTGCTGGCAGTCGGGCCGCTGGCCGTGTACGCGGTGCGATCCTTCGGCAGGCAGGCAACGCACTTTCAGGACGTGGGCGCGCTGGTGCGCGGCACGGAAGCGGAACTCGCGCCCGATGTGACGGTGCTGGTGAAGGGCTCGCGTTTCATGCGCATGGAACGCGTGGTCGCCGCGTTGGTCGAGGAAGGCCCGTAGATGCTGCTCGACCTTGCCCAATGGCTCGCGCAGGACGTGCGCGCCTTCAGCGTGTTCAACTACATCACGCTGCGCGCGGTTCTTGCCTGCCTCACCGCGCTCGCAATATCCCTCGTCGCGGGTCCCCTGGTGATTCGAAAGCTCACCACCTACAAGATCGGCCAGTCGGTGCGCGACGACGGCCCGAGGTCGCATCTCACCAAGGCGGGCACGCCGACCATGGGCGGAGCGCTGGTGCTGATCGCCGTGCTGATCACCACGCTCCTTTGGGCCGATCTCGCGAACCGCTTTGTCTGGGTGGTGCTCGTGGTGACCTTCGGTTTCGGCGCGGTCGGCTGGGTGGACGACTACCGCAAGGTCGTGCGACGCAACCCGAAAGGCCTGTCGGCCCGGGCGAAATTTTTCCTGCAATCGCTGCTGGGCCTGATCGCCGCGATCTACCTCGCCTTTGCGGTCTCGGCACCGAGCAATGCCAAGATCCTCGAGCTGTTCATGGTCTGGGTGCAAAACGGCTTCGAGATGAACCTCCCGCCCAAAGCCGACCTGATCGTCCCGTTCTTCAAGAACATCGCCTATCCGCTGGGAGTGTGGGGATTCATCGTGCTCACCTATTTCGTGATCGTCGGCACGTCGAACGCCGTGAATCTGACCGATGGGCTGGACGGCCTTGCCATCATGCCGGCGGTGATGGTCGGCGCGGCGCTCGGGATATTCGCCTACGTGGCGGGCAACGCGGTGTATTCGAAGTACCTGATCCTGCCGCATATTCCGGGTGCGGGCGAACTCACGGTGATCTGCGGCGCGCTCGCGGGTGCGGGTCTCGGTTTCCTGTGGTTCAACGCCTATCCCGCCGAGGTCTTCATGGGCGATGTCGGAGCGCTCGCGATCGGCGCGGCCCTGGGCACCATCGCCGTCATCGTGCGACAGGAGATCGTGCTGCTCATCATGGGCGGGGTATTCGTCGCCGAGACGCTGTCGGTGATGATCCAGGTCATCTACTTCAAGGCGACCGGCGGCAGGCGAATCTTCCGCATGGCGCCATTGCACCATCACTACGAACTCTCGGGCTGGAAGGAGTCCCAGGTCGTCGTGCGGTTCTGGATCATCACGATGATGCTGGTGCTGTTCGGCCTGTCGACGTTGAAGTTGCGCTGACTTTCGTGATTGATGACTACACGGGAAAGAACGTTCTGGTGCTCGGGCTAGGTGAAACGGGTCTGTCGATGGCGCGGTTCCTCGCGCGCCGCGGCGCCAAGGTGAGCATCGCCGACACGCGCGAGCGCCCGCCACGGCTCGACGAGCTGCGATCGAGCCTGCCGCGCGCCACGGTGCATCTCGGGGGCTTCCCGGCCGAGGCGTTCGCGCAGATCGACCTGCTGGCGATCAGTCCGGGAGTGCCTCTCGCCGATCCTCCGGTGCGGCAGGCCGCGCTCGACGGTGTTCCGGTGGCGGGCGACGTCGAGCTGTTCGCGCAGGCTCTGCGCCGGCGCGGGCCCGTAGCGCGGCGATCGCGGATCGCGGCGATTACCGGAACCAACGGCAAGAGCACCGTGACCGCGCTCCTCGGCGACATGTGCCGTGCTGCGGGACCGGAATGCGAAGTCGCGGGCAATATCGGCCCGGCGGTGCTCGACGCGCTCGAGCGCCGCGAGGCGCACGGGGCCATGCCCGCGGTATGGATACTCGAACTCTCGAGTTTTCAGCTGGAGACCACCTCCTCCCTGGATGCGACCGCGGCGGCGATGCTCAACTTGAGCGAGGATCATCTGGACCGCTATGCGAGCGTCGCGGAGTACGCCTCGGCCAAAGCCCGCGTGTTCCGGGGGAGCGGCGTCCAGGTTCTCAATCGCGGCGACGCGCGCAGCCTGTCCATGGCCGTTGCGGGCCGCGCCGTCGTCACCTTCGGCCTCGATGCGCCTCCTACCGGGCGCGACTTCGGCCTGATCGAGCACGCGGGCGAGTCCTGGCTCGCGCACGGGTCCGTCCCCGTGCTTGCGGCGAGGGAGCTGCCGATCGCAGGATCGCACAATGCGGCCAACGCGCTGGCGGCACTGGCGCTTGCCCACGCGCTCGGGCTGGCCGCGGCACCGCTTGCCGGGGCGCTGCGCCGATTCCGCGGACTGTCCCACCGGGTACAGCCGGCCGGAGAGGCGCGCGGGGTGCGCTTCTACGACGATTCCAAGGGCACCAATGTCGGTGCCGCCATTGCTGCGCTCGTCGGTCTGGCCGGAGGAAACGGCAGGATCGTCCTGATCGCGGGCGGCGAGGGCAAAGGCCAGGATTTCTCGCCGCTCAGGCGGGTCGTCGCCGACAGCGCGCGCGCCGTGGTGCTGATCGGCCGCGACGCGGCGCAAATCGCAGCCGCGCTCCAAGGCGCGGGTATTCCGCTGCGCCTTGCGCCGAGCATGGAAGAGGCGGTTGCCGCGGCTTTCGCCGAGGCGCAATCGGGAGATTGCGTGCTTCTTTCTCCCGCGTGCGCGAGCTTCGACATGTTTCGCGATTACCGGCACCGCGGCGAGGTGTTTCAGGCGGCGGTGAGGAGGCTCGTCGATGCCAAGGCGCGTTAGGCTCGGTCGCCAGCCGCTTGCCGAATACGACGAGGCGCTGCTCTGGGTGGCGCTGGTACTGCTCGTCTCCGGGCTGGTGATGGTGTACTCGGCCTCCATCGCCACCGCGGAGGCGGCCAAGTATACCGGCGGGCGGGCAAGCTATTTTCTGGTGCGCCACGCGCTATTTCTTGCTCTCAGCGTGGTCGCGGCGATGCTCGCATTTCAGTTGCCGACGCGCGCGTGGCAGCAACTCGCGCCGTGGCTGTTCGTGGGCGGAATCGTCCTGCTCGCGCTGGTACTGGTCCCGGGAATCGGACGGGAGGTGAACGGCGCGCGTCGCTGGATATCCGTCTCGGCCATCAACCTGCAGCCCTCGGAACTCATGAAGCTGTTCGCGGTGCTCTACGCCGCCGATTACACCGTGCGCAAATCCGCGCTCATGTCGAGTTTCAAGCGCGGGTTGCTACCGATGTTCGGCGTGATGCTGGTGCTCGGATGGCTGCTGTTGCGAGAACCCGATTTCGGCGCCTTCGTGGTGATCACCGCGATGGCGATGGCAATCCTGTTTCTCGGGGGCATGAATGGCCGCTGGTTCGCGGGGCTGCTCGCGCTGTTCGCACTGGGATTTGTCCTCCTGGTGCTGTCCTCGCCCTACCGGATGCAGCGCATTTTCGGCTTCATGGATCCCTGGTCCGATCCGTTCGGCAAAGGCTACCAGCTCTCGCACGCGCTGATCGCTTTCGGGCGCGGCGAGTGGTTCGGGGTGGGCCTGGGGGCGAGCGTGGAAAAGCTGCTCTACCTGCCGGAGGCGCATACCGATTTTCTGCTCGCGGTGATCGGCGAAGAGCTCGGATTTGTCGGGGTCACGGCGGTAATCGGGCTGTTTGCGTGGCTGGTGCTGCGCGCATTCGCGGTCGGTCGCCAGTCGGTGAAGCTCGAGCGCCCGTATTCCGCCCTGGTCGCGCAAGGCATCGCCGTGTGGCTGGGCGTGCAGGCGCTGATCAACATGGGCGTCAACCTTGGCGTGCTTCCCACCAAGGGCCTGACGCTTCCCCTCATGAGCTTCGGCGGCAGCGGCATGCTGGCCAACTGCGTCGCCCTGGCGATCCTGCTCAGGATTGACTGGGAGAACAGACAGTTGATGAAAGGGCAACCGGCGTAAGGCGTGAATCGAACCATCATGATCATGGCAGGCGGAACGGGCGGACACGTATTTCCGGGACTGGCGGTCGCGGACGCGCTGCGCGCGCAGAACTGGCGCGTCGTGTGGCTGGGCGCGAAGAGCGGAATGGAAGCCGCCCTGGTCGCCGCGCGTGGCTACGAGATGGCCGCGCTCGATTTCTCCGGACTGCGCGGCAAGGGGCCGATGGCGTGGATTGCGCTTCCGGCAAGACTCCTCCTCGCGTTCTGGCAAAGCGCCCGCGCGATCCTGCGGCACCGTCCCGACGTGGTGCTCGGCATGGGCGGTTACGTGTCCTTCCCCGGCGGAATGATGGCGGCGCTGCTCGGCAAGCCGCTCGTGATCCACGAGCAGAACTCCGTTGCCGGGCTCGCCAACAAGGTTCTGGCCGGGGTCGCCGATCGGGTGCTGTGCGCGTTTCCCGGCGCCCTTGCCCGGGCGGTCGCGACCGGCAATCCGATCCGCGCTGAAATTGCCGCTCTGGAAGCGCCCGCGGAAAGGTACGCTCGGCGCACCGGCCGCTTGAGGTTGCTCGTCGTTGGCGGCAGCCTCGGGGCGAAAGCGCTGAACGAGATCGTGCCGCAGGCGCTCTCGCGCCTGGCGTCACAGGATCGCCCGGAAGTGACGCACCAGGCCGGCACGCAGCACCTCGAAGCGCTGGCGGCGAACTACCGCTCGGCGGGCGTGAGGGCCGATACCTCGGCCTTCATCGATGACATGGCCGCCGCTTACCGGGACGCGGACGTGGTGATCTGCCGCGCCGGCGCGACGACCATCGCCGAGCTGGCGGCCGCCGGCGTCGCGAGCGTGCTCGTCCCGTTCCCGTTTGCGGTGGACGATCACCAGACCACCAACGCGCGCTTCCTCGCCCATGCCGGCGCCGCCATCCTCGTTCCCCAAGACGAGC
>Ga0156229_1053_pt3 | contig 15715 bp, 11 predicted proteins | sample RifCSPlowO2_12_FD_116156 | JGI IMG/M metagenome (GOLD analysis project Ga0156229, IMG submission 116156) | Betaproteobacteria bacterium RIFCSPLOWO2_12_FULL_66_14 | reverse complement strand
TCTGGGTGCGCGCCCGCCGCGAGCCGCAAACCGCACGGCATGCGGCCGACCTGCTGCTCGCTGCCGTCGTGCTGCAGATCGCGCTGGGCATCACGACGCTGCTGTACGCCGTGCCCGTGGCGCTGGGCGCCGCGCACCAGGGTGGCGCGGTGCTCGTTCTGTCGGCGGCGCTCTACGCCAACCACGTTTTCCTTCCCAAGACCCGCCGCAGCGCGCCCCGGGCGACGCCGGTTTCCTGATTTTCATCAAAGTCCCGGGGGAAGGCCGTCGCGATACTGGCCTCCACCGTCAGTGACGGGCCGCCGCCTGCCTTACCCGCCGGCCGCATCGCCGGGCAGCTTTCGGCTGCGACCCCGGCCGGACATCACACGAGGAGACGCGCATGGAGGCGCTGACCACACGATCCCGTAAAGCCGCATCGCCGTCTTCGCAGATGGTGTTGAAAAGCACCTGCCGCATGTGCCATGGCGGCTGCAGCGCGCTCATTCATCTCAAGGACGAGCGGATCGTGAAAATCGAAGGCGATCCGGACGGCCCGCTCAATCGCGGCCGGCTCTGCCCCATGGGGGCGGCGAGCGCGCAACTGGTCTACCACCCCGACCGGCTGACGCACCCGCTCATCCGTGCCGGCGCCCGCGGCGAAGGCCAATGGCGGCGCGCCTCGTGGGACGAGGCCTATGACCATATCTGCGACAACATCCGCCGCATCTGGGACCGCTACGGCAAGGAAGGCATCGCCATCGGCACCGGCACCGGACGCCATCACTGCAATTTCGTGCCGCGCTTCGCCAACATGATGGGCACGCCAAACTGGTGCGAGCCGGGCACCGCGCAATGCTTTTTCCCGCGCGTCAACACCATGCACATGACCTACGGCGGCATGACCTGGTCGGATTACCGCGGCGAGCGCATGCCGGGCGTGCTGCTGTTCTGGGGCCACAACCCGCTCAATTCCAGCCCCGACGGCGAAGTGGGGTTCATGGTGAGGGACGCGCTCGACACGCAGCCCAAGATCATCGTGGTGGATCCGCGGCGCACCTGGCTCGCCAAGCGCGCCGACGTGTTCCTGCAGTTGAGGCCCGGGACGGACGACGCGCTCGCGCTCGCCATGCTGAACGCGCTGATCGCCGAACAGCTCTACGACAAGGCGTTCGTGGAGAAATGGACGTACGGATTCGACCGACTGGCCGAGCGCGTGCGCAGCTTCACGCCCGAGTGGGCCGAGCCCATCACCTGGGTGCCGGCCGCCAAGATTCGCGCCGCCGCACGGCTGTGGGCGCAGGCGCAGCCCGGAGCGCTCGAATGGGGCTGCGCCATCGAGCACACCCCGAACACCATCCAGACGGTACGCGCCATTTCCATGCTGCCCGCGCTCACCGGCCAGATCGACACGCCCGGGGGCATGGTGCTGGGGATGCGCGCCGTGGCGCCCTTCCCTTTCCTTGCCGAGGTGCTCCCCGAAGAGCAGAAGAAAAAGCGCCTGGGCGCCGGCGAGTTCCGCGTCCTGGGCGGTGAGGGCTCGCTCGTGCCCTCGGCGCACATTCCGGCCGTGTTCAAGTCCATGCGCCAGGGCGATCCTTACTGGACCAAGGGGTTCCTCGTCTTCGGCAACAATTCGCTCTCCACCTACGCCGATTCGCGCCAGGTCTACGAGTCGATTTCCAAGCTGGACTTCCTCATGGTGGCGGACCTGTTCATGACGCCGACCTGCGAGCGGGCCGACGTCGTGCTGCCGGCCGCTGCGTGGCCGGAGCTCGACCAGATCGTGGCCATGCCGTATTTCGGCGAGGACGTGGTGCTCTCGCAACGGCAGGCCGTGCAGATCGGCGAGTGCCGGCAGGACGAAGTCATCATGACCGATCTGGCGCGCCGGCTGGGCCTGCCCGATTGCGAGGAAGAACCGATCGATGTTTTCAACCAGCAGCTGGCGCCGCTCGGCATCACCTATGCCCAGCTCTCGGCGCGCGGCCACACGCGCGTGCCGATCAGCTATCGCAAGTTCGAAAAGAGCGGTTTCGCCACGCCCACCGGCAAGATCGAGCTGTACTCCACGCGCCTCGAAGCGCTCGGCTATGATCCGCTGCCCTGCTACGCCGAACCGCCCGAGAGCCCGCTCAGCACCCCGGAGCTCGCGAAAGAGTTTCCTTATGTGCTGACGACCGGCGCCCGCTCGCCGCTGTATTTCCATTCGGAGGGACGGCAGCTGCCGAAGCTGCGCCGGGGCCGGCCCGATCCGCAGGTGGAGATCCATCCGAAAACCGCGCGCACGCACGGCATCGAAAAAGGCGATTGGGTGGTCATTTCTTCGCCGCGCGGCTCGATCCGCCAGCGCGCCCATGTCACCACGGACATCCTGGAGAACGTGATCCATTGCGAGCACGGCTGGTGGTTCCCGGAACGCAAGGACGGCTGGGAACACGGCATCTGGGAATCGAACGCGAACCTGCTCACCAGCCAGGCGCCGCCGTACGATCCGGCCATGGGCACCTACCAGTTGCGCGCACTGCTGTGCAATATCAAGAAAGAAGCGTGAGAAAATGGGGTCAGGTTCACATTTCCCTTGCACAGCAATGCAGCTTTGGCGGCAAAAGGAAATGTGAACCTGACCCCATTTTCCGTTCTGATCACCGGAGCCAACAAAGGGCTCGGCCTGGAGTTCGCGCGCCAATACGCGGCGGACGGCTGGCGCGTCATCGCCACCTGCCGCGACGTTGGCCGCGCCCGGGAACTGCATGCGCTCTCGCCGCAGCTATCGGTCCATCGACTCGACGTGACCGATTTCGCCGCCGTGGCTGCGCTCGGCCGCACCCTGCACGCCGAGGTGATAGACGTGCTGATCGCGAATGCCGGCGTGCTCCTGGACGATAGCGACCACCCGGAGGCGGTCGACTACGCCGCGTGGATGAGGAGCTTCGAGGTGAATGCCATGGCGCCGCTCGCCTGCGCGCAGGCCTTCCTCGCGCAGGTGCGCTGCAGCCGGGAACGCAAGATGATCGCGATCGGCAGCATCGTGGGATCGATCGGCGCCGCGCGGGTCGGCGGCTACTACGCGTACCGTTCTTCGAAGGCGGCGCTGAACTCGGTGTGGCATGCCCTGGCGCTCGACCACCCGGACCTGATCGCCGCCGTATTGCATCCCGGCCACATGCGCACCGACATGACGCGGCGTGGCGCCGCCTGGGAGACGCTCGCCTCGCCCGAAGAAAAAGCCGCGCAGCTGCGCCAGGTGATCGCGTCGCTCAAAGCCGCCGACAGCGGCGGGTTTTTCAACTCCTCGGGAAAGCCGTTGCCGTGGTGAGCGAGCTGGGTTGAACTGAAACGAAGGTGTTTGTGGCTGCGTCTACTCATGACGCTCGTGCCAGTGGCACGTTTACCCATATCTGCCCGATTTTGATAGTGACGCGTAAGACGTTCGCGCGAAGTTGATACGTTCTACGCGTCACTATCAAAATCGGGCAGACCTAATGGAACGCAATTCTTGGGACGATCCCGTCAAGACTCAAGCGATAAAGGCCTCAATTCACCCGCCGCGAGCGTCCCTGCCAATACCGCTCGCGAAGCTCCCGCTTCGCCACCTTGCCGCTGGTGCCCACCAGGCCCTTCACGAAATCGACCGACTTCGGCTTTTTGAAGCTGGCAAGGCGCTCCTTGCAGAAGTCGATGATCTGCTGCTCGGTGGCGTGCATGCCCTCGCGCAATTCGACCACCGCCTTGACCGCCTCCCCCCAATGCTCGTCGGGCACGCCAATCACCGCCGCCTGGAGCACCGCCGGATGCGTGTACAGCACCGCTTCGACTTCGGCCGGATAGATGTTGACGCCGCCGCTGACGATCATTTCCTTCTTGCGGTCGACGATATAGATGTACCCGTCCTCGTCGCGTGTGGCGACGTCTCCGCTGTACACCCAGCCGTTCTTCAGCGTCTCGGCGGTCTTCTCCGGGTTCTTCCAGTAGCCGGAAAAAGAGCTTTCGCTCTTGACGATCAGCTCGCCGGGCTGATTGGGCCCGACCTCGGCGCCGTTGTCGTCCACCAGCCGTATTTCCGCATACTGCGCTTCCCGGCCGGTGGACAAGAGCCGCTTTTCCTTCACTTCGGAGCCGTCCAGGAGGTGGTCCTCGGGGGTAAGGAAGGCGACCAGCCCGCCGGCCTCGGCCGTGCCGAACACCTGGCAGAAGCCGCACTTGAACAGATCCATCGCGCGTTTCAGCACCGCCGGCGAAATGGGCGAGCCGCCGTAAAGGATGAGGCGCAGCGAGCTGAGATCGTAGTTCCTGACATCGGCCGAGCTCGCGAGCGCGCTGATCATGGTGGGCACGACACACATATGCGCGACCCTGTGGCGCTCGATCGCCTCGAAGACCCGGCGCGGCTCGAAGCGCGGCAGGATCACCATGGTGCTGCGCGTGTAGGGCGCTTCCAGGCACAGGTGGGCGCCGAACCCGGTGAAGAAAGGGGTGGCGAGCAATGTCGGCTGCTCGCGCGGCACGGAAGGGATTTCGATCAGCAGATTGGCGAAGCTCACCAGCGACTGCCGATGCGTGACGATGCAGCCCTTGGGCATGCCGGTGGTGCCGCTCGTATAGACGAGCGCGCGCAGATCCTCGGGCAGCACTTCGACGGGCGGCTCGCTCCCCGGGTGCTGATCGAGCAGGGATTCGTAGTCGAGGCCGGCCGCTGTGCCGTCTCCCATGCGTATCACCTGCCGGATCGCCGGGATCTCGGCAGCGAGCGCCTGCACCGTCGGCAGGAACGGCTCGTCGGCGAGGACGGCCTTGGACTCGGAGTTATCGAGGATGTAGGCGATTTCATGCGACGGGCTCTGCCAGTTGATGGGCACGGACACCAGCCCCGTCTTCGCCAGCGCGAAGTAGCTCTCCGCATAGCGGTGGGAGTTGAGCCCGACGATGGCCACCTTGTCGCCCTTGGCCAGGCCGAACGCGAGCAGCGCATTGCCGAAGCGGTTGACCCTTTCGTTGGTCTGCCGCCAGGTGAAGCGCTTGCCTTCGAACACCATGCTGGTGCCGCGCGGATCCCGCCTCGCCATGCTGCGCAGCAACTCGCCATGCACCATCACCAAGAACGCCTCCTGGACGCTGCGCGCGGCGCTATCGCTCCGAGCGCACCGGCACGGCCTCCCGTATGTAGCCCTGGGAGATGAGCCAGGGGATCACTCCCCCCGTCAACATAGTCTCCTTCAGCATGTCCGGCAACCTCGTGGCTTCGATACGGTGGCTGGTACGCAGGTTGGTTGCCGACCAGGCGTCAAAGTCCACCTCGATACCGTCCATCTCCTCGAACAGGCTGGAAACACCCGCATACCGCATGAGCGGCAGGCCGAAGTTGACGCAGTTGCGGAAAAACAGGCCGTTGAAGGAATCGGCCAGGATCACCGAAATGCCTACCTCCTTCAGCACGCGAGGCGTCGGCCTGCCCGAACCGACTCCAAAGTCGTACCCGGCGACGATCACGTCGCCTGGCTGCACCTGCCCCGCCCAGCCGGGCCGGTTGGCCTCGAACACGAACTTGCGCTGTTCGGCGACGGGCTTGTAGATGGCATGTCCGGGCAGTATCAGATCGCTGTTGATGCCATCGCCGAACTTCCACACCCTTGCTTGAATCTTGTCCGACATCACACCCTCCTGGGATCGGTGATGCGGCCGGTCAAGGCCGACGCCGCCACGCTGGCCGAAGAACCGAGAAAGATCTCCGCTTCCGGGCTGCCCATGCGGCCCTTGAAGTTGCGGGGGGAGGCACTGATGGCACGTTCGCCGGGGCCCAGCACACCGAGGCTCGAGCCACCGCACGCCCCGCAGGTGGCGCTGGTCACGACCGCGCCGGCCTCGAGCAGGGTGGTGACGTACCCGGCCTCCACAGCCTGAGCGTACACTCGCTGGGAAGCAGGGGTGACGATGAACCGCACGCTTTCGGCCACCTCGCGGTCCTTCACGATCTGCGCCGCGATCTTGATGTCCGCGAGCGTGCCGTTGCAACAGGCGCCGATAAAACACTGGTCGACCTTCACATCGCTCAGCTCGCCGACCGGCTTGCAATTGTTCATGACCTGGTGCGGCAGGGCGATCATGGGTTCGATGCGCGTGACGTCGATGCGCCGCTCGGCTGCGTAACGGGCGTCCGGGTCGGGTGCGACCGGAGCGAATCGGGTCTTGCCTCTCGCGTGCAGGTAACCTTCGAGCTTTTCGTCGCACGGAAAGAGCGCGAATTCGACGCCGACCTCGGCACACATGGTTGCGAGCGCCCGACGCTCGTCGATCTCCCAGCGCTCCACCCCCGGCCCGTGGAATTCCATGTTTTGCAGCGTGTGAGCGCCGTACTTGCCGGCGATGTACAGAAAGACATCCTTCGGCGTGACCCGGTCTGCCATCTGCCCTTCGAGCTCGTAGCGCACCGTTTCGCCGCACTGAAACCAGGTCTTGCCCAGACAGGTGGCGGAGGTGATCTCGGCCGTGCCCAAACCCCGGGCGACCGCATTGAAAGCCCCGGCGCTGCAGGTATGCGAATCGACGCACACCAGGATGTCACCCGGCAGGGCGTACCCCTCCTCGCCCACGACCTGGTGCGAGATGCCCTGGCGAAGACCGACGTCATGGAAACGCTTGATGCCGAACTTCCGCACGAATTCGCGCCCCCGCCGGTGCGCCGTAGCCGCCCCGATGTCCTTCGCCGGCGTCCAATGGTCAAAGATGACGACGACGCGCTCGGGGTCCGCGATCTTGAGGAACTCCCAACCCATCGTGGGTATCAGAAAGTTCACATCGATCAGCACGATCGTATCCGGCGCGACCTCGACCACGTCCTGCGGTTTCACCGTGCTGACGCCGGCATGCGCTGCCAGGATCTTTTCGGCCATGGTCATTCCCATGGCGCTATCTGCCTTGTCTCATGGTTTCAGTCGAGCCGGGCGCTTTGCGCGTACGCAATATCTGCCGCGCCTCGTCAGGCGACGCCACTGAACGTCCCACCTCGGTAGCCAGCCTCACCACCCTCTCGACCAATTGCGCGTTGCTGCTCGCCAGTTGGCCCGGCAGGTAATAGGCGTTCTCTTCGAATCCGGTCCGGATATGCCCGCCCAGGGCGAGCGCGATCAGATTCATGCGGATCTGATTTGCGTCGCGACCGAGAAGGAACCAGGGCGCGCCCGCGGGGACACGGGCAATCAGGTAGGCGAGCATGCCAGGGTCGGCCGGCGCGCTGCCATGCAGCCCCAGGCCGAATTGCCACGCGGCAGGGCGCGTAAGCATGCCCTCGTCCACCAGCCTGAGAGCGCTCGCCAGCATGCCCGCATCGAAGAGCTCCAGCTCGGGGGTGCAGTCGATCTCGCTCATGCGCTTGCACATCCGCGCAATGAATTCGTATGGGTTGACGTACACGCGTTTCTCGCCGAGGTTCAGCGACCCGCACAGCAGGCTCGCCATCTCAGGGTCCAGGTCGAGCAGCGCCATGCGCTCCTCATGATTGACGCGGCCGCCCACGTCACCCGTGCTTACGCTGAAGATCGCGTTACAGCCGGCAGCGCGGATACGATCCATGATCGCCCGGTAGCATCCGGAATCTATGGTGGGCGCGCCGTCCGCGGTTCGGGCGTGCAGATGGATGATGGCCGCGCCGGCCTTCCAGCATCCCAAGGCCGCGTCCACGACCTCGTCCTGCGTCAGCGGCAGGTTCGGATTGCGATCCCGGTTGGGGCTCGAGCCGGTAATGGCTGCCGAAATGATGACCTTGTCCATCACCTTTCCTGTCATTCCTTATTCCGGTTTGAGCCCGAGAGCGTTGACGACCTTGCCGATGTTCTCCACGTCACTCCTGATGATGCGCGCGAATTCCTCCGGCCCGCCGTGCGTGACGGTCGCAACGCCGACACTATCGAATTTGGCAGCCATGGCCGGATCGGAAATCACTTTCAGTGCTTCGCCGCGTAATCGATCCACGATAGGGCGCGGCAGGCCGACCGGCCCGAGGAAGCCCCACCAAACGACGATGTTGTAGTAACCGGGCAGCAGCTCATTGACAGTCGCCACGTGCGGCTGCTGCCGGTGGCGCACGCTGTCTACCAGGGCGATCAGCTTCACCTTTCCCGCAGCGGCGTGCTGCGCGAGGCTGGAAAGCGAAGCCAGATACATGTCCACCCGGCCGCCAACGAGGTCATTGACGGCCAGCGCCGTGTTCTTGCCCGCATAGGGAACGTGCAGCATCCGGGTGCCGGCCACGCTGTTGAGCGACTCGCCCACGAGGTGGGCGGCGGAACCAATACCGGTGCTTGCGAACGTGACCTTGCCCGGATTGCGCTTCGCGTAGGAGAGCAATTCCTTGAGGTTGTTCGCCGGCAGCGAGGGATGCGCCGCCAGGAAGAACGCGGTGCTGAACAGCACCGATATCGGCGCGTAATCCTTCAGCGCATCGACGGGCATGTCCTTCTTCATGAAGCGGTTCGTGACCAGGCCCGAATTGACGAACGTGATGGTGTAGCCGTTCGGCTCGGCACGCGCTCCCGCCGTATACGCTTCCAGTCCGCCCGCTCCGCGGCGAGCTTCAACGACCATGGGCTGGCCGAGCGCCTCGCTCATTTTTGCCGCGACGACCCTCATCGCGACATCGCCACCGCTTCCTATGGAAGCTCCACTGAGCACGGTTATGGACCTGGCGGGATAGGCCTGCGGCAAAACTGCGTACGGCGCTGCAGCGCAGGCGACGGCAGCAATGTAAAACAGGCCTTTCACGGATGACTTCATGAGGCAACTCCTGCTTGGATTTCCTCGCTGCAAAATGTCGGCTGGAACCGCCCGGGGAAGAAAGCGGAGTGTCACTAGAGCAGATGTGTAAATCCAAATCGTTGATGTAAATCAAGCCGTAGGCTACGGTTCCGGGCGATCTTTTTTTCGTGCGGCGAGTGCGCTGCGCAGCACCTTGCCCGTGTGCGACCTGGGCAAGGCATCGACGAAGAAGACCGCAGCGAGGCGCTTGTACGGGGCGACGCGCGCGGCCACCAGCGCGGCGAGCGTCTGCGCTTCCACGGGTCCTTTGCGCACGACGTAAGCGACGGGCGCTTCGCCGCCCGCACCGTCCGGGCGCCCGACGACGCACGCTTCGCAAACCTCGGGATGCAGCCTCAGCAAGGCTTCCAGTTCCTCGGGGGCGACCTGATAGCCGCTCACCTTGATGAGCTCCTTCAGGCGACCGGTAATATAGAGCCGCCCCTGTTCGTCGGCATAGCCCAGGTCGCCCGTTCGCAACCAGCCGGGCGCCTCGAGGCTGGAGTCCTGCGGGCGGTTCAGGTAACCCTTCATGACGTTCGGCCCGCGCACCCGGATCTCGCCCTGCTCGCGAACGTTCAGCGCGCGCCCCGTGTCCGGATCCACCGCCTGCCATTCGATGCCGGCGAGTGCCACGCCGACGCTCGATTTCGGATCGCCCGGGCGCTGGGCGTGGCTCGCCCCGCACAGCTCGGTCATGCCGTAGCTTTCAAAAACCTGAACACCCAGGCGGCGCTCGAGTGCCAGGGACAGCGCTTCGCCGAGCGGCGCCGATCCGGACGTGATCCGGCGAAGCGAGGACAGATCGTAGCGCTCCACCAGAGCGTCCTCGGCGAGCGCGCGGGCGATTGGCTGCACGATGGCGGCATACCCAGCCCGGTGGCGCTCGATGAGGCGCAAGAAGAGCTCCAGCTCGAAACGCTGCAGCGTGATCACCGTGACACCGCGCGGTAGCAACGCGCCGAAGTAGAGCGACACGCCGAAGGAATGAAACATGGGTGGCGCGCCGATCGCCACCGTGCCTTGCGCCATGTCCAGCGGCCAGCGCATGAACTGCTGCGCGTTGGCCACCAGGTTACGGTGCGTGAGCATCACACCCTTGGGCAAGCCCGTGGTGCCGCTGGAGCAGGGCAGCAGAGCCACATCGATGTCGGGATCGATCGCTGTCGCAGCCGCCGTGGCCTCGTGCGCCAGCAGCTCGGCCCAGGGCGTCGCGCCCTCGGCTTCGCCGAGGACCACGATAGCGTTCAGGCCGCATTCGCGAAGCGTTTCACGCGCGGGCTCCAGCAGCCGCGGCAACGTCAGCAGATAACGGGCGCCCGCATCGGCGAGTTGGTGGACGAGTTCGCCGGGCGCGAGCAGCGGATTCACCGGCGCCACGATAGCGCCAAGCGACAGTGCGGCCAACAGGGCGATGCCGTACTCCGGGAGGTTGGGAAGGCAGATCGCGAACACCTCGCCCTTTTTCAGACCGCGCTCGGCGAGCGCCGCCGCCACGCTGCGCACCGAACGCTCGAGCTCGGCGAACGAAAGCGTGCGCCCGCTGGTGCCATCGATGAGCGCGGCGCGATCGCCATCGCCGGCGCACGCGAGCGCGTGATCCGCGAACGACCTGCGTGGAACGTCGAGCGCGCCGAAAGGGCTGGATTGAATCATGGCAATCCGGATGGTGAACTAACGCGGCCGTTTTTGCGCCGGGCGCGTCGCGGAATTGATCCAGGTCAAATCAAATTGCCCCCGCCGGGGGCAGTCTTTTGTACAAAATAAGCTGAAGGAGCCCCAGGTTGCTTGCTGTGCGTTATCCGCCTCAATTACAAGAGGAATTGTTGCCGGCCGGGGCCCTTCCCGCGTTCCGGCTGAGCCAGCCGGAACTGCAGTTTCCCGGCACGCTGAACATCACCGATCATTTCCTCGAGCCCAACCTGGTGGGCGCACAGGCCGACCGCATCGCCTATCACTCGGGGGAGCGCAGCCTCACCTACCGCGAGCTGAACGAGGCCGTGAACCGCCTGGGCAACGGCCTGCGCGACCTCGGCGTCGGAAAGGGCGATCGGGTGGTGTTGCGCATCCCGAACTGCCTCGAGTTCGTGGTCTGCGCGCTGGCGCTGCACCGGCTCGCCGCCGTGGTGGTGCCCACGAACGTTCTGCTTCTCGAACGCACGGTCAGCCATATCCTCAACACCACCGAGGCCAAATGCCTGATCGCCAGCGCCGAGTTCCTCGATGGAGTGGAGTTCGACAAGAGCCGGCACCCTGCGCTGAGGCACCGCATCGCGGTCGGCGGCGACGCGGCGGGCCTTGCCCGGCGAGGCTATCTTTCCTATGAAGCGCTGCTTCGCGCCGGCAGCGCGCGCCTGGAGAGCGTCAAACAGCGAAGGGACGAGCTCGCGACGGTGTTTTTCACCTCCGGCACCACCGGGCTGCCGAAGGGCTGCATGCATCTCGCTTTCACCGTCCTGGCCGGCGCGCACGTGGACTTGCACATGTTCGACGGCATCCGCGCGAGCGATGTCGTCAGCGGCACGCCGCCGCTCGCCTTCACCTTCGGCTACGGGCACCTGCTGCTGCTGCCGCTGCTCTGCGGCATTCCGTGCGTGCTCATCGAAGGGCGCATGGAACCGGAAAAGATTTTCAAGGCCGTCGAAAAGCACCGCATATCGCTGTTCCACAGCGTTCCGTCCGCCTATACGCAGATGCTCAATGCGCCCGGGGCCGAGAAGCGCTACGACTTGCGGAGCCTGCGCGCGACGCTGTCCGCCAGCGCGCCCATGCTGCCCACGGCATTCCGCGAATGGGAGGCGCGTTTCGGAACGCGGATGACCAATGGCATGGGCTCCAGCGAATCCTTCGTGAGCGTCTTCAGTCGCTGGCTCGCCGATCCGCAGCCGGGCTCCATGGGCGTTCCCTTGCCGGGTTGGGAAGTGCGCATACTGGACGAGCAGGGCAGGGACTGCGCGCGAGACGTGGTGGGCCGGCTGGCACTGCGCGGGTCGGGCGCGACGATGTACTGGCGCGATCCGGAAAAGCAGGCCGAGGCGGTGACCGGCGGCTGGAGTCTCACGGGGGACCTGGTGTACCAGGACGGGGACGGCTGCTATTGGCACGTGTGCCGAAACGACGACGTGATCAAGAGCCGCGGCTACCGCATCTCCCCGGGAGAAGTGGAAGATGCCCTGCTCGCGCACGGCGCGGTCTACGAGCCGGCGGTGATCGGCGCCCCCGATCCGGTGCAGGGCCAGAAGGTGAAGGCGTTCATCACGTTGAAGGACGGCCATATGCCCTCCTCGAAGCTGGCCGATGAAATGCGGCAGTTCGTGCGCGCTCGGCTCTCGGCCTTCCAGATCCCGGCGGAAATCGAGTTCATCGACGCCATGCCGAAAACGGAAACCGGCAAGATCCGGCGGCGCGACCTGAAGGAGCTCGAGGAGCGCCGCGCCCGCGAAGCGCAGCCCGAAACCGCCGATGCTGCGAAGGATGCGCCATGAGCCTGCCCGAATTCGTCCACCTCATGCCCGCGGATCTCAAGGATGCGTGCGCGCTGCTCGCGCAGTTCCCGGGCGAGGCAAAAGCGCTCGCCGGCGGCACCGACATGCTGGTGAAAATGAAGCAGCGCCGCATGGTGCCGCGCTACCTCGTGAACTTGAAAAAAATCCCGGGCCTTGACTACGTCCGTCCCGAGCCGGGCGGAGGGCTCGCCATCGGGCCGCTCGCCTCCATCGAGGCGCTCAGAAGCTCGCTCGACGTGCGCAACAGCTATCGCGTGCTGCACGACGCGGTGTCGCGCATGGGCACGATGGAAATCCGCAATTGCGGCACGCTGGCAGGGAACCTCTGCAACGCCTCCCCCGCGGCCGAGACGGTGCCGGCGCTGCTCCTGCTTGGCGCGAGCGTGCGTGTGGTGAGCAAGGACAGCGACTGGAGCCTGCCGGTGGAAGGCTTTATCCTCGGACCGGGCAAGACGCTGCTCGAGACAGGCCAGCTGGTGGCCGAAATCCGCCTTCCGCAGCCCCCGGCGGACAGCTTCGGCGCCTACGACAAATTCAGCCTGCGCAGAATGGATCTGGCGCTCGTCGGCGCCGGGGTGCTGCTCACCATGAGCGGCGGCGTCTGCCGCGAAGCGAAAATCGTGCTGAGCTCGGTGGCGCCTGCGGCGCTGCGGGCCCGCAACGCCGAAGCGATGCTCGCCGGCAAGGCGCTGGAGGACCGATTGATCGACAAGGCGGCGCGCTGCGCCGCCGAAGAAGTCCGTCCGCAGGCGGACCTGTTCGGAACGGTGGAGCAGAAGAGGAACATGGCGGCCGCGCTGACGGCGCGCGTGCTCAGGCAGGCGCTCGAGCGGTCCGGAAAGGCGGGGAACTAGGGCATGGCCTGGCGCACTCACAACGGCGAATTCGCGGTGCCGCCGCCGCTGAAGGAACGCATCCAGCTGGTGATCAACGGCAAGCGCCACACCTTTGCCGTGGAGCCGCGCACGACCCTCATGGATATCCTGAGGGAGCGGCTCAAATACACCACCACCAAGGAAGGCTGCGGCGTGGGCGAGTGCGGCTCGTGCGCGGTGGTGATGAACGGGCGGATGGTGAACTCCTGCCTGATGCTCGCCGTGGATCTGGACGGCGCCAACATCGTCACGCTGGAAGGCATGGCCACCGAGCAGGGGCCCCAGCCGGTGCAGGAATCGTTCATCGATCACCTGGCGCTGCAGGCGCGCGCGGGCGAAGCGCCGCCCACGGAACGGCGCGAACTGCTCACTTTCTGCCACATCTGCGCCGGTCACTGCGCGGTGCGCGTCACCGCGGCCGGCGGGACGATCGTCGACATGGCGCCGGACCTCGAAAGCGGCTTGCCCAACGAGCAGTGCGTGGTGCGCAAGGGACGCATGTCGATTCCCGAAATCCACAGCCATCGCGACCGGCTGCTTTACCCGATGAAGCGGGTGGGCCAGAGAGGCGAAGGAAAATGGCAGCGCATCGGCTGGGACGATGCGCTCTACGAAATCGCCGGCCGGCTGCGCGACATACGCGAGCAGCACGGCCCCGAGTACCTGGTCATGGGACTGGGCGAACCGAAAGGCATGGAGTTCGCCTTCGGCCAGCGTTTTGCCACGGCCTTCGGCACGCCGAACGTGCTCACCCCCGCCTGGATGTGCGGCATCAGCTTCGGGCTGGCGCAGAACTTCACCTTCGGCCGCGGCGCCGTGCCCGACGAGCAGCACAACCCGCAATTGATCGTCACCTGGGGCATCAACCCCAACCACACCAGCGGCAGCCTGCGGCGGGAAACCTTCAGCCGCGACATGAAGGCCGGCGCCAAGCTCGTCGCCATCGATCCGAAGAAGACCGACATGGCGGCGCTCGCCGACCTGTGGATCAAGCCGCGCCCGGGCGCGGACGGCGCGCTGGCGCTCGGAGCACTGAAAGTCGTTGTCGAGGAAGCGCTGTACGATGCGGCGTTCGTGGAGCAGTGGACAGTAGGCTTCGACGCGCTGCGCGCGGAGCTGCAGAAGTTCACGCTCGAGGACGTCGAGCACGTCACCTGGGTGCCCAGGGAGCAGGTGAGGAAATTCGCCCGGATGCTGGGGGAGCTGAAGCCGGCCTGCGTTCAGTGGGGCAACGCGCTCGATCAGGGCGTGAACGGCTTCCAGCTGCACCGGGCGATTTCCATCCTGGTGGCGATCACGGGCAATCTCAGCGTGCCGGGCGGTCTGGTGTTCCTCGATTCCCGCCACAACCACATCCGGCCGGGCAAGTTCTACATCCCGTCGCGCGAGCGGCGCAATTCGCCCAAGGCGATCGGGGCGGACGAGTATCCGCTCGCCATCCGCTCGGCGCTGATCCCGGCGCGGCTGTTCGTCAAGGCCATGCTGGAGGGCAAGCCCTACCGGCCGAAGGCGGGATTTTTCATCCTCACCAATCCGGTCATCAGCTTCCCGTCCTCGAAGGAGACGGTCGAAGCGTTGAAGAAGCTCGAATTCATCGCGGTGTCGGAGCTGTTCATGACGCCCACGGCGGCGCTCGCCGACATCGTGCTGCCCGCGGCCACCGGCATGGAACACGATGAAATCGGTTATTGGCCCGGCTGGTACGGCGAGGTGCGCGCGCATCCGAAAATCGTCGAACCGCCGGGGGAATGCCGCGCCGACACGGAGATCCTCAACGACCTCGCCTGGCGGCTGGGCTTCGGCGAGCTGTTCTGGAAGAACGACCACGAGGCGCTGGACGAGTGGCTGAAGCCGAGCGGCCTCAGCTTCGAGGATCTGAAGCAGAAGCGCACGCTCCTGCCCAAGGTCAGCCACGGCTGGACCGGGTTCGACACGCCCTCGGGGAAGGTCGAGATACGCGCCGATCGCCTCGAAGAGCTGGGCATTCCCGCGCTGCCGCTGTGGCGCGAGCTGTCGGCGCTGCCCGTCATCCCCGCGGAGTTCCCGCTGGTCATGACCAACGGCAAGGAAGAGGTGTACATGAACACGGCCTTCAAAAACGTGGCCGCGTTGCGCGCCATGAAGCCCGAGCCCGTCGTTCAGATGCATCCGGACACCGCCAACCGGGCGGGCCTGCACGACGGCGACATGGTGTACATCGAAAGCCGGCAGGGGCGCATACGGCAGCGGCTCGCGCTCGAAGAGAGCTTGGACCCGCGGGTGGTGATCGCCTCGTTCGGCTGGTGGTTCCCGGAAGACCCTTCAGGCAATTACGGCTGGGACGTTTCCAACATCAACATGCTCACCTACGACGAGCCGCCCTACGACCCCGCCTCCGGCTGCATGGTGGTCAAGGGCGTCCCCTGCCGGGTGTACAAGGCGTAACTATTCCGGCTGCACGCCGGCGAGCTTCCTCAGCCTCGCGCCGAGCTCGGCAACCGACTGGATCTGAGCCGCGAGCGCGGCGGGCGTTCCCCCGTTCGGGATCTGGCCGCCCGCCTCGAACTGTTTCGCGACTTCGGGCGA
>Ga0156229_1240_pt3 | contig 15848 bp, 15 predicted proteins | sample RifCSPlowO2_12_FD_116156 | JGI IMG/M metagenome (GOLD analysis project Ga0156229, IMG submission 116156) | Betaproteobacteria bacterium RIFCSPLOWO2_12_FULL_66_14 | reverse complement strand
CGGGCGGGGTGCCGTGCTCGGCTTTGCACGACAGCTGACAGGCGTAGCAGCCGATGCAGCGCTTCAGGTCGATCACCATGCCTAATCTCATTCGCGCACCTCCACAGGGGTTACCTTCACCCGCACGCACAAGTCCAGATTCAGATTGATCGGACTGACATGGTGCCAGTCCAGGTCGAGCAGCGCGTTGAACGCGACGCCCTTGCCCTTGGCGATCGGCATGCCGTCGCCCCAGTGCCCGGCGCACGCGGCAATGCCGAGCGCCTCCGGGTGAACGGCCTGCGTGAGCCGAACGCGCCCCTTCACGTCGCGCCCGCGCTCGGTCTGCACCAGCACCTCCTGGCCGTCGTGCAGCCCCCTCCTGCGCCCGGTCTCGGTGTTGATGGCGATGGCGTACGAATAGGGATCCAGTTTCGCCGCCTCGTCGAGCCAGGGATTTTCCAGCGTGTAGCTGTTGGTATGCAGGGTGTCCCGATAGTAGAAAGCGTACAGGTCGAACCCGGGCACGGTGCAGCAATGCGAGCGGCAGGGAATGAAATCGGGCAGCGGCTGTTAGAACTCGCTCTGAACCGGCAGCCCGCGCGGCCCGGTGATGGCGTCGATCTGGTCGGCGACCGACAGCAGGAACTCCCAGTACACGGGCACGCGTACGTCCACGAACGGCCGCCAGTACACTTCCTCCGGTTTTTTCGGCCAGGTGAGCACGCCGTTCGCCTTGAACCACGCCAGCCCGTGCTCGGGCCCGAAGTTGCACTTCAGGTCCTTGTCGCAGATCTCCTCGTGGCTGTAGCTCCGGTCGCCCTCCAGGCGGTATTCCCCCTGCAGGTTGAGCGAGGCGTTCATCGCGGCGTTCAGGTCGGCGCGCATGCCGACGCGGTCGGCGAGCTCGAGCAGCACCTCGCTGAAGCGCCGCTGCTCGCCCTCGGGCGGCAGCACCGGCTGGCGGATCGGCCAGCTCCACTCGCCCATGCCCGCCGGGTGCGCCAGGATGAACGGGAACATGGAGCGCGAATCCCAGGACTGCAGGTAGCTGCAGTCGGGCAGCACGATGTCGGCGAAGCTCGAAGTCTCGGTGAGGTACAGGTCGAACGACACCATGAGCTTGTATTTCGCGAGCGAGGCCGCGATCGTCCTGCGATTGGCGATCGAGAGCAGCAGGTTCGAGCCGAAATTGATCAGCACCTCGGGCCGGTAGGGCAGCTCGAACTTGTCCCAGAACGCTTCGCGGTCGGCCGAATCGAGAAAGGGCGAGGTCATGCCGATGACGAACAGGTCCTGCAGCCCCATCTTCTGCGGCATGCGCGGCTTGGCGGGCGGGTAGGGGTAGTGGTAGCCCATCCAGGTGCCGACCATCATGAGGCCGTCGGGGTCGGGGCTGGGCACGTAACGCGGCCGGCCGGTGCCCGGGTAGCCGAGCGAAGCCGGCGCGAAGCCGAGGCACGAGCCCACCACGTCCGCGGCACCGACCAGGTGGTTCAGCAGGTCGGCGGCGAAGAAGTTGTAGACCGAGTTGACGTGCCCTTGCGAGCCGCGGAAGGAGATCGCGGCGACCGGCCGGTAGGGGAGCGTCACGCCCTCCACCACGATGGTGCTGCCGATGCGCGCCTCGCGCGCGAACTCTGCGGCCAGGCGCCTTATGTTCGCCGCCGGCACGGTGCACACGCCCTCGGACCATTCGGGGGTGAATTTCTTCAGGTGCTCGCGCAACAGCTCGAACGCCGGGCGGCAGGCGACACCGTTCGCCTTGTACGCCCCCTCGAGCGCCATGTCCGCGCCGGCGATCTCGTAATAGGGCCGCGGACACTCCCTTACGGCGTCCCAGATCATCGGCTTGCCGCTGTCGCGCTCGCGCACGTAGTGCCCGTCGGGGCCGATCAGGTAGGGCGCGTTGGTCTTCGACTGCAGGTAAGGTGCGTCGAAAACGCCCAGCTCGTTCACCATCACGTTCGCCATGGCGAGCGCGAGCGCCGCGTCCGTGCCGACGCGGATCGGCACCCATTCGGTCGCCTTCGCCGAGGCGAAGTTGCACATCGGGTCGACCACGACCATCTTCATGCCGCGCGCTCGCGCATCGGCGGCGAGGGCCATGTTGGAGTTCGACGCGTGGCCGGCGCCGTGGCCTTTGGAAGCGCCGAAGTAGATGGCGTAGTTGCAGTACTGGAAGTCGGGCACCACGCCCCAGGAAGCGTGCATGATGCCGCTGATCAGGTGCGCGCCGTTGCCGCAGTGCAGCCCGCCGCCCGAAGTGGAGACGTTGGGCGTGCCGAAGGCCGCGCCGAACGTCTGGAAGGGAATGCGGCTCGCGGTCACCGTGGTGGTGCGCTGGATGAGGAGCTTGCGCGGATCGTCGGCCCGCAGGCGCTTCAGGACCGCGGCGATTTCTTCGAGCGCCTCCTCCCAGCTGATTTCCTTCCAGCCGGGGTCCTGGTCCAGGCCCTTCCTGGGGTTGGTACGGCGCAGCGGAACGCTGAGGCGGTTCGGATCGTAGTGGCACATGAGGCCGCTGGCGCCCTTGCCGCAGAGGCGCCCCTTGCCGATGCTGCTCTTGGGGTTGCCCTCGACCTTCACCACCACGCCGTCGACGCGGTGCGCGAGGATGGAGCAGCTGCCGTAGCACAACGCGCACGACGACGGCACCCAGGCGTCGTCGCCTTGCTCGATGAAATCGGGACGGGCGAGATTCATGGTTCTAGCCGCCTTCGGCGGCGGTCAGCACGATGATTTCGATACGCGCGGCCACGCCCGCGCTGCGCACGGGCGTGGCCAGCCCGTCGGCCTGGAGTCCGTCCACGAACACGCGGCAGGTGCGCAGCAACTCGCCCTCGGGTGACACGAGACGCGCGAGCGACTCCGGATCGAGGTGCGCGGCAAGCGCGCGAAACAGGTCGCGCAGCGTGTTGCCGGCGGGCAGGTTCAATGCGAGCGGGTTCTGCCAGCCGGCGGCCATGAGCCGCCCGAACAGCCACACTTCCACGTCCAGCGGCCCGGCCTGCGCCGGCGCGGCGCCGTCCCGGTCGTTTTTGCGGTTGATTCCAAAAGGATCGCCGCGTGCCACGGCATCCCAGCGAACGTCCATGCGGCCCTTCCTTGAACCCCCGGGCGGCGCCCGGCAGCACCACGGAGGCTATGCGGGGAGGCGCGGCGCGTATTTGATCCAGATTAAGTAACGTGCTCGGATTCGATCCAGATGATGGAACGGCCGCGTTGGGCGGGACGGCGTGGCCGCCGGCTGTGAAACCGGAGCTCAATACCCGCCTGTAAATAATTGATATCCATGAAACTAATTAGGCGAGCAGGCGCTGCTCGGCTGCGGCCGGGGGATCCACGTCGAAGCTCGCCAGCGTGGTGCAAACCATGCCGTAGAAGCCCACGGTGACGACCAGGTCCGCCAGTGTCGTTTCACCGAGGGCTTTTTCTGCACGCCGGTAAGTATCGTCGGGGATTTTTCTCTGCTCGAGCAGCCCGGTCACCAGATCGTAGACCCGCCGGTCAAGCTCGTTTTCCAGCGTCGGCCGAGCCCGGCGGTTGATGGCATCGACGATATCCTGTGCGATTCCGGCGCCAACGGCTTCCCTCGCATTCGTAGCCCATGCGAAGCGCGCGTTCCAGTGCCGCACGACGAGCAACACGGCCAGCAGGCGCAGGCGCGGCGCGAGGGAATTGGTGCGCAGATAGTCGCCCATCTGTTGATTGAGGCGCATGAACTTCGGGATCCTGATGTAGGCCTCATAGGGCCCACCCAGCCGGCCCCCCCGGGCCACGATCTCATCGAGCACCGCGGCCTGCTCTTCGGTCATGCCTTCTCTGGGGAGTGGCGCGAGGCGAGTCATGGAGGCGTGCTCGCCTTACATCATCAGCCTGGCGACTTCGCCGCGGGTGGTGACCCACATCCAGTCCACCTTGCGAATCATCTCCAGGATGCGCTTGAACTGGATCAATCCGACGATGTGGCCGGTCACTTGCGCGTGAAACACGATATCGAGAACCACCGGGGGAGAGCCGATGCCCGGATAGCCTTCGATGATGTCCGCCACCAGCCCGGTCAAGCCCGAGAGCGGGTTGCCGTGCTTCATATGGAACGGCAGATCGTTCACTTCCATGCCGTACGGCACCACGACGATCGGCCCCGCCGGCGTCTGCTGCACGAACGGCATGTCGGTGCTCATGTCGTCGTTGTAATACTTGAACCCGTTCAGGACCAGAAGCTCGGCGGTATTCGGGCTCACCGTGCCGCGCGGGACGCCGAAGCCCGTCGGACGCGAGCCGATGCACGCCTGAAAGCCGTCGATGCACTTCCTGATATTGGCATCCTCTTCTTCGCGCGACATGTACACGGGCAGTTGATTCTGCACCCAGGCGTGCGCCTGGAGCTCATGCCCGCCGCGGTGGACGCGCCTGATGGCGTCAGGATATTTCCCGGTGATGACGCCGCTCGCTGCGCAGGTCACCTTGACCCCGCAGGCTTCGGCGATGTCGAGCATGCGGTGGATGCCCTTTTTGAGCCCGTATTCCGCCCATTGCAGCGCTGCGGTGTCGAGGTATCCCGGTTTGAGCGGATTGCCCATCGGGCTGACCCCCGGCGACACGCCCTCGTCCTGCCACTCCAGCGGAATGTTGACGCACACCGCCATGGGACGATTCTTCGGCCAGCCGGCCGGCAGATGGTCCGACATCGAAAGCATCCTTTCAGTATGGCCTGCTGTGGCTATTCCGGCTTCAGGCCCGCGGCTTTCACCGCCTTGGCGAAAACGTCGAGGGTCTTTTTCACGAGCTCCGCGAGCTCTGCGGGGCTGCTCGCGATCACCAGCTGCCCGTTCGCTTCGAGCCCGGAGCGCACATCGGGGGCCTGGAGAACCTTGACGATTTCGGCGTTGAGGCGAGCCACGACGGGCTGCTGCAATCCAGCCGGTCCAAAAAAACCGTACCACCCCGACGGCTTCTCGAAACCCGGCAGGGATTCGCGCACCGTGGGCACATCGGGCAGGGTGGCGACGCGCGCGCCTTCCAGCACCGCGAGCATGCGCAGCTTTCCCGCGCGCACGTGGGGCAGCGCGTTGCCCAACGCGGCGTAGCTCACTTCGATACGTCCCGCCACTGCATCCGTCAGCGCCGGCACGGCCCCTTTGTAGGGCACGTGGACCATGCTGACACCGGCGACCTGATTGAAACTCTCCCCGGCAAGGTGGAACACGGAACCGACGCCCGAGCTGCTGTAGGAAATTTTGCCGGCGTTGCGCTTTGCGTAAGCGATGAGCTCCAGCACGGAATTCGCGGGGACGGATGGATGCACCACCAGGCTCGTCACCGGCTCCAGAACAGCCGTGATGGGCGTGAAGTCCTTGAGCGGATCGTAGGGAACCTTGCGCATCAGCAACACGTTGGTCACGTGCGTGGTCGTTGTGCCGAGCAGCAGGGTGTATCCGTCGGGCGCCGAACGTGCGACGTACTCGGTACCGATGATACTGCTGGCACCGGCGCGGTTCTCCACGATCACCGGCTGCCCGAGCGGAACGCTGATGCGCTGCGCGAGGAGCCTCGTCACGAGGTCCGGCGCGCCGCCCGGAGGATAGGGAACGACCATGCGTACCGCCCTGGCCGGATAAGGCTGGGCAAAGATGGGAAGCGGCGAAGCCGCGCAAAGCGCCATCCCGGTCGAGAGCAGAATCGTCGATGCGATCTTCATGGCACTCCTCCTCACGTAAGCGCTGGATCAAGCCGCCCAGCCTACGGTCGTCATTTGCTGAAATCCTTGACCGAGATCAACGTGGGGGGAGGCGGGCGCGCGGTTTGAGCTTACCGGAGCTTGAGCCGTACTATTCGCTTTCGCACGTCATCTTTGCTCGAAGAGGAGTGCTTTCATGTTGCCAATACTCGCGTTCGCGTCTGCAGCCCTGCTTGCCGCCTCGGCGGCTGTCGCCCAGACCTACCCGGCCAGACCGATCACGGTCATCGTCCCCTTTGCCGCCGGGGGGCCGGCCGACACGCTGATGCGCAACGTCGCCCTCGCCATGGGCAGGCAGCTCAAGCAGACGCTGGTCATCGAAAATGTCGGTGGGGCCTCGGGCAATATAGGCGCGGCGCGCGGGGCGAAGGCGGCCCCGGACGGCTACACGCTGCTCTATCACAACCTCGGCATGGCGACCGCGCCGCTCCTGTACCGCAAGCTCGACTTCAACCCGCTCACCGACTTCGACTACATCGGCCTGGTGGCCTCCTCGCCCAACGTGCTGATCGCGCGCAGCGACTTTCCGGCCAACAGCTTCAAGGAGCTGCTCGCCTACGCGCGGGCGAACCAGGACAGGATCACCATGGCCGACGCCGGTCCGGGCGGGCCTTCGAGCCTGTGCGGGCTGCTCTTCATGTCGGCCACGAACACGAAATTCACGGCTGTGCCGTACAAAGGGACTGCCCCCGCGCTCAACGATCTCCTGGGCAAACAAGTCGATCTGCTGTGCGACGCGAGCTCGACCGCCGCCGCGCACATAAAGGCCGGCAAGGTGAAAGCGTTCGGCCTCACCGGGCGCACGCGCGTCGCGTCGCTCCCCGACGTGCCGACGCTCGAGGAGCAGGGCCTGAAGGGCTTCGAGATGCTGGTGTGGCAGGCACTGTATGCGCCGAGGAATCTGCCGAAGCCGGTGATTGATCGGCTGGTCGCCGCGGTGCAGGCTTCGCTCGATGATCCGGACCTGCGCGCCTACCTCGCCAAAGCGGGCTTTCAGGCGATGCCCAAAGAGATGGCCACGCCCGCTGCGCTGCAGGCTTATTTGAAGGCCGAGATCGACAAGTGGGGGCCGGTGATCCGGCGGGCGGGGGTCGCGCTGAACTGAGCGGTGCAGAAAGAAATCAGGACGCGGCTTGCACGCGTGACTGCTTGAGTAAAGCGGGCTTTCGGCTCCCGCGATTGAGTAAAGTAAATCCACGATTGCTTTACCCAAGCAGGCTCTGCGGCTACACTGCTTGACTCAAATGGCCACCATGAAACCCTTTGAAGCCCGTCCCCTGCCCCGGGAGAGGCTGGACTGGCGTTTCCTCGTTCCGGCAATAGGAACGGCAAGCCGCGCCCTGGCGCGCTACGACGGCATTCTGCATGGCGTGCCCGACCCCGCAGTGCTCCTCTCGCCGCTGACCACGCAGGAGGCCGTGCTGTCCTCGAAAATCGAAGGGACCCAGGCGACCCTCGGTGAAGTATTCCGGTTCGAAGCCGGCGACGAGGTGGTCGAGCCCTCCCGGCGCGAAGACATCCGGGAAATCCTGAACTATCGCCGGGCACTGCGCGAGGCCGAGCGCGCGTTCAGGAAAGGACCCTTTGACCTGTCTTTGCTCAAGCGGCTGCATGCCCTGCTGCTCGACAGCGTGCGGGGGCGCGACAAGGAGCCGGGGGACTTTCGGCGCACCCAGAACTGGATCGGCGCGCCGGGGGCGCCGATGCAGGCCGCTCGTTTCGTGCCGCCCGAGCCCGGGCGGGTTCCGGCGCTGCTCGCCAATCTCGAGCAGTACTGGCGTGGGAACGAGCTGGATCCTCTCGTGCAGCTTGCGCTGTTGCACGCGCAGTTCGAGATCATCCATCCCTTCCGCGACGGCAACGGAAGGATCGGGCGCATACTCGTGCCACTGTTTCTGTACGAAAAGCTACTGCTGTCGCGGCCGATGTTCTATCTCTCCGCCTACCTGGACGCGAACCGGGGCGAGTACATCGCGCGGCTGCGCGCTCTCAATGGCCCGCGGACGTGGAACGACTGGGTGGCGTTCTTCCTGGGCGCGGTGGCGGTGCAAGCGGACGCGAACGCGGAAAAGGCCCGCGCCATGCTCGCGCTCTACGAGCGGCTGAAGGCGCGGGCGATCGAACTGACGCGTTCGCACTACGCGGTGCCGCTGCTCGACCGTCTGTTTGCGCAGCCCGTCTTCGCGTCCAATGATTTATTCCGCGACCCGAAGATGCCAAGCAAGCCCATGGTCACTCAGTTGCTGCGGACCTTGCGCGAGGCCGGAATCCTGAAGCAGTTGCGCGAGGCAAGCGGAAGGAGGCCGCAGGTACTGGCGTTGGCGGAGCTCGTGAATTTGTGCGAAGGCAAGAAGGTGGTCTGAGATCCAGGGAGGACGAGTCCGCGCACGTCCCTCAAGCCGCGACGACCTCGATGTCCGGTTCCACGGTGCGCAGCAGCCCTTCGATGCCGGCGAGCGTCCCGGAAATGGCGCTCGGGCAGCTGCCGCACGCGCCCTGGTAGTGCACCAGCAGGCGGCTGCCTTCCAGGCCGAGCACGTAGAGGTCGCCCCCGTCGCCCTGCAGGTACGGGCGCACCTGTTCGTCCAGCACGGCGTTGATGATGTCGAGCCGCTCCCGGTCTTCCGGCGAGAGCTCCAGCATGGCCGGTGCGGCGGCTGCGGCGAGCTGCACCGAGGCTTCATCGGCGGCCGGGGCGGCGCGCAGCGGCTCGGCGATCTGGCGGCTGAGCTCGCGCCAGTCGGCGCTGCCGTCCTGCGTCACCGTCAGCCAGCGGTCGACGTAGAACACGTTGGTGACCGGCTCGATGTCGAACAGCGCCGCGGCGAGCGGGTCGCCTTTCGCCTGCTCGGCGCTCTCGTACGAACGCGCCACGCCCCAGGTCAACGGTTCCTTGAGGACGAACTTCTTGGCGTTCGGGTTCGGGGTGTCTTCGATGTCGGCTATCCTGGGCATCATGCTCCCCCTATCGGGGCATGCATGGGATCGTCTTCCGCCTCCGTGGAGGTGGTCGGAATGGAATTCACCGCCGCGTGCAGCGTGTGCCACGGGAGGATGGCGCACTTCACGCGCGTGGGCAGGTCGCGCACGCCGGCAAACACCGCCAGCCGCCCGAGGTGATGCCCGGCGGCCAGGTCGAGCTTGCCCGTGGCCATGTCGCGGAATTCCCGGATCAGCGTCTCGGCGTCCGCGCGGGTCTTTCCCTTGACGCAGGCCGTCATCATCGAAGCCGAGGCCTTGCAGATCGCGCACGATTCGCCTTTGAACGCGATCGCGTCGATGCGCTCGCCGTCCAGCGCGAGCGTCACGCTCAGGTGATCGCCGCACAGCGGGTTGTGGCCCTCGGCCTTGTGGGTGGCGCACTCCACCGTGCCGTAATTGCGCGGCTTCTTGTTGTGGTCCAGGATCACTTCCTGGTACAGGGATCTGCTGTCGGCCATTACGAAAACACCTTCTGCACGGTGCGCACGCCGGCCACCAGCGCATCCACTTCGGAACGGGTGTTGTAGAACGCGAACGAGGCGCGGGTCGTGGCCGGCACGCCGAAGCGGTGCATCACCGGCTGCGCGCAATGATGGCCGGTGCGCACGGCGATCCCTTCCTCGTTCAGCAGCGTCCCCACGTCGTGCGGATGCACGCCCTGGAGCGCGAACGACAGCACCGCCGCCTTGTCGCGCGCGGTGCCGATCAGGCGCACGCCCGGCAGGCGGCAAAGCTCGGCCGTGGCGTAGGCGAGGAGCTCGTGCTCGTGCGCGGCAATCGCTTCCATGCCGAGCGCCGTGAGGTAATCGAGCGCGGCGCCCAGCCCGATCGCCGCGGCGATGGGCGGCGTGCCCGCCTCGAATTTCTGCGGGATGGTGTTGTACAGCGTCTTCGCGAACGTGACCGACAGGATCATGTCGCCGCCGCCCTTGAAGGGCCGCATCTCCTCGAGCAGCTCCGCCTTGCCGTAAAGCACCCCGATCCCCGTCGGGCCGCACAGCTTGTGGCCCGAGAAGGCGTAGAAGTCGCAGTCCAGCTCCTGCATGTCGATCTTCAGGTGCGGCGCGGCCTGCGCGCCGTCCAGCAGCACCGGCACGTCGCGTGCGTGCGCGAAGGCGACCAGCGGCTTGACCGGGTTCACGGTGCCGAGCGCGTTCGACACGTGCGTGAGGCAGACCAGGCGAGTGCGATCCGTGAACAGTTTTTCGTACGCGTCGATGAGCAGCTCGCCCGCGTCGTTGATGGGCACGACGCGCAGGCGCGCGCCCTTTTCCTCGGCGAGCATCTGCCAGGGCACGATGTTGGAATGGTGCTCCAGCGTGGTGAGCACGATCTCGTCGCCCGGGGTGATGAACTTGCGGCCGTAGCCGTGCATCACCAGGTTGATCGACTCGGTGGTGCCGCTGGTGAAAATCACCTCCCGGTCTTCGCGCGCGTTGATGAAGCGCTGCACCTTGCGGCGCGCTTCCTCGTATTCGCGCGTCGCGGTCTCCGACAGGTAATGCACCGCGCGGTGGATGTTGGCGTGCTCGGTCCTGCGGTAGCGCACCAGGCGCTCGATCACCGGCTGCGGCATCTGGCTGGAGGCGGCGTTATCGAGGTACGCGAGCGGCTTGCCTGCGACCTCGAGCCCGAGGATGGGAAAGTCGGCGCGCACCCGTTCGACGTCGAACGCGGCGCTCGGCCGGGCCTGAAGGACGGTGGCGCTCATGGCCGGCCCGCTCATTGTCCCGCTCATTGTCCCGCTCATTGTCCCGCTCATTGTCCCGATGTCCGCTCGAGCACCGCCTGCTCCAGGCGCGTCTTCAACGAGCCGAGCGGGATGCGCTCGATCACTTCGGCGCCGAACGCGTAGGTGAGGAGATTGCGCGCGGTCGCCTCTGAAAGGCCGCGGCTCCTCAGATAGAACACTTCGTCGGGCTCCAGCTGCCCCACCGTCGCGCCATGCGCGCACTTCACGTCGTCGGCGAAGATTTCGAGCTGCGGCTTGGTGTCCACCTGCGCCTTGCCCGAGAGGAGCAGGTTGCGGCTCGACTGCGAAGAATCGGTCTGCTGCGCGCCCGCGCGCACCAGGATCTTGCCGTTGAACACCGCATGCGAAGAGCCGCCGGCGATGCACTTGTGCAGCTGGCGGCTCACGCCGTGGGGCTTCGCATGGTCGATCAAGGTATGGGTGTCCGCGAGCTGCTCACCGCCGATCAGCGCGACCCCGTCGATCGCGCATTCGGCGCCTTCGGCCGCCTGCACGACGTTGAGGTCGAGGCGCGAAAGGCGTGCGCCGAGCGTCACGCTCACCGAGCGGTAGCGGCTCGCCCGCCCGAGCGCCACCGAGCAGTTGGCGATATGAAACGCCGCGCCGCTTTCGCGCTGCACGCGCACCTGGGTCACGCGGGCCTGGTCGGCGAGCGCGATTTCGGTGACGGCGTTGGTGAAGGAGCTCTCTTCGTGCAGCGCGACGTAATCCTCGACCAGGGTCAGCTCGCTGCCGGCCCCGGCCACCACCAGGCAGCGCGGATGGCTCACCGAGCCGTTCCGGGTCGAGATGAACAGCAGATGCACCGGCGCCGCGGCGCGGGCGTTGCGCGGCGCCACGATCACTGCGCCGTCATGCAGGAAAGCCGTGTTGAGCGCGGTGAACGCGCTCTGTTCGAAAAGCGCGTGGCGGCCCAGATGGGGTTCGAGGGACGCGGCGTGCGCCTCGAGCGCCGCCGGCAGGTTCACCGCCACGCAGGCGCGCTCGTTCGCGGGGCTGGAGAGCTCCGCGGCGTAGGCGCCGTCGACGAACACCAGCCGGACCGGCGCTTCGTCGAGGAAGAAGCGCTCGACGTCCGTGGGCGCGAGGCGGGTGGGAATCTGCACCGGCTGGAACGAGCGCCGGGTGAGCGGCGACAGATCGGTGAAGCGCCACTCTTCGTCGGCGGCGGTCGGCACGGTGAGCGCGCCGGCGCGATCCACCGCGTGGGCGCGCAGCCGGTTGAGCCAGCCGAGCGGGCTCGGGGGAAGGCGCGGCTGCCCGGCGAGCAGGCTTTCCAGGTAGCCGGAGGAACTGGCCCGCATGGCCGTCATGCCGCCGCTCCCGCGGGCTCGGCGCTCACCCAGTCGTAGCCGCGCGTTTCCAGCTCCAGCGCGAGCTCCGGTCCGCCCGTCTTGAGAATGCGGCCCGCCCCCATCACGTGCACGTAATCGGGCACGATGTAGTTGAGCAGCCGCTGGTAGTGGGTCACCAGCACGACGGCGTGGTCCGGGGTGGCGAGGCGGTTGACGCCGTGCGCGACCACCCGCAGCGCGTCGATGTCCAGGCCCGAGTCGGTCTCGTCGAGGATCGCCAGGCGCGGCTCGAGCAGCGCCATCTGCAGGATCTCGTTGCGCTTCTTTTCCCCGCCTGAAAAGCCTTCGTTGACGCTGCGATCCAGGAAATCGGGATTCATTTCGAGCAGCTTCATCTTCTCGCGCACCAGGTCGTCGAACTCCAGCGGGTCGAGCTCGTCCTCGCCGCGCTCGGAGCGCGCCGTGTTGTAGGCGAGGCGCAGGAACTGGCTGTTGGCCACCCCCGGGATTTCGATCGGGTACTGGAAGCCGAGAAACACGCCCGCGCGGGCGCGGGCTTCGGGTTCCAGCTCGAGGAGGTTCCTGCCTTCGAAGAGCACCGTCCCTTCGGTCACGCTGTAGGCCGGGTGGCCGGCGAGCGCCTTGGCGAAGGTGCTCTTGCCCGAGCCGTTCGGCCCCATGATGGCGTGGATCTCGCCCGCCTTCACCGTGAGATCCAGCCCCTTGAGGATCTCGATGCCGCTCACGCTCGCGCGCAGCGCGCGCACTTCCAGCAGGGTCTTGGCTTCGGGCCTGATCATCCCACGCTTCCCTCCAGCTTCAAGCCGAGCAGCTTGGTCGCCTCGACGGCAAACTCCATCGGCAGTTGTTGGAACACCTGCTTGCAGAACCCGTTGATGATCATCGACACCGCTTCCTCCGCGCCGATGCCGCGCTGCGCGAAGTAGAACAGCTGGTCCTCGCCGATCTTGGAGGTCGAGGCCTCGTGCTCGACCTTGGCGCTGTGGTTGCGCACCTGGATGTAGGGGAAGGTGTTGGCGCCGCATTGCTCGCCGATCAGCATCGAGTCGCACTGCGAATAGTTGCGGGCGCCTTCGGCCGGCGGCGTGACTCGCACCAGGCCGCGGTAGCTGTTGTTGGAGTGCCCGGCCGAGATGCCCTTGCTGATGATGGTGCTGCGCGTGTTGCGGCCGATGTGGACCATCTTGGTCCCGGTGTCGGCCTGCTGGTAGTTGTTGGTGAGCGCCACCGAGTAGAACTCGCCCACCGAATTGTCCCCGCGCAGCACGCAGCTCGGGTACTTCCAGGTGATGGCCGAGCCGGTCTCCACCTGCGTCCAGGAAATGCGCGAGTTTACGCCCTTGCACAGGCCGCGCTTGGTGACGAAGTTGTAGATGCCGCCGACGCCCTTTTCGTCGCCCGCGTACCAGTTCTGCACCGTCGAGTACTTGATCTCGGCGTTGTCCAGGGCGATGAGCTCCACCACCGCCGCGTGCAGCTGGTTGGTGTCGAACTTGGGCGCGGTGCAGCCTTCCAGGTAGGACACCGAGGCGCCTTCCTCGGCGATGATGAGCGTGCGCTCGAACTGGCCCGAGGCCTCGGTGTTGATGCGGAAGTAGGTCGACAGGTCCATCGGGCATTTCACGCCCTTCGGGATGAAGCAGAACGAGCCGTCGGTGAACACCGCCGAGTTGAGCGCCGCGTAGTAGTTGTCGCCCAGCGGCACGACGCTGCCGAGGTACTTGCGCACCAGCTCGGGATGCTCGCGCACCGCTTCGGAGATGGAGCAGAAGATGATGCCCACCTCGGCGAGCTTCTGCTTGTAGGTGGTCGCCACCGACACGCTGTCGAAAATCACGTCCACGGCCACCCCGGCGAGCTTCGCGCGCTCGTTCATCGGCACGCCCAGCTTCTCGAAGGTGCGCAGCAGCTCCGGGTCGACCTCGTCCATGCTGGCGAGCTTCTTCGGCTTGGGCGCCGCGTAGTAGCTGATCGCCTGGAAGTCGATTTTCGGATAGTGCACGTTCGCCCACACCGGCTCGGCCATCGCGAGCCAGCCGCGGAAGGCCTTCAAGCGGAACTCGAGCAGCCACTCGGGCTCGTTCTTGCGCGCCGAGATGAGCCGGATGGTGCTTTCGTCCAGCCCCTTGGGGGCGACGTCCGACTCGATCTCGGTGACGAAGCCGTGCGGGTAGGGCCGGTTCACGAGGTTCTGGATGACCGCGCTCATGCGTTGCTCCCGGCGGCCGCGGGCTTCACGCTGAAGCTCTCGCCGCAGCCGCAACTGCTTTCCACGTTCGGGTTGTCGAATTTGAACGCCGCGCCGAACCCCTGCTTGACGTAGTCGAGCCGCGCCCCTTGGAGGAAGGGCAGCGCCTCGGCGTCGACCACCACGGCCGTGCCGTGCGATTCGAACAACCGGTCGCCCGGGCCCACCTCGTCGGCGAAATCAAACGTGTAGGCGAAGCCCGAACAGCCAACTTGCTTGATGCCCACGCGCAGGCCGAGCCCCCGGCCGCGCTTGGCGAGCTGGCTGCGGATCTGTTCTGCGGCATTTGCGGTGAGGCTGATCATGGGTGGAGCTCCCTAGTCCTGCAAGGGCACGAGCGGCGCGCGTTCGCGCCCCGGCAGGGTGGCGTGCAGGTCCCGCAGCGGGGCGACGTGGGTCTGCCGGGCGAGCTGCTCGTCGACCAGCTGCTTCAGCGTGGTCGCGCGCAGGTAATTGAATATCTGTTCGTTCAACCTCGCCCACAAGTCATGGGTGATGCATTTCTGGTCGTCATGGCAGTTTTCCCTGCCGCCGCACTGCGTGGCGTCGATCGGCTCGTCGACGGCCAGAATGATATCGGCCACAGAAATTTGTGCCATGTCCCGTGCGAGACAATAGCCCCCGCCGGGGCCGCGCACGCTGACGACCAGCTCACGGCGGCGGAGCTTCCCGAACAGCTGCTCCAGGTAGGAGAGGGAAATCTTCTGGCGCTCGCTGATTTCGGAAAGCGTGACCGGGCTCGTCCCCAGCTGCATCGCCAGGTCAGCCATTGCCGTGACCGCGAACCGGCCCTTGGTCGTCAGCTTCATAGAATCCTCTTCAAAAGTCAGATAGTTATTGGCGATGAATAGCTTACTGTTTTCGTCAAGTATAAGATACCCGACGGTTTTAATCAACAATTGATATAGATCAACGCTCACGTCACAATCCAGAAAACCGGGGACAGACCACGTTTTCCGTGGGAAAACGTGAGCTCGCGATCCGTCCTCGCACCGGGAACTTGACGAAGCCAGGTCGCATTCCATACGCCTGCGCGTGAAGGCGCAGGGCGCTCCCTGGGAAGGCGCGAGCTACGTCTATCGGCTATCGCTGCACCTCGCACCGCACGAGGAGATGCGTCAGGCGGGTTATGACGCCGTTCATGTAAGAGGAATTGAGCGACCGAATTGTCGATGCGAGCGAAAATCCAGAAGTGGGGAAGAGGTTTGGCGGTGCGCATTCCCAAGTCGATCGCCAACCGCGCTGCAATCGCTGCGGGAGACGAGCTTCGCATGGATGTCGTCGCCCACGTGATCCGGCTCAAGCCGCGGCGCAAAAGCACTCTTACAGATCTGTTGGCGCGGATCAGTCCGCAAAACGTGCACGCCGAAGCGAAGTTCGGAAGCCCAGAGGGACGCGAAGCGTTGTGAAGACCCGGCGTTCGCCGAAATCCAGCGGAGCTGAACCATGACCAACGATAGACTGAAACCCACGCACCCGAGCGAAACCAAGAGCGGCCTGAACGACATCGCCGTCAAGTCGATCCAGTACGGCCTGCAGCCTATGCTCCTGGAAAAGGACGTCCCGATCCGGGTGCGCGACGGCCACACGCTCTACGCCAACGTGTTCCGCCCGAAGAAGGACGGGCGCTACCCGGTGGTGATCTGCGCCGACATCTACGGCAAGGACTCGATTCACCTCGTGTTCGCCGAGCGCATCGGCTACACGCTGGGCGGCTACGCCTGTTCGCTCTTTTGCGCCTGGGAGGCGCCCGACCCGGGCTACTGGGTGCCGAACGAATACGTGGTGCTGAAGGTGGGCCTGCGCGGCACCTGCGGCTCGCTGGGG
>Ga0156229_1286_pt2 | contig 15994 bp, 15 predicted proteins | sample RifCSPlowO2_12_FD_116156 | JGI IMG/M metagenome (GOLD analysis project Ga0156229, IMG submission 116156) | Betaproteobacteria bacterium RIFCSPLOWO2_12_FULL_66_14 | reverse complement strand
CCCCGAGGCCGCGAGCTTCGCGAAGCGGGGAATGATGCCGCTCACCAGCTCTGCGATCAGTTTCAATAACTCGCGGCGTTCTTCCAGGGTGAAGAGCCCCCCTTTGGTGATGAGCCGGGTCACCGTTTCCGAGGAGCGGCGCACGGTCTCGCCGGTCCAGCACAGTTGATACCAGGTGAGCAGGTCGAAGAAGTACTGGTCCGCGAGGTAATGCAGGCCGTCCGGGCCGCGTTTCTCCAGCGCGACGGCCAGGTCGTGCAAGCCCTTGTACGCGGCGAAAGACTCGAAAACCCGATGATGCTCGGCGCGGAGGCAGCCTTGCAGTATCCAGGTGCGTTCCGCGGGCGTGAGGGCTTTGGCCGGATCGCGGAACAACAGCCGCAACCAGGGATCGCGCAGCTCGCCCGAGGCGAGCTGCTCCGCATAGTCCTCCAGCTGGTCGAGCAGCACCGGGGTGAAATTCACCACCGCCTTCATCCCCGGATGATGTTCCAGATGCCATGCCATGTCGGCATAGTCCTTGATGGCACGCAGGTACACCCACGGTTGCCGGAGCTCCCGCGTTCCGTAGTCGCGGTAATCCGGCTGATGCATATGCCAGAGCAGGACGAGCTCGAGTCGAGGGTCCGCCTGCATGAGAGATCCTTAGCCGCGGCCAGAGGAGAGCAGGCAACGCTTCGTGCCTGCTTTCACCATACACGAACGGGCCTGAAGCCGCCTGATATAAGTCAAGGGCGCGGCGGGCGCGGCTATCCGGGGCGGGCTTGATGCAGGTCAAGAGGGGACGGGCAAAAAATACTATCGTGAATTAAGACCCTACCGGGGCACACAAGATGGTCTACAAACGAATCCTTGTCCCGCTGGACGGTAGCCCCACGTCCGACCGCGGCTTGAAAGAGGCTCTGCGCCTCGCCAGGAACCAGAAAGCGAAGCTCGGCCTGCTGCATGTCGTGGACAATTCCGTTTTCTACGTTCCGCCCGAAGGCGCTTTCAACGTCGAGTCGCTTCTCGATGATCTCAAGGCCTACGGGCAGCAGGTCCTCCATTCCGCTGAAGCGCTCGCCGCGCGCCAAGGCGTCCGCACGGAAACGACGCTCTCGGAAAGCTTTGCCGGGCGCGTGGCGGACGTGATCACCGAGCGGGCGCGCCGCTGGCGCGCCGACCTGATCGTCATGGGCACCCACGGCCGCCGCGGCGTCAACCGCATGGTGATGGGCAGCGACGCGGAGCTCGTGGTGCGTAACACCCTCGTTCCGGTGCTGCTCGTGCGCGGGCTGCCCTCCGTCAAGCGTAGAGGCGCTTCCAAGAAAAAGAAATAGGCCAACCCCGCGAATCCGGCATTCCACTCCAGCGTTGCCCGATGCATCTGCTTTCGAGTCCGCTGCTGACCGACCTCTATCAGCTCACCATGCTCCAGGCGTATTTCGCCGGAGGCATGAACGGCACCGCGGTTTTCGAGCTGTTCGTGCGGAAGCTTCCGGAAGGCCGCAATTTCTTCATGGCGGCGGGGCTCGAGCAGGCGCTTGCATTCATCGGGCAGCTGCGCTTCACCGACGAGGAGCTGCAGTGGATCGAGGCGAGCGGCCTGTTTCGCCCGGATTTTGCGCGCCGGCTCGCGGAGCTGCGGTTCACCGGAGACGTTCACGCCATGCCTGAAGGCACGGTCTTTTTCCCGAACGAGCCGGTGCTTCGCGTGACCGCACCGCTGCCCGAAGCGCAGCTGCTGGAAACCCGCGTGCTGAACCTGATTCATCTGGAGACGGTGATCGCCTCGAAAGCGGCGCGCGTGGTTCTCGCCGCGGAAGGAAAACGGCTGATCGACTTCGGGCTGAGACGCTCGCATGGCGCGGAGGCGGGCCTGCTCGCGGCGCGCGCGGCCTACCTTGCCGGTTTCGAAGGCACCTCGACGGTGTATGCAGGATGCGAATGGGGCATACCGGTGTTCGGCACCATGGCCCATTCGTTCGTGCAGGCCCATCGGACCGAAGCGCAGGCGTTCGAACGCTTCATCGAGGTGTTCCCGGATAACGCGGTCCTGCTCATCGATACGTACGACACGGTCGGCGCGGCCCACAAAGTGGCCGAGATCTCGCGTGCCCTCGCCGCGCGGGGCATACGCCCGAAAGGGGTACGGCTCGACTCCGGCAACCTCGCGCAGCTCTCGCGCGAGGTGCGTGCCGTGCTCGACGCTGCAGACCTGCGCGATGCGTTCATATTCGCCAGCGGCAACCTGGACGAGTACCGGATCGCCGGACTGCTCGCTCAGGGCGCGCCGATCGATGCCTTCGGCGTCGGCAGCAGCCTGGTCACTTCGTCCGACGCGCCGGTCCTCGACGCGGTATACAAGCTGCAGGAGTACGACGGTACGGCGCGCCGCAAACGTTCGCCCGGGAAGGCCACCTGGCCCGGCAGAAAGCAGGTTTACCGGCGCTGCGACGCCGACGGCCGGGTGGTGCGCGATCTTGTAACGCTCGAGACCGAACCGGGCGACGGCGAAGCGCTGCTCGAGCCGGTCATGCGCAATGGACGGCGCACAGCACAGGCACCGTCGCTCCAGGCCTCGCGCACGTATGCCCGGTCGCAGCTCGACCGGCTGCCGGTGTGGCTTCGCACATTGTCGGATTCGGTCGAACCGTACCGGGTTGAAATATCGCCGTCATTGGTGGCGCTCGCGGAAACGCTGGACCGAGCCTCCAGCGCGCCTGCTTAGGAGTTGCAGCAGCTCCGCGTGATCCGTTGCCACTGCGATGCGCAGCTTGTGCGGGCCACCCGTTTCTGCGAGCAGGGCCCGCGCCTTGCGTTCCCACTGCGCGGCAAGAACCGGGTCTTCGCACAAGAGCACGATATCGACGGGCTCCGCGGAGGAACGCAGCAGCCCGTTCAGGCTGAGCGCCAGCTCCTCAGGCCGGGCGGCGGCGGTGCACACCGCGACGAATCGCGGCGAGGCCATGCCCCGCTCCTGCACGAGCAGGATCGGAGCGGATGGAACATGCGTGGGCCTCAATCTCATGCCGGCCGCGCGCGCCACGAGCAGATCGGCCTCGGCCGCTGCAGCGAGCAGCTCCGGCATGGAGCCGCGGGCCACCTTGAACGACCAGCGCAAGGACGTGCGCGCCGCGACTTCGGCGAGCGCTTCGCGAGACTCGTTGGCGAGCGAGCGCAGCGTCCGCTCCATGGCTTTGACATCGAGCGGCCGGCTCCTGGCCGAGGCGAGCCCGACTTCGCGCGTGAACGGAAGAGCAGCCCAGTGCAGCAGCTCGATCTCCTCCACGAACAGGCCCACGAGCTCCGCTTCCAGGTGCGCGGCGATCCCGGCGGCGGCTTCCATGGTGACGCGGGCGGGCGGCGCGGCTTCGAGCCGCACCAGGATGCGGCCGCGGATCACTTTTCCTTCCCCGCCCGCCAGGGTTTTCGCACCGCACCGGGAGCCATGGCGCGCATGCGCTCGGCAAACCCGGCGAGCTTGCGCTCCACTTCGTAGTTGATCGTTCCGGCCGGATAGCGGCCCAAAACTTCGCGCTCTCCGGCCGGAACGCCGGTAAGGATTTCGATGCCCTGGTCCACGGTCTGCACGGGGTAGATATGGAATCGGTGTGCGGCCACCGCTTCCACCACCTCGCGACGCAGCATCATGTGCCTGACGTTCGAGGCGGGAACGAGCACGCCTTGCTCCCCGGTGAGCCCGCGCGCCATACACACATCGAAGAAGCCTTCGATCTTCTCGTTCACCCCGCCGATCGCCTGGATGTCGCCATGCTGATTGACCGAACCGGTGACCGCGAGCGATTGCGAGACCGGAACGTCGGCGAGCGCCGAGAGCAGCGCATAGAGCTCTGCCGATGACGCGCTGTCGCCCTCAACGCCGCCATAGCTTTGCTCGAAAACGAGGCTCGCGGCAAGCGACAACGGCTGGCTGATCGCGTAACGCCCGGAGAGAAACCCCGAGAGGATCAGCACCCCCTTGGAATGGATCGGGCCGCCGAGCTGCGCTTCGCGCTCGATATCGACCACCTTGCCGCTGCCCACGCGCACCCGCGCGGTGATCCGGTGCGGCATGCCGAACGAAAAGCCTCCCAGCTGCATCACCGACAGGCCGTTCACCTGGCCGGCACGGCGGCCCGCCGTATCGACGAGCAACGTGCCCTGGAGCACGCGTTCCTGAAGGATGCGGCGCACCCGGTCGGCCCGCCCTTCCTGGGCGCGGATGGCGGCCTCGACGTCCGCGGCCGTCACGGCGTTGCGGTTTTCCTTGCCGCACCAGTAGTCGGACTGACGCAGCAGGTCGACCAGCTCCTGGACGTGGACGCTCAGCTTCTCGGAATCGCCCGCGGTTCGCGCGCTGTGGTCGATGACCCTCGCCACCGCTGTGCGGTCGAAGGGCTTGAGATTCTCGCGGCGCGCCAGCGTCGCGAGCAGCCGCGAATAGAGCAGGTCGTTCTCGCCCGTTCGTTCCATGTCTTCTTCGAAGTCCACCTGCACCTTGAACAGCTCGGCAAACTCGGGATCGTAGGCGTGCAGCAGGTAGTACAGGTAGCGCTGCCCGACCAGCACCACCTTGACATCGAGCGGAATGGGCTCGGGATCCAGCGATACGGTGCTCACCAGGCTCAAAGCCTGGCCGAGGGATTCGATGCGGACCTCTCGCGAGCGCAACGCCCGCTTGAGCGCTTCCCAGGCAAACGGCTGGGTAAGGACCTTCAGCGCATCCAGTATGAGATATCCGCCGTTGGCGCGGTGAAAGGCGCCCGCTTTGATCAAGGTGAAATCGGTCACGAGGGCCCCCAGGTGCGCCTCGTGCTCTATGCGACCGATCAGATTGCCGTGCGTCGGGTTGTCTTCATACACCACCGGGGCGCCCTCGGTGCCGTCGTGCCCCATGAGCACGTTCACCTTGTAGCGCTGCAGCGCCGATTCGCCCGTGTCGCGTTGCGCGAGCGGTATGCCGAACATCATGGCCGGCTCGCCGTCCTTGGATTTCTGGAAGTGCTCGGCATGGTCGAGCACATCCTCTTTCACGTCCGCGAGGTACTGGCTCACGTGCGGCAGCGCGCCGTACTCCGAGCGCAATTCCTCGATCTGGCTGTTGACCGCCACGCGGGTGACCTGGCGATTGAGCTCGCGGAGCTTCTGCTGCGCCTCGCGTCTCCATTTCGGCATGTCGTGCAGGACGCGTTCGAGCTCCTCCTGCAAGGCGGTGATGGCCTCCTGCAGCCGCAGCTGCTCCTGCTCCGGAAGCTTGTGGAACGCCTCGGGGCTCATGACCTCGTCGTCGTGCACGGGCGCAAAACCAAAACCTGCCGGAGTGCGCAGCAGCGCGATGCCCTTCTCCCGGGCGCGCGCGCTCACCCCTTCGATGGCATGTTCCTGGCGCTCGGCGAACTCGCTCTCGATTTCCTGGCGCCGGGTGCGGTATTCGTCGGTCTCGAACGCGGCGGGAATCCCCGTGCGCAGGTCTTCCACCAGGCGCTCCATGTGCTGCGCGAACCGGGCCGCCTGGCCCGCTGGAAAGCGCAGCGCGCGCGGCTTGTGGGGCACCGGGAAATTGAACACATAGCACCAGTCCGAGGGCACCGGCTGGCGAGCGGCGTGCTGCGACAGGAGATTGCGCACCACGGTTTGCCGGCCTATGCCCTCCGGTCCCATGGCGTAGAGGTTGTAGCCGTCGCGCACCATGCCGACGCCGAAGCGGATGGCTTCTACGGCGCGGTTCTGCCCGAGCGCGTCCGCGATGTCGGGCAAATCATCGGTGGTCTGGAAGCCGAGCCGCTCCGGGTCGCAGCGGCGGCACAACTGCTCCGGCGTGAGAGGCGCCAATGGCGCGCGGCTTTTGTCGTTGATCGCGCCCGCTGCGGCACTGTTCAGGGCGGAGGCGTCTTCGTAACGGTGCCTGGGAGGCAGTGATGAGTCTGTCATGCTCGGCGTTCACCGGGACAGGAGTCGACCCAAGCATGGCGCAAGCCGCGAGGGGCGGCTTGACCTGGATCAAGGGAATGAAGCAGGTCTTGTCGTCAGGGCCGAACGGACTCGCGGTCCGCCCGCTTCGGACAGCCTGAGGGACGCTCCGCAGGTCGCAGCGGACAGCGGTTGACCTCGTCTTTGGACCGCTGCAGAAAGCACGTCAACCCGCTGGACAGTCCGCCGAGCACCCAGAACAGGAAGAAGCTGACGGAATAGACCGTCGTGCGCGACAAGTGCAGCGGTTCGCCGAAAAGCGTCAGATCCTCGGGATCCAGGAAGGCGAAAAACATCGCTTCCCCGAGCGCGGCGACTATGAACGAAGGCCAGAGCACCCACATCCAGCGCTGAAACATTGCCTGCCTCCTATGGGTTCGCCGTGAGAGAAGCGGATTCCGCGGCCCTGTTCCACGTGCCTGTCAGCCGCCATGTGCCCTCGCTGTCTTCGAGCACCAGCAGTCGCCGTGCGCTATCGACGCGCTTGAGCTCGCCCTCGTAGACGCGAGGCGTCAAGCTCCTGAGCCGCACCACCTGGTCGTTGCAGCTGCGGGTGGGATGAACAAGCCGCAACCGCACTGAGCCCGGCACATCGCTCGCGCCTGCCAGCACCACGCGCACCCGGTCGCCCGAAAAACTCGCGCTCGCCGCAAGCCCCAGCTCCTTCGCCCGATGGTCGCGCTTCAGGAGCTGATTGATGCCGAGGCCGCGCTTGTAATAGTCATCGGCCACCACCCCGTCGTTGCTGCGCAGGGCGAGCGCGAGGGTGAATACCCCCGCGATCACCGCGATGGCCGGGCCGGCCATGAGTGCCCAGGGCCATGGCTCGCGGTACCAGGGTTTTGCGTCAGGGTTGATCGCCGGGCGCTTCATCGCGTTCTCATCGCACCAGGAACATCGACCGCTCGCTCACGGCGAGACCTTCATCATCCAGGCTTTTCACCAGCACCTCGATCTTGTGCGAACCCGCCGGGGCCTGGGCGGGATCGACGCGCAACTTCAGCGGCACCATCACCGTCGTCGCAGCCGCCACGCGCACCACCGTTTCGCCTGCCGCATGAAGCGAAGGCAGACCTCGGGCCTCTATGGACAGCTCCCGGGCGGTTTCCCGGGTGTTCATGATCTGGATCCGGTAGACGTTTTCAATCAAGCCGCCCTGGACTTCGCGCTACAGCGCGGTGCGGTCGCGAATGACATCGACTTTGAGCGGCTGGCGAAGGTATAAGGCCAGGATGGATCCCGCGATCACCGCCGCCAGCACCGCCGCGTAGCCGAGCACCCGCGCGCGCAGCACCCGCCGCAGCATCTGCCCGAACGACCACCCCTCGCGCAGCGCGTTTTCGGTAGCGTAGCGGATCAAACCCGGGGGGTACGCCATTTTCTTCATCACCTGGTTGCAGGCGTCGATGCACGCCGCGCAGCCGATGCATTCGTATTGCAGGCCGTCGCGGATATCGATGCCGGTGGGGCACACCTGCACGCAGATGCCGCAGTCCACGCAATCGCCCAGCCCCAGCATGCGGCGATTGGCCGCGCGGGAGCGCGAGCCGCGCGGCTCGCCCCGAGCCGCATCGTAGGTGATGGTCATGGTGTCCGAATCGAACATCGCGCTCTGGAATCGCGCATACGGGCACATGTACAGGCACACCTGCTCGCGCAGCGCTGCGGCATTGCCGCAGGTGGCAAAACCGTAGAACAGCACCCAGAAGGTCTCCCAGGGCCCCATGGTAAACGTGGCGACCTCGTGAACGAGCTCGAGGATCGGCGTGAAATAGCCCACGAACGTGAACCCGGTCCAAAGCGCGATCGCAATCCACAGCGCCTGCTTGGTGCCCTTCCGCGCGAGCTTGCGCAGCCCGAACGGCTGGCTGTCCAGTTTCATGCGCCGCACGCGGTCGCCTTCGACGCGGCGCTCGATCCACATGAAGATTTCCGTGTACACAGTCTGCGGGCAGGCGTAGCCGCACCACAGGCGGCCTGCCACGGCGGTGAACAGGAACAGCGCCAGAGCCGAGACCACGAGCAGGAGGGTGAGGTAGATGAAATCCTGCGGCCAGAGCACCAGGCCGAAGATGTAGAACTTGCGCCCCGCCAGATCGAACAGCACGGCTTGCCGCCCGTTCCACGACACCCAGGGCACGCCGTAGTAGATGACTTGGGTGAGCAGCACGAGCGCGACGCGCCAGCGCGCAAACCATCCGCTCACGGCGCGCGGATAGATCTTCCTGCGGACCTCGTAGAGGGGTGCGGAGTAGACCTCGACCGGTTTAACAGCCTGAGTCGGTTCCTTGCGCGCGCGCTTCTCAGCCGCGCGCGGCTGCGGGGAGCCGAGCGGCGTCATTGCCCGTTCGACAGGCCGTACACATAGGCCGCGAGCAGGTGGATTTTTGCTTCACTGAGGAAATCCTTGTTCGCCGGCATGGTGTTTCTGCGGCCCTTGGTGATGGTTTCGATCAGAAAGGCTTCCGACGCGCCGTGCAGCCAGAATTCGTCGGTGAGGTTGGGCGCGCCCATCAGGATGTTGCCCTTGCCCTCGGGACCGTGGCAGGCCACGCAGTTGGCGGCAAACTTTTCCTTGCCGCGCGCAACCCGGATCGAGTCCGCGGGACGGCCGGAAAATGACATGATGAAATGCGCCACGTCCTTGGCGCCCTCGGCGCCCAGGACCGGGCCGAAGGCCGGCATGACGCTATTGCGGCCGTTCATGATGCTCGCCTTGATGAGCTCGGGTTCGCCGCCCCACAGCCAGTCGCGGTCGGCGAGGTTGGGAAAGCCGCGGCTGCCGCCGGCGTCGGAGGCATGGCATTGCGCGCAGTTGTTGAGAAAGAGGCGTTGACCCATGGCGCGCGCCTCCGGGTCCTTTGCCAGCTCCTTCAAATCGAGCGCGGCGTACTTCGCGTACAGCGGTCCGTACTGCTCCTCCGCGCGCTTGACATCGGCCTGGTGCTCGCCCGTGGAGCTCCACTGAAGCGCACCCTCGTAGATTCCCAGTCCCGGATAGAGCGCCAGATACACCAGGCTGAAGACGATGGTCAGGTAGAACAGCCACATCCACCAGCGCGGCAGCGGATGGTTGTACTCGCCCAGGTCTTCGTCCCACACGTGCCCGGTGGTTTCCGGCTTGGCTCCCGGTGTTCGGCGGGCGCTCATCGCCCAGAGCAGCACGCCGCAGGCGACGATCCCCGCCAGCGTGATGATGGCGACGTAATAGGCCCAGAACGGGCCGGTGAAATCGCTCATTGCGGCCTCCCGGGCGCGGCGTCCGGCCGGCCTTCATCGGCCGGATCGTCGCTGAAGGGCAGCGCCGCCGCTTCCTCGAATCCGCGGCGGCTGCCGCTGCTGTAGGCCCACAGCACGATGCCGATGAACGTCGCGAAGGAAGCCACAGTCACCAGGACCCTCAGCATGTCGATATCCATGGGTTACCTCTTCAACACGATGCCCAGACCCTGCAGGTACGCCACCAGGGCGTCCTGCTCTGACTTGCCGGCGAGCGCCTTGCGCGCTTCGCCGATCTCCGCGTCGGTGTAGGGGTGGCCGAGCGTGCGCAGCACCTTGAGCTTCACCTCGATGTCGCTCGCGTCCGCCGGCGTCTTTGCAAGCCAGGGGTACCCGGGCATGTTCGATTCCGGCACCAGCTCCCGCGGGTTGTCCAGGTGCAGCCGGTGCCACTCGTCGCTGTAGCGCCCGCCCACGCGGGCGAGGTCGGGCCCGGTGCGCTTGCTGCCCCATTGGAACGGGCGGTCGTACACGAACTCCCCGGCCACGGAGTAGTGGCCGTAGCGTTCGGTTTCGGCGCGCAGCGGCCGGATCATCTGCGAATGGCAGTTGTAGCAGCCCTCGCGCAGGTATATGTCACGGCCGGCAAGCTGCAGGGCCGTGTGGGGCTTGAGCCCCTCCACCGGCTCGGTGGTGGAGCGCTGAAAATAAAGAGGAACGATCTCCACCAGGCCGCCCACTGCGACAACCAGGAGGATGAGCACGATCAGCAGCGTGTTGTTCTTCTCGATGGCCTCGTGGCTGAAGTTCATGGCGGCGCTCTCTAGGCGTGGACGGCTGCTGGGATGGGCGCATCGACCGGCCGGCCCGCGGCTATGGTCTTCCAGACGTTGTAGGCCATGACCAGCATGCCCCCGAGATAGAGGAAGCCGCCGAGCAGGCGTATCGCGTAGAACGGATAGGTCGCCTTCACGCTCTCCACGAAGGTGTAGGTGAGGCTCCCGTCGGGGCTCACCGCGCGCCACATCAGGCCCTGCATCACGCCGGCAATCCACATGGCGGCGATGTACAGGACGATGCCGATCGTGGCCATCCAGAAGTGCAGCGTGATGAGCCGCACGCTGAACATTTCCGCCTGCCCGAACAGCCGCGGCACCAGGTAGTAGATGCTGCCCATGGTGACCAGACCCACCCAGCCGAGCGCGCCCGAATGCACGTGCCCCACCGTCCAGTCGGTGTAATGGGACAGCGCGTTGACCGTCTTGATGGACATCATCGGCCCTTCGAACGTGGACATGCCGTAGAAGGAAAGCGACACGATGAGGAACTTCAGGATGGGATCGGTGCGCAGTTTGTGCCAGGCGCCCGACAGGGTCATGATGCCGTTGATCATGCCTCCCCACGAGGGGGCGAGCAGGATGAGCGAGAACAGCATCCCGATCGACTGCGCCCAGTCGGGCAGCGCCGTGTAGTGCAGGTGATGGGGACCGGCCCACATGTACGTGAAGATGAGGGCCCAGAAGTGCACCACCGAGAGCCGGTAGGAATAGACCGGCCGGCCGGCCTGCTTGGGAACGAAGTAGTACATCATGCCGAGGAAGCCCGCGGTGAGAAAGAAGCCCACCGCGTTATGGCCGTACCACCACTGCACCATGGCGTCCTGCACCCCGGCGTAGACCGGGTAGGATTTCCACAGGCTGACGGGCAGCGCCGCCGAGTTCACCACATGCAGCAGCGCCACGGCAAGGATGAATGCGCCGAAAAACCAGTTCGCCACGTAGATGTGCGGCGTCTTGCGCTTGGCAATGGTGCCGAAGAAGACGATGGCGTACGCCACCCAAACCAGCGTGATGAGCAAATCGATCGGCCACTCCAGCTCGGCGTATTCCTTGCCCGAGGTGTAGCCCAAGGGCAGCGTGACGGCGGCGAGCACGATGACGGCCTGCCAGCCCCAGAACGTGAACGAGGCGAGCGCCGGCGCAAACAGCGTGACGTGAGACGTGCGCTGCACCACGTAATAGGAGGTGGCGAACAGCGCGCATCCGCCGAACGCGAAAATCACCGCGTTGGTGTGCAGCGGCCGCAGCCTGCCGTAGCTGAGCCACGCAACGTCGAGATTGAGCTGCGGCCACAGCAGCTGCGCGGCGATGAGCACGCCCACGGCCATGCCGACCACGCCCCAGACGACGGTCATGACCGAGAACTGCCGTACTACACTGTAGTTGTAGGTTTCCATGTCCAGTCAGCCGAGCCCCGACCGCGCCATGCTAGGGGCCTGGGCAGCACGGAATTTTGATTTAGATCAAGTCCAGCGGCTTTGCAGTAACGCACCGGGCGGTTCGGCTTTCCGTGCCGAAGGCAGCGCAGGGCACGACCATGCAGCCGCTCGGCTCACGCGGAATAGGGGCTTGACCCACGTCAACACGCGATCGACGCATTCGCGCTAGGCTGAAACGAGGAGGTTGGTTTCTTCAAGAGCAATGGAGATCCCGCAAAGAAGGAAATGGCCATGCAAGCTGCAAACGAAGCGCAGCTGCTCGCCATCGCGCGTCGCGGAGACGGCCACGCCTTCGGTGAGCTGGTCGCTCCACACGTCGCGAAGCTGAAACATCACATCCACCGGCTCGTGCGCAACGAGGCGGACGCGGAGGACGTATTGCAGGAAACTCTGGTTCGCGCCTGGCTGGGGCTCGGTCGTTTCGAAGGAAGAAGCTCGCTGTTCACCTGGCTGTACAGCGTTGCGCACAACTCGGCACTGGAATTCCAGAAGACCGCGAGGAGGCGTGCCTTGTGCGGCATTGCCGACATCGTTTCACAGGCCGGTCAGGAACGCGCTCTGGAAACGGCTGCCCACGCGGATTCGCCCGATCGCGAGGTCGAAGCCAGGGAGCGGCTCGCGGCACTTCAGGATTGCCTTGCCGCCATGCCGGCGGAACGGCGCACGCCGTTTCTGCTGTTCGCCTGCGAGGGCGCCGGCTACAGGGAAGTCGCGACCCGGATTGGCATTCCAGTGGGCACGGTGCGCAGCCGCATTCATCGGGCACGGGGCGAGCTGGGCTTGCTGCGGGGCGCCGCTGCCGGCTTGGCGCATTGATAGGCGGGCAGGACCGCCGCTTAGAGGAGGACATCCGATGGGGCTGACCAGCGCGCAGGTCTACCAGATCAAGAACACCATCAACGAGCGCTACGGTGCCCTGATGGAGCGCATGCACGAGGAGGCCGTCCAGCGCTGTACGGATACGCGCGCCGATGCGAACCTCGTGTACGAAAGCCGCGTGTCGAGCGCCGTGCGCGAAATCCGGGCTCTCGAAGCGGCTCGCGCGCGCATGGCGGTAGGCTGCCTGGGCCGCTGCAGCATTTGTGAAGGCAGCATCGGTTTTGACCGCTTGCTGGCGGACCCGGCGGCAACGCGCTGCGAGGAATGCGAAGCGAGGCAAGCAAGCGGCGAGCGCGCGGTTTGACAGCCGTCAGCCGCGAGGCGGGTCGGTGGGACCGGGGCGGTCGTCGTCGGTCAGGATGGTGAAGGCGGGTCCTTCCAGGTCATCGTACTGCCCGCTGCGCAAGGCAGCCCAGAACACCGCGCCGATCACGAACACCAGCACCACGCTGAGAGGGATGAGGAGGTACAGGATCTCCATGATCAGACGCGCGCCTCCACCGGCTGCGAGCGTGGCGTCATTCCCCCCATCCCGTCCGCGCTGAGCACGGCAGCACTCGTTCTTCGAGAACGTTGCAACCGCAGCGCGTTCAGCACGACCAGCAGCGAGCTCACCGACATGCCTATCGCGGCCGCCCAAGGGGTGAGCGCACCGAACAGCGCAAGCGGCAAGGCGCTCAGGTTGTAGGCGAACGCCCAGGCCACATTCTGGCGCACGACGCAGAGCGTCCTGCGCGACAGCTCGATCGCCTCGGCAAGCGCAACGAGATCCTGGGAAAGCACCACCGCGTCGGCCTGGATCTGCGCGAGCCGGGTGCCGCCGCCCATGGCGAGCGACACGTCGGCCCGCGCGAGCACCGGTGCATCGTTGATGCCGTCGCCCACCATGGCGATCAGCTTGCCCTGCCGCTGCAGCGCTGCGACATAGTTGCGTTTGCGCTCCGGGTCGGCGCGGCCTTCGAATGCACCGATGTCCAGGCGTGCCGCCAGCGTCCCGGTCGCTTCGACGCCGTCGCCGCTCAGCACGTGCAGGGCGAGACCCAGGGACTGAAGCCGCCGCACCGCTTCGGCGGCCTCGGGACGGATTTCGTCGGCCAGTTGGAAGGAGGCGAGCAGCCCTCCTTCGGCCGCCAGCCACACCTCGCTGTAGCGCCTCGGCGCTACAGGAACGCAAGGCGCGAGTGCCTGTGCGAACGCCGGGCTGCCCAGGCGATAGCGATGCCCTTCGACCACCGCCTCGATGCCCGAACCGGGAACGTTGTCAAGCGCCGAAACGGCAGGAAGGCCACGGCCGGCGACGGCCGCTGCAAAAGCCTTGCCGATGGGATGCTCCGACGCCGCTTCCATGGCTGCCGCCAACGCCAGGCACTTTTCTTCAGGCAGCTCGGAATGGCAGGCGATGTCGACGAGCACCGGCTCCCCGCGCGTCAGCGTTCCCGTCTTGTCCAGCACCACGTCGCTCACCCGGCCGAGCGCTTCGATGGCGTGAGCGCGGGTGACGATGACGCCGAGGCGCGCGAGCTCACCCGTGGCCACGGTGAGCGCCGCGGGCGTAGCGAGTGAGAACGCGCATGGGCAGGTGGCTACCAGCACCGCGACGGCGACAGGCAAGGACCGGGCCGGATCGACGGCCGCCCACCCGAGCGCCGCAGCGACCGCGAGCAGCACTACGCACAGCATGAACGGCGTGACCCAGCGCTCGGCGAGCGCCACCAGGCGCGGCCGGTCGGCGGCGGCGCGCTCGATCAATCGCGCGATGCACGAAAGCACCGTCTCGCCGCCCACTTTTTCCACGCGCATCACAAGCGGCGTCGACAGATTCATCGAGCCGCCGATCACGGCGTTCCCCGGTTGCTTGAATACCGGGCGGCCTTCTCCGGTGAGCAACGCCTCATTCACCTCGCCGCTGCCCTGCTCCACCACCCCGTCGGCTGGAAAGCTTTCCCCGGGTTTCACCAGCGTGTGCTCGCCCGGCTTCAAGGAACAGGCCGGAATTCGATCGACCTCAAGGGACCGCGGAAAATCACGCAGGCGATGCGCGCCTTCGGGAATCAGCCGGCTCAGGTGCTGCAGCACCGAGGTGGCGCGCTGACGGGCGAGCATTTCCAGGTACCGGCCCCCGAGCAGCAGGAACACGAACATGGTGACCGAATCGAAATAGACCTCGGCCGCCCCCAGCAGCATTGCGGCGACGCTCGCGCCGAAAGCGATCGCGATGCCCAGCGCGACGCTCACGTCCATGCCCAGTCGGCCCCGGGCGAGATCGCGCCTCGCTCCGGAGAAGAACGGCGCCGCGGCATAAAAGACCACCGGAACGGTGAGCGCGAAGCTCGCCCAGCGCAGCAGCTCGCCGATGTCCGCGCTCATGTCCCCGTCTCCCGCCACATAGGCGGGAAGCGCATACATCATCACCTGCATCATGCCGAAGCCCGCAACGAACAGGCGCCACAGGGCATCGCGGCGCTCTTCGCGCTGCAGCTTATCGTCTCGTGCGGCATCGTAAGGGTGGGCCCGATAGCCGACACGCTTCACGGCTTGCAGCACGTCGCTGAGCCTCGCGCGTCGCGGATCCCAGCGCAGGATGGCGCGCCGTGTAGAGTAGTTGAGGTGGGCGCTCACCACGCCCGGTACCCGGCGGATCGTCTGCTCGTTGAGCCATACGCAAGCCGGACAGCGTATGCCTTCCAACAGCAGCACCGTTTCACGGTTGTCGTCGACCTCGCGGACGAACGCACGCTGCAGCTCGGGGTGGTCGTAAAGCTCGAGATTTTCCTGGCACGACTCAGCGGGCCTTTCCAAACGCTGGGCGCCGCGTAGCCGGTAGAAATCCTCCAGCCCTTGCCCGAGTATGGAATAGGCGACCGCCTCGCAACCCGCGCAGCACACGCTGCGCCAGCCGCGCTCGGTGCGCACCGCGTAGGAACTGCCGGCGGGCACGGGATCGCCGCAATGAAAACAGGACGTCTCCATCGCACCGGTTCCTTCCACCGTGATATGTTGTACGAGCTTCACCGCCCAAGGCTATAGGATGGCCGGTGGCCCTTTTTTGATCTGAATCAATGACCGCTGGTTGCCCTGCCGGCTCACTTGCGCTGTTTCTGTGCGGCGACATCATGACCGGACGAGGCATCGACCAGATCCTGCCCCATCCGTCCAGGCCGCAGCTGTTCGAGCCGTATGTGCGCTCGGCACGCGATTATGTGCGGCTGGCCGAGCGCACCTGCGGCGCCCTGAAGCCGCCGGTCGATTTTTCCTACATCTGGGGCGATGCCCTCGCGGAGCTCGAGCGAATGGCGCCCGACGCACGGATCGTGAATCTGGAGACCTCGGTGACAGCAGGCGACGAGGCATGGCCGGGCAAGGACATCCACTACCGGATGCATCCTGCAAACGTAGCCTGTCTTAGCGCAGCACGCATCGATTGCTGCGTGCTCGCCAACAATCATGTCATGGATTGGGGACGGCGCGGCCTGGCGGAGACGCTCGATACGCTGCACCGCGCCGGGCTGCTCACCGCTGGGGCGGGACGGACTCTCGCCCGCGCGGCGGCACCTGCGACGGTTTCGGTGTCAGGCAAAGGGCGCGTGCTGGTGTTTGCCTGCTGCACGACCGGCAGCGGCGTGCCGCGCGAGTGGGCGGCCAGCAGAACCGGCTCGGGCGTCCACC
>Ga0156229_1177_pt2 | contig 16160 bp, 11 predicted proteins | sample RifCSPlowO2_12_FD_116156 | JGI IMG/M metagenome (GOLD analysis project Ga0156229, IMG submission 116156) | Betaproteobacteria bacterium RIFCSPLOWO2_12_FULL_66_14 | reverse complement strand
ATCATCGTGCCGTTCACCACCGGGAGCGCGACCGATATCATGGCGCGCGTGATCGGCGAGCGCATCGCGCCGGTATTCGGGCAGCCCGTGCTGGTCGAAAACCGCCCGGGCGCGGGCGGCACCATCGGCATTGCGATGCTCGCCAAGGCGGCGCCCGACGGCCATACGCTGGGCGTAGTATCGACCGGCCACGTGGTCAATCCGGTGCTCTACAAGGATCTGCCCTATGACACCATCAAGGATTTTGCGGGCGTGGCGCCGCTAGCCAATCTGCCCAGCGTCCTGATCGTGCCCCAGTCGCTGGGCGCCAAGAACGTGAAGGACCTGGTGTCCATGGCTAAAGCCAAGCCCGGCGCCTTCAACTACGGCACCGCGGGCGTGGGCAGCGCCGCGCATATCAACGTGGAAAAGTTCAACATGGCCAGCGACGTCAAGGCCGTCCATGTGCCGTTCAAGGGCACGCCCGAGATCCTGGCCGAGACCATGGCGGGGCGGGTGCAGTTCGCCTGGGTGCCGCTCGTCTCGAGCGTAGGCGCCTTGAAGGACGGCCGACTGGTGGCGCTCGCCGTAAGCACGCGCGCGCGATCGAACGTGCTGCCCGACGTGCCCACCATAGCCGAGGCCGGATTTCCGGGGGGACAGTTCGACTTCTGGGTCGGCATGCTCGCGCCCGCGCGCACGCCGCGTGACGTTGTGGCCCGCCTGAACGCCGAGGTGCTCAAGGCCGAGCAAGTGCCCGAGGTGAGGGCGCGACTGGCGAAGCTCGGCGCCGAGCCCATGCCCATGTCGCCGCAGCAGTTCGACGCCTACATCCGGGAAGAGGCGAACGCGCTGCAGAAAGTGATGCGCGCCGCCGGAGGGAAGCCCGGCGGATGAAACGGTGGGGGCGGGAGCGAAACTGTTGCTTCGCTAATGACTGAGCGCTACCAGATACATCGCGATGCCGGGAAACGCCATGACGAGCAGCAGCACGATCAGCATGGTGGTGGCGAACGGCAGCGCCCCCAGGAAGATGTCGGCCAGCGAAATGTCGCGCCGCGCGAGCGTGGAGTGCACCACGAACACCGACAGGCCAAAAGGCGGCGTGAGCAGGCCGATCTCCGTCGCCACCACGGTGATCACGCCGAACCACACCAGGTCCACGCCGAACGCCTTCAGCAGCGGCAGGAACAGCGGCACCATGATGAGCATGATGGAAGTCGAATCGATGATAGTGCCCAGGATGAGCACGATCACCACGTAGATCGCGAGCAGCTCATAGAGGCCCACTTTCATGGTCTGCATGAAGTTGCCCATCTCGGTGGGCAAGCCTGACATGCCGAGCATGCGGCTGTACATGCTGGCCGAGACGATGAGGAACATGAGCGTTGCGGTGATCGCACCGGTTTCCAGGATCACGTCCCAGAGCGTCCGCCAGGTGAGCTTTCGCCGTGCGAGGGCGAACACGAGCGCCGCAAAGGCCCCTGCGGCGCCCGCCTCCACCGGCGTGAAGACGCCCGAATAAAGCCCGCCCAGCACCAGCGCCACCAGCATGACGATGGGGATCGACTTTGCCAGCAGCTCGGGCGTGTCCATGCGGCGGTCGACGTGCGAGGCCCGATGGTAGGCCGCGGGATCGGAGATGACGCTGGCCGGAAACCAGTGCGCCATGGCAAGGATCTGCAGGCAGTACGCGGCCGTCAGCAGCAGCCCCGGGCCGATGCCCGCGATGAACAGGTCGCCGATGGATTGCTCGGCCACGACGCCGTAGATGATGAACAGGACGCTCGGCGGGATCAGCATGCCGAGCACCGAAGAACCGGCCACCGTGCCGACGGCGAAGCGCTTGTTGTAGCCGTAGCGCTGCATTTCGGGCACCGAGAGCTTGGAAAAGATCGACGCCGAAGCGACCGACACGCCCGTGATCGAAGCGAAAATGGCGTTCGCCGCGACCGTGGCCATGCCCAGGCCGCCGCGAATCCTGCGCAGCAGCAGCTGGCCGATGTCATAGGTGTCGCGCCCCATGCCCGCGGCGCCCACGAGCAGGCCCATGAGCACGAACAGCGGAATGACCCCGAACAGGAACTGGTTGATGGTCTGCGCGGCGGAAATCCACAGGAGATTCGCCGCCACGGTGAAGTTGTCTCTCAGGAGCCAGACACAGACGACCGAAATCAGGGCCAGGGTGGTGGAGATGTGCATGCCGAGATAGATGAGCGCCAGCATCGCGACCACCGACCACAGCGCGATCTCCCAGCCGGCCATTATTCGAAGTCCTCGGCCGTATGGGACGGTTTTTCAAGCTGCAACCGGTCCAGCGGCCGTTTGCCGGCAATCGCCAGGACGTTGTCGATGAACAGCAGCGCGAACTGGATCGCCATCAGGCCGCAGCCCAGCCAGAGCACGAAGTACGCAGGCCAGCGCGGAAAGGTGAACACCCCCGGGATGCCCTCGTAGTCGCCGGCCTGGTAGGCATTCAGCCAGCGGCTCCACCCCGGCCACATGATGGTCACCATGAGCGCGGCGCCCGCGGCATGGAAAAAAAGACCCAGTGCATTGCCGAGCTTCGGATGCCGCCCGGTGAGCCAGTTGTAGAAGGCATCGGAACGGGTCAGGCGGCCCGAGCGTGCCGTATAGGCAATCTGCAGGTAGAGCACCACGATGATCGAGGCCTGGATCACCTCGGTGGTGCCGTCGAACGGTGCGTTGAAGACGAACCGCATGAAGATGTCCGCCACGATGATGAACATCATGACGAAGATCCAGAACGAGGCGAGACAGTTCGCCGCCACCGCCACCACGCCGAAACCGCGGTTCAGGCTGTCCAGAAGACGCACTGTTGGTCCCGGCTCATGAACAAGAAGGGGAGCCCGGCCGGCTCCCCTTCGCACGCGGGCGCTATCGGCCGCGGATCACTGCTTGTCCCAGTGACGGATCACCGGCTGCTTGTTGGCGCGCATGTAATTCATCCACGCCGTGAGAATTTTCCGGCCCGGTTGCCCGGCCGCTTCGCGCTGCTTCGCCCAGTCCAGGGCGAGCGGCGGCAGGCCGTTGGCCCACGCCTTCACGTCGCCGTCCGAAAGCCGCGTGGTCTTCTGCTTGAACTGCTTCACGCACAGCTGCTGGCCCTGTTCGGTGCCGGTGAGGATGCGCCGGTTGTTCTCGTCCGACCAGGGCTTCAGCGCCTGCTTGATGGCGCCTTTCACTTCGGCGGGAAAGCGCGCCCAGGAATCCTTGTTGGCCGTCATGACGAACATCGCCACGCCGCCCAGGCCGGCGTCCATATGGTAGGGGGCGAGCTCGCAGAACTTCAGCGCGCCGACGATCTGCTGCCACATGACGATGCCGTCGTAGACGCCGGTCTGGAGCGAGTTGTAGATGGTGTCCGCGGTCGTAAGCACGCTCACCGCACCGGTGGGCCGTATCCAGGGGACGTTGGGCCCGCCGACGCCGATCTTCATGCCCTTGAGCTCGCTCAGCCGCTTGACCCCCTTCTTGGTCCAGAGAGCGTAGTTCTCGTTCGCGGCGGCCGTGCGCAGCGGGATCTGGTTGTACTTCTCCAGCTCGCGCGTGAACTCGGGAAACTTCTCCATCACCATGTTGAAGCCCTCGGTGAGGGCGTTCACGTCCTTGGTGGTGAACGGTGTCATGTAGCTCAGCTGATAAAGCGGCATCTTGTCCACGTAGAACACCCCCGGGACGATGCCCAGGTCGCCCAGCCCCGCTTCCACGCCTTCCAGCTCGCCGCGCGTCTTCACGATGGTGCCGCTGAAGCCGTGCACCCACTGCACCTTGTACTTGCCGGTCCTGGCGAGCGCCTTGTCCACCGCCGGGCTGAAGGCGTCGATCGCCGAACCGATCGGCGTATTGGCAGGCGCATTGCCCGAAATGATGGTGATCTTGATGCTCTGCTGAGCGAGCGCCTGCCCGCAGATCAGGACGGAACTCAACGCAGCAACGGCGAACGCGGTCGTACCCGGCCAGCGGAAGGCGCGCATGAAGACTCCTCCTTTTTGAAATAATATCGTGAAAATTCACGATATTCGCGTGTTGCCCGGCTTGTCAAGGGCGCACATTTGACCTGTATCAAGGAGTCGAAAATGCTGAAAGTGGCCGTGGTGGGCACAGGCTGGTGGGGCAAGGAGCTCGCTGGAGCGGCGGCGGCGCTGCCCGAGGTGATCGAGTTGGCCGGCTGTTATTCGCTCTCCGAGAAGGAATGTGCCGAGTTCGCGAAGGCGTTCGGAGGAAGGATCTACGCGAGTTACGACGAAATACTGGCGGACCGAAGCGTGGGCGCGGTCCTGCTCGCAACGCCGCATTCCACGCATTGCGAACAGATCGTCCAGGCCGCCGCAGCAGCAAAGAACGTTTTTTGCGAGAAGCCGCTCACGCTTTCCGTGGAGACGGCAAACCGTGCCATCACGGCCTGCAGGAATGCGGGCGTGGTGCTCGCGGTGGGCCACAACCGCCGCTACCTGCAAAGCGTGAAGCGGCTGAAATCGCTGGTGGACAGCGGCGAGTGCGGGCGCGTGCTGCACGTGGAGGCCAATTACTCCGGCAACGGCGGATTGCGCTATCCGGCGGGTCATTGGCGTTCGCAACGCAGCGAAATGCCTTCGGGCGGCATTGCGCCCATGGCTCTACATGCCGTGGACACGTTCACCTGGATCCTGGGCCCCATCACGCGTCTGATGAGCATCGCCAAGCGCCAGGTGGTGCCCGTGGACATCGACGACACCAGCGTGACGGTGTTCGAGCTGGAAAACGGCATCACCGGAACGCTCGGCTCGCTCATGGCAGTGCCGACCTCTTCCTATGTGAGGATCTACGGCACCCAGGCCATCCTGGACGCCCGCAGCAATTTCAGTGAATTGACCATCCTGCCCGTCGAGCCAGGACGCCCGCAGGTGCGAGAGCTCTACACCATCGACGACTCGCTGCAGAACGAGTTGCGCGCCCTGGCCGACGCCTGCGCCGGAACCTCGCCGTATCCGCTCTCGCCCGAGGAAGCGCGGCGCAATGTCGCCGTTGTCGAGGCGATCCGGACCTCTGCGGAAGCCGGAGGCACCTGGGTCCGTGTGGCGGCCTGACCGGCGTCTGCATTAATTCTGGCAAAAACCGCCGTTAACCCGCTGATCCTTCACAACCGGGGACAGCGGCCCGCGTATGCCTCCATAATGCGCTCCGGAGCGGGGACCCTCTGCCCGGAACGGCGATGGAACCAAAGCCAAGCGATAGCGCGTGGGCCGATATACAGAGCGCAGAAGAGCGCCTGCAACGGCTGGCGCGCGCGCGTGCGGTTACCGCTGCCTGCCATCGTGCATTGGTGCGCGCTGGCGACGAGGGGCAGCTGTTGCGCGAAATGTGCCGCATCGCGGTGGAAAAAGGCGGTTATCGCGCGGCCTGGGTCGGGCTCGTGCGGCACGATGCGCGCTGCACCATCGAACCGGTGGCGAGCGCCGGCGACCCGGGCCTGCTTAGCGATATCAAAGCGTCCTGGGCGGACAACGAACGGGGGCGCGGGCCGGCCGGGCTGGCGGTTCGCACACGGCGCGCACAATTCGTGCGGGACATCCGCGCCGCCGTGCCGGCGGCGCGCTGGCAGCAAGCCGTGCTTTCCCGCGGCTATCAATCGGCCGCCAGCTTTCCGTTGCTCTACGAGGTTGAGGCGATCGGCGTATTCGGTATCTTCGCCACCGAGCCTCAAGCGTTCGACGACGAGGAACTGGAGCTCCTGAACGAGCTGGCCGACGACATCGCCTACGGCCTGCACCGCCTGCGTTTGCGCGAGGCGCAAAGGCAGGCGGAACATCGGGTGGCGGAAAGCGAGCAGCGTTTCCACGCCGTTTTCGATCTCGCGCCCGTGGGCATCAACCACGTCGCGCCCGACGGCAGGATCCTGCTCGCCAACCCGTTTTTCGAAAGGCTGCTCGGGTACGAGCGGGGCGAGCTGGCCGGCGCGAACATCAAATCCAACGACTTCACCTTTGCCGAGGACGCCGAGTCGCTCAAACCGCTGTTCGCGCAGCGCGAGCGCCTTCACGCCGGGCTCATAGAAAGCTTTCGGGGGACCCGCCGCTACCGCCGCAAGGACGGCACCGAGGTGTGGGCCGGGCTCACCGTGGCGGCGATCCGCGATGCGAGCGGCCAAGTGCTGTACGACATCACCGCCGTCGAAGACATCAGCGAGCGGGTACGCGCGGAGCGTCTGCAGGCGCTGGAGCATGCCGTCGTGCGCTCGCTCGCCTCCGCGGACAGCGCCATGGCCGGGGTGACGGAGGTCATCAGGTCTTTCTGCGAGGCGGACGACTGGGATTGCGGCCGTTATTTCGCTGCGGACGCGCACGGCGCGCTGCATTTGGCGGCGCATTGGCACGGCTCGCAGCACCCGGCGCTGCAGCGCTTCATCGCAGAATCCGCTTCGGTAACGCTCGCGCCGCCGCGCGCGCTTATCGGGGAAGTATGGCAAACAGGACAGCCGCTGTGGTCCGCCGATGCGTCCAGCGACCCGCGTCTTCGCGAGGGCAGTCTCGCGCGCCGGGCAGGCACGCGGGGAACCTTCGCCTTCATCGTGGTCTCCGGCGATGCGAGGCTCGGTGTTCTGATTTTTTCCAGCTTCAAGTCGAAACAGCCCGACGACCGGCTCATCCGGGCGGCAAAGTCGATCGGCAGCCAGATCGGCCAGTTCCTGCAGCGCAAGGCCGCCGAAGAAGAGCTGCGCCGGTTCCGCGCGGCCATGGATTTCTCCATCGATGCCATCACGCTGGTGGACCCCGTGAGCATGCGCATCATCGATACCAATAAAACGGCGTGTGAGCAGCTGGGCTACACGCGCGAAGAACTGCTCGCGATACCGCCGCACGAACTGGCCGGACGCAGCCGCGAGCAACAGGCGGCCGTCTTCGAGGACCTGATCGCCGGTCGCGGCCAGACCGGTCCGGTTGTCGGAACGCGGTTCCGCAGGGACGGCACGTCGTTTCCCGTGGAAATCTACCGGCGGGCCTTCCCAGCCGCCGAAGGCCACATCGTCGTTGTCATCCTGCGCGACATCACCCAGCGCCGCCGCGCCGAGCGGCTGAGCAATCTGGAGCATCTGGTCGCCCGATCGCTCGCCGCGTCCGACGACGCCTCGGCCACCGTGAAGGCGGTGATCCAGGCGATGTGCGAAAGCGAGGGCTGGGACTGCGGGCGCTACCTGAGGGTGGACGAGCAGGCCGGCGTGCTGCGCTTCAGCGAGTTCTGGTCCATGCCCGGGGCCGGGGTGGAACGCTTGCTGGAGGTTTCCCGCAATATCACTGTTACGCCGGGCAGCGGCCTGGCGGGACGTTCCTGGCTCACCGGGGAGCCGCTCTGGGTGCCCGATATCACCACCGATGGGCGTGCCCTGCCTGCCGCTTTTGCAGCGCCCGATTCGGTGATCCGCGGAGTCTTTACCTTCCCGCTGACCGCGGAAGGAAAAACCATCGGCGTGCTCGCCTTCAACAGCCGCGAGATCCGCGAACCCGACGAGGCGCTGCTTTCCGCGGTGCGGGCGATCGGCAGCCAGATCGGCCAGTTCCTGCAGCGCAAGTCGGCCGAGGAAGCGCTGCGCGAAAGCGAAAACCGCACCCGCGTGCAGGGGCAGCGGCAAAGGGTGATCGCCGAGCTCAGCCAGAACACGCTGGCGAGCAGCGAGCTGATCCCGGTGCTGCGGCAGGCGGTGGACCTGGTGACCACGACGCTCGCTGTGGATTGTTGCGATGTGACGCGGGTCGATACCGACCAGGGCCGGCTCACCTGTCTCGCTGCCACCGGCTGGACCGCGGAGTGGCCGGGATTTCAGGGCGTGAGGCTGAACGCCGGCGGACCGCTGGACAGCGTGCTCGTGCGCAGCGAGCCGGTCGTCGTGGATGACTACGAGCAGCATCCGCAGTTCGCTTCGTCACTGCTGGCCCAGTGGGGCGTACGAAGCGGCATGCTCATGCCTATCAGGGCCCCGTCCGGCGCGTTCGTGCTCGGTGTGCATTCGAAGCAGCCCCGTGCTTTCACGGAGGACGATGCGAGCTTCCTGAGGAGCATTGCGAACGTGCTCGCCGTGGCCATGGAGAGAACGCGGGCCGCCGACCGTCTGGCGTATCTCGCGCAGTTCGACTCGCTCACCGGCCTGCCCAACAGGCATCTGTTCCAGGACCGGCTCGTCCAGTCGCTCGCGCAGGCGAAGCGAACCGGTGCGGCCATGGCGATCCTGTTCATCGATCTGGACCGCTTCAAGCTGGTCAACGACACCCTGGGGCACGCGAGCGGCGACCAGCTGCTCAAGCAGGCTGCGGCCAGGCTGCTGCGGTGCGTGCGCGCGAGCGACACGGTTGGTCGCCTGGGCGGCGACGAATTCAGCGCCATCCTGCTCGACTTGGCCCGCGTGGGCGATGCGGGCGTGGTCGCGCAGAAAATCATCGACTCGCTGGCGCAGCCCTTTGCGATCAGCGGCAACGAAATCTATGTCTCGGCGAGCATCGGCATCACGCTCTTTCCGAACGACGGCGAGGAGGCGAGCGCCCTGGTGGTCAACGCCGACGCCGCGATGTACCGCGCCAAGGAGCAGGGGCGCAACAACTACCAGTATTTCACCCCGGAGATGAACGTACGGGCGGTGCAGCGACTGCAGATGGAATCGCAGTTGCGCCGGGCGCTGGAGCGGCGCGAATTCCTGCTGCACTTCCAGCCGCGGGTGAACCTGCGCACTGGAGCGATCAGCGGCCTGGAAGCGCTGCTGCGCTGGCAGCACCCGGACAGGGGCCTGGTGTCCCCCGTGGAGTTCATTCCGGTGCTCGAGGACACCAACCTGATCGTGCCGGTAGGCGACTGGGTCCTGGCCGAAGCGTGCAGCCAGATCCGCCTCTGGCGCGCTGCGGGCCTCGCAGTGCCGCCGCTCGCGGTCAACCTTTCGGTGCGCCAGTTCCAGCAAAAGGACCTGGAAGCGACCGTGCTGCGTCTGCTCAATGAAGCGTGCATCTCCCCGAACGACCTGCAGTTCGAGATCACCGAGTCCCTGCTCATGAGCGATCCCGAAGCGGTCGCGCGCGTGTTGCGCCGCTTGAGCGATGCGGGCGTAAAACTGTCGGTGGACGACTTCGGCACCGGTTACTCGAGCCTCGCCTACTTGAAACGGTTTCCGCTGTATGCGCTGAAAATCGACCGCGCTTTCGTGCGCGACCTCACCCAGGACCCAGAGGATGCGGCGATCACGGTGGCGATCATCAACCTCGCCCACAGCCTGCAGCTGCAGGTCGTGGCCGAGGGTGTCGAGACCCAGGCGCAGCTCGACTTCCTGGCCCGTCACGGCTGCGACGAGATACAGGGGTTCTTTTTTTCCAAAGCGGTGCCGGGACCGGAGTGCGAAGCGCTGCTGCGCGAAGGCAAACGCCTTACGCCGCCGCCGCGCCGCCGCGCGCGGGCACGTCCTGCCCCATAATTGCCTGCAACATGCCCGGAGGCCGTATGAATCTCACCACCGACCAGCTTGCCGAACTGCTCGTAGGAATGGCGCGCGCGCAGAACGCCGTGATCGAAGCCGTGGAAAGGGCGAACGGCGGGTGGCGTAACGCTCACCTCGTCCCGCTGCTCAGCATCGCGGCCAACATGCGCTCGGCCCAGCCGCGCCTGCTCGACCTGCCCTCGCGGGTGCTGCTGCGCCTGCAGGGACGGGTTGCCGTGGACACCGCGGCGCTGAAAGGCGAGCTCGAACGGTTGCTCGGCGGTGCGGAACCGGCCTCGCGCGCGGCGAACGCGCCGCAAGCGGCCGAGCCTGCGAGCGGGCTGGACTTCAGCAAGCCTGGCTAGGAGGTCAGCGCCCGGTGCGGGCGTATCAGGGAGCGATGCGGCGGGATCGGCCCGCGGAGCGCAGCCACGACAGCGCCCGTTCCAGGACGCTGGCGCGCGGGCGGGCGCCTTCGGGCTTCGCCAGGCGCACCTCGGTGATCGGAAAGGCGCACTCCACCCCCAGTGGGGCTTCCGCCCCGGAGGACACGCGGCTGGGTGTGCGGCGCCGCGGCACGCTATCTTTCCGGAGGCGCCGCCTCAGCGACCACCGCTTCGCTGCCGGCGGACTGGGCAATCAGCAGCACGGCGCTGCCGAGCGCAACGCTGGTGACGACACCGATGGACAGGGCCAGCAGCACCGAGCCTGCGAAATCCATCGCGATCAGGCGTGCCCTGGAGCTCTTGCCGTTCATCTGTTTCGGTGCCATGTCTTTCATTTCCCTGTTGCCACATTCGAATTAAAGCCCTCGATTGGGGCAGTGTGGAGAAAAAATATGTCAAGAATATGGCGTGGCGCATGAGGCTGTGACATTTGCCCGCGGTGGCCCGTTCGCTCAACCGGCTGGGCTTGCCGCGGGGATGCGGTATAGTCGCCCCGGACTATGGAATGAACGCATGCCACGCCGCATTGCCCTGGTCGAGGACGATCCTGCCATCCGCGCCAACTATGCCGATGCGCTGAAAAAGCACGGCTACGAAGTTCAGGCCTACGGTTCGCGCGCCGAAGCGATCGCGGCGTGCCAGGCGCGGCTGCCCGATCTGGCGATACTGGACATCGGCCTCGGGGACGAATACGACGGCGGCTTCGCCCTGTGCCGCGACCTGCGCGTCCTGTCGGCCGAGCTGCCGGTCATCTTCCTCACGGCCCGCGACAGCGACGTAGACGTCGTGTCCGGCCTGCGCATGGGAGCCGACGACTACCTCACCAAGGACATCAGCCTGCCGCACCTGCTCGCGCGCATCGCGGCCCTGTTCCGGCGCGTGGACGTGCAAAGGGAGCCGAAGAGCGTCGACGATGTCGTGGTTCGCGGCGAGCTCTCCCTGGACATGAAGCGCTTCACCGCCAGCTGGCGCGGGACGCGGGTGGAGCTCACCCTTACCGAGTTCTGGATGGTGCACGCGCTGGCGCGCTTTCCCGGCCACGTGAAGAACCGCGAACAGCTGATGCGCGAATCCAACCTGGTCGTCGACGACGATACCGTCACCTCGCATGTGAAACGCATACGGCGCAAGTTCCAGGGGAAAGACCCGGCCTTCGATGCGATCGAGACGGTGTATGGCATGGGCTATCGCTGGAAACCTTAGTGTGCCGAGTAGGCAGAGGCGCCGGATTTGGGGCTTCAAGGTCCCCGTTTTTGGCACGGTTCGCCCGCGAACCGTGCCAAAAACGGGGATCAGAAGGGGCGCTATGCACCGGCACCGGCACTAACAGGAGAGCCCGCTGAGACGCCTCTTCAGGCTGAGACTGCGCGGCAAACTGGCGCTCGCCGCGCTGGTGGTGCTGGCCGTGCTGCCCTGGGTCGGCTGGCGCTACGTGCAGGAAATGGAGCGCTTCCTGACCGAAGCGCAGGAGCAGGTCCTCATGGGGACGGCGCGCGCCGTCGCCACCGCCCTGCATGACCGTCCGTTGGTCCTGTCAAATCCGCCTCAGCGGGATACCGAGCTGCGGCGGCTGGCCGAGGAGGAGCTGAAGCGCCTGGCGAGCGAACGGGGCGAGGCACCGGTGCCGCCGGCGCCGGCCGGCGAACCGGGTGCGGTTCAGCCCGAGGACGGCATGCCGGCGCCCGAGGACGGCACGCCGGCGCCCGAGGCCGCGGCGCCGCCGCCCGAGGCGGTGAACGACATCGCAGCCATACTCAAAGGGCTCGAGCGCACGACGTCGCGCATCTGGGTGGTCAATCGAGGGTACCGCGTGCTCGCGCTGGCCGGCAGCTTGCGCCGTTCGTTGCCCCCGCCCGACGAGGGCGACTGGCAGCAGCGGTTGACGCGGAGCCTGTTTGCAGGCCTGATCGACGCGCCCAGCGAGGATTTCGAGGAAGGCTCGCTCGAGGATGTGCTGGCCTCGGGCAAGGAGGTGGCCGCGGCGTTGCAAGGGGCCCCCCGCACCCGCACGCGGCACACGCCCGATGGCAAGGCCGTGATTCTTTCGGCGGCGTACCCGGTGTGGAACGGCGACCAGATCGCCGGCGCGGTGATTGTCGAGGAAACGACGAATTCCATCCTTTCGGTTCGCAATCGCGCCCTGGAACGGTTGCTGCTCGCCACCTTTGCGGCCTTCCTCCTGGCCGCGGCGGTGCTGCTCGGGCTCGCGACGCGCATCTCCTGGAGGATACGCAGGCTCCGGGATGAAGCCGAAGGCGCCATCGATGCGAAGGGAAGGATCGGGCACCTCATCTCGGGCTCGCGCGCTGGTGACGAGATCGGCGACCTGTCGCGCAGCTTTTCCGCGGTGCTCGCGCGCCTGGCCGAGCACCACACGTACCTCGAAACCATGGCGAGCCGGCTGTCGCACGAGCTGCGAACGCCGGTGGCGGTGGTGCGCTCGTCGCTCGAGAATCTGAAGCTGGGCCACGCGCCGGACGAGAGCCGCGTGTACCTGGAGCGCGCCGAGGAAGGGCTCGCGCGGCTGAGCACCATCCTCACCCGCATGAGCGAAGCGTCGCGCCTGGAGCAGAGCCTGCGCACCACCGAGCGCGAATGCTTCGACCTGGGTCACGTGCTCGCCGGCTGTATCGAGGGCTACCGGTTCGCTTTTCCGCAGCGCGTCTTCGAGCTGTCCCTCCCCAATGAGCCGGTCTACCTGGAAGGCGCTCCCGATCTGCTCGCGCAGCTGCTCGACAAGCTCGTCGACAATGCCGATGATTTCGGCGCCCCCGGCACGCCCATCGCCATCCAGCTGGCGCAAACGGCCGACAGCGCCACGCTTTCGGTGACCAACCTGGGCGATCCATTGCCCGCGGGCATGCGCGACAGGCTGTTCGCCTCCATGGTGTCGCTCCGCAAGGACAAGGGCGCTCCCAAGCCGCACCTGGGGCTCGGCCTGTACGTCGCCCGGCTGATCACCGAGTTTCACCGCGGCAGCATCCGCGCCGAGGATCTGCCCGGCGGGAAGGGCGTGCGCATCACGCTCGTGCTGCCCGTGGTCCATTGAGCAGCCAGGGCGCCCCGGGAGTAGACTGCGACACCGCCGTTTGCGGCACGGGATACCAAAGGAGGCACACATGTTGAACGTACGCGCCCTGGCAGCCATGGCAGGCGCCCTGCTGATTTCTGCGCCGCTCGCCGCACAGCAGCCGGTGGTCCTCAAACTCAATTCACCGGCCCCGCCGCCCTCATACCTGCACACGACCACCTTCACGCCCTGGGCCGAAAATGTCAGCAAGGCCTCCGGCGGGACCCTCAAGGTGCAAACCTTCTACGGCGGTACGCTCGGGAACTTCGCGGTGAACTATGACCGTGTGGTGGACGGCGTGGCCGATATCGGCTTCATCCTGACGGCGTTCGCCGCCGGCAAGTTCAAGCAGCAGGACGTCGCCGCGCTGCCTTTCGAAGCGGGCACCTCTTCGGCCGCTTCGACGGCGCTCTGGAAGATCTACGAGAAGGGCATCACCGCGGGAGAGTTCGACGCGGTCAAGCCGCTCGCCATCTGGACCTTTCCGAACGCCGCCATCCATTCCAAGGAGCCGGTGCGCGCCCTCGCCGACCTGAAGGGCAGGAAGCTGGTCGCCTCCAACGTGATTGCGGGCAAAATCATCGTCAACCTGGGCGGCACGCCGGTGATCTTCCGTCCGGACGAAGCCTACCAGGCGATCAGCCGCGGCACGGCCGACGCGGCGCTGATGCCCTTCACCGGCATGGCGGTGTTCAAGATCAATGAAGTCACCAAGCACCATGTCGACGTGCCGCTGGGCAGCGACTCGGCGCTGCTGTTCATCAACAAGAAGAAGTACGACAGCCTGCCGCCCAAGGCCAAGGCGGCGATCGACAAATACTCCTACTTCTCGCTGTCGCAGCAGTTGGGCAAGCGCACCGACGCCGAGTGGGCCGACAAGCGCGGCCTGGTGAAGGCGAGCATCGTCACGCTGAGCGCGCAGGAAGTGGACCGCTGGAAGAAGGCGCTCGCGCCCATCGCGGAGGACTGGGCCCGGGAAACGCCGAACGGCGCGAAAGTCCTCGCGGCGTTCCGCGAAGAAGTGAAGGCCTACGCCTCCGCCAAGAAGTAGCGTGCCGTCCCGCAGCCCCAGGCTCGCCCGCCTCCCCGTGGTGCGGGGTGGCGGCGCGAGGGTTCGCGGTGCGCCGCGCCCTGCGTCCTGCGCTTTGCTTCTTCGGCAATGAACCGCCTGACCGATGCGCTGGACGAGCGCATCATGCTCGTCACGCAGCGGGTCGCCTTTGTCGGCGTGCTCGCCATGCTGGTGGTTGCCTTCGTTCAGGTCACCGACGTGATGCTGCGGTGGCTCTTCAACAACCCGATCAGCGGGCTGAACGAAGTGATCGGCCTGGGGATCGGCGTCGCCGTGGCGGCCACCTTTCCGGCCGGCGCGGCGCAGCGCGTCAATCTCACCATCGATCTGCTGGGCAGCGTTATCAACGCGAAAGTGCTCGCCTGGCTGAAGGTGTTTGCGAGCCTGCTGCTGCTGCTGTTCTACAGCGTGCTCGCCTGGCGCATCGGCGAATATGCGCTGAAACTTCAGGAGCGCAGTGCCGAGACCGTGTTCGTGCACCTGCCCATGGCGCCGTTCATGTGGGTGATCGCGGTGTTTCTAGGCGCCGCTGGCCTGGTGCAGTTCATGGCGCTGCTGGTCACGCTGAAATACGCGCTGGCGGGCGTGCCCGATCCGCTGGGCTGGAGCATCGGGCAGGACGCCGCTCGCCCGGAGTCCCGCCCGCGCGTGCAGGTGAGCGCCAGGGCGCTCTTCGTGTCCGCGCTGGCGCTGTTTGCCGGGACGGCGCTCCTGCTGTACCTGCTGCACAGCAACCTGCAGAGCCTTTCCGCCCTCGTGCAGGCCAACGCCGTAACGGTGGCCACGCTGGTGGTGGTCCTGCTGTGGGTGCTGCTCATCATGTATGTGCCGCTCGCCGCCACCATGGGGCTGCTGGGCTTCGCCACCACCGTGTTTTTCATCGGGCTCGACCCCGCGCTGAACGTGCTCGGCAACGAATCGGTGCAATTCCTCACCAACTCGCAAGTCGCGGTGCTGCCGCTGTTCCTCATGATGGGCGCGTTCGCGGTGGTGGCCGGCATGTCCTCCGACATCTATGAGCTCGCCCACACGCTGCTCTCGCACCGGCGCGGGGGCCTCGCGCTTGCGACCATCGGCGGCTGCGCAGGGTTCGGTGCGCTCACCGGTTCGTCGCTTGCGACGGTGGCGACCATCGGCCGGGTGGCGCTGCCCGAGATGGGGGCGCGCGGCTATTCCCAGTCGCTCGCCATGGGCACCGTGGCGGCCGGCGGGACGCTGGGGGCGCTCGTGCCGCCTTCGATCCCGCTCATCTTCTATGCTTTTCTCACCGAGCAGTCGATCGGGAAGCTGTTCATTGCCGCCATGGTGCCGGCCGGGTTGGCGATCCTGCTCTACCTGCTTGCCGTGGCGATCTACGTGCGCGTCTTCCCGGGCGCCGCCCCGGCGGCCGCGGCGCGCGCCGATTGGGCCGCCATCTGGCGCGCGACCCGGCGCGCGTGGGGAATCCTGCTCATGTTTGCCGTGGTGCTGGGCGGCATCTACACGGGCGTGTGCACCGAAACCGAGGCCGCGGCCATCGGCGCGGGGGGGGCGTTTCTCTTTGCGCTCGCGCGCGGCAAGATCAACCGCCACACGCTGCTGCAGGTGATGGGCGAGACCACCGCCACCACGGCGATGCTCTACCTCATCATTTTCGGCGTGCTGATTTTTTCCTTCTCGCTCGGCGTGACCGGCCTGCCGCAGCGCATGACCGCGTTCTTCCAGGGGCTGCAGGTGCCTCCCGTGACGATTATCTTGATGCTGCTCGTCATCTATATCGTGCTCGGCTGCATCATGGACTCGAACACCGTCATGTTCGTCACCACGCCGCTCGTCGCGCCGCTGGTGCTGGGCCTGGGCTACGACCTCATGTGGTGGGGCGTGATCATGCTGATGGTGCTGGAGACGGGGCTCATCACGCCTCCGTTCGGCATCCACCTGTTCGTGCTGAAGAGCATCGGCGGCGGCGCCAGCGTGCCGCTGGTGAGCGTCTACAAGGGGGTCGCGCCTTTCGTGATGGCCGACTTCCCCAAGCTGCTGCTGCTGATCGCCTTCCCGGCCATCGCGCTGTGGCTGCCGGCGCACATGGCCTCCTGAACTTTCACCCTCCCTCGCTGGCGGCAAGGGTGCATAGCCTCATGATCACCCTCCCCCGCTGGC